>ODAI012284713.1_pt1 | contig 13086 bp, 10 predicted proteins | sample 1539321 | NCBI WGS metagenome assembly ODAI01 (sample SAMN02144231, study PRJEB22623) | gut metagenome | biome: sheep rumen | host: Ovis aries | place: New Zealand | reverse complement strand
CAAAATCGGCTCTATCCAGTTGCGCTCCCATGTGCATCTGCATTTGAGCCATGGCGCCACGCTCTATGGCAGTACCGACTTGGCCGATTACCGTGAGATGAAGTCCGACTATGTGTCGCTCCGCACCCAGACAACGACCATTCAACTGATCTACGCCGACGATGTGAGTGATGTGGTCATCGACGGCTATGGCGAAATCGACGGTCGCGGACGCGCCTTTAAGAAACTGTCGTGGAACGACGAGGGCATCACCCGTCCGCATCTGCTTCGCTTCATCCAGAGCAGCGACATCGTGGTTCGCGATGTGACGCTGCGCAACTCAGGCTGTTGGATGCAGCACTACCTGGCTTGCGACCGTCTGCAGATAGAGGGCATCAAGGTGTTCAACCGCAACAACTACAACAACGACGCACTCGACCTGGATGGCTGTCACGACGTGGTGGTTCGCGGCATGATCAGCGACAGCGACGACGACGGCATCACGCTGAAAAGCACCTCTCCCCGTCTTTGTGAGAACATCCGTATCAGCGACTGTGTGGTGAGCAGCCACTGCAATGCCATCAAGTTGGGGACGGAGACCAACGGCGGATTCCGCAACATCTCTATCAGCGGCATCGTGGTGAAGCCCAGTGCCGACCAACAGGAGAAATTCTTCGGGCAGTGGCGTGGCACCTCGGTCATCTCTCTTGAAATCACCGACGGCGGTGTGATGGAGAATGTGCGGGTGAGTGATATCGTGGCCGAGGGCACTGAGTCGCCCATTTTCGTGTGGTTGGGCAACCGTGCCCGTCCTTACCAGGCAGGCACTACCATCGACCATATCGGTTCGATAGACGGTGTCACCATCAGTCATGTGATGGTGCGCAATGCCGGTCCCACGGGTTGTTCGGTCATCGGCATGCTTGGCCATCCCATCAGCCACTTGACGCTGAGCGACATCTCCATCCATCATGCCGGCGGCATCCAGGGTGAGGTGCCTGTGCCCGGTGAAGACAAGTCGGCGGAATATCCCGAAGCCACCATGTTCGGCACCTTCCCCGCCAAGGGCTTCTTTGTGCGCCATGCCCGCAATGTGGAAATGCGCGACATCCGCATCACGACGACTTCGGACGATGTGCGTCCCGACGTGGTGAAAGTGGATGTGGAGTGAGTGGCGTTGAGCCGCCGGTGTGTGTCAGAACGGTTTCTGGAGCATGATCTGCTGGAGCATGCCCTTGTGCTTCTTCTTGATTTTCCCGTTGAGGAAGAAGTCGACGAATCTCATGGAGTGGGTGTCGGTGCCGCAGAGGTCGTAGAAGCCCTTCTCGAGCAGCATCTCCGCCTTTTTCATCACCTCTATGCCGTAGGCGCCCACGATGGAGGGGATGTTGATTTGCATCATCACGCCCTTCTGCTTCCATTTCCTGTAGTCGCCGATATCCATATACTGGTATCTCTCGGGATGTGCGAGCACGGGCACATATCCTTGGCTTTTCACCTTGTCGACGACCTTTTCCATGTCGATGGGCGGATTGAAGTAGGAGGTCTCCACCAGCAGGTGCATCTTCTTGTCGCCCATGGGCAGCATGTCGCCATCTTCGAGTCGCTGGTGGAGCAGGTTGTCCATCATGTTCTCGGCGGCGAGGTTCAGCCGGATGCCACCTTTATATCTCTTGCAGAGCACGTCGAAATCAGCCTTCAGTTTTGCGGTGGTGTTGGGGATGTCCTCCATAATGTGAGGCGTGAGCCACACCTCCGTCACACCGAGCGCCTCCCATCGCTCGAGTATCTGGATGGTCTCGTGCGTCTCGCTCACTCCGTCGTCCACTCCCGGCAGCAGATGGCAGTGGTAGTCGCAGAAACCTTCGAGCAGTCCGCTGTCGGCAATCTTATTTTTGTTGGATAGAAGCCACATGGTTTTTATGTTGGTTGTGGGAACGAAAGCGTGTTAAGCCTGTCATCTGCTGTCGCGGTCCTTCTCTTGCGCGGTGTAGAGTCTCTCGTAGGCTTTGGCTATCGTTGCCCAGGTATAGCATCTCCGGGCGATTTCCCGCATTTGCGAATAATCGCCCCATTCGGTGTCGAGCAATTCAGTCAGGCTCTCCACGTCACTGAAGTAGAGCGCCTTCCCGTGAGTGGTCTCCCTGTTGTAGACCACGTCGAAGCACAGTATGCGGCATCCTATCGACATAGCCTCCACGAGCGACGGGTTGGTGCCGCCGGCGCTGTGTCCATGCACATAGCAGTGAGAGTGCTTCCTGAGGGCATAGAGCGTGTCGAGGTCGTAGATAGAGTCGAGCATACGGATGTTGGTTGCCTCGGCATACTGCTTTTTGAGATAGCGCGCGTAGTTGCTGTGCTCCCAGTTGCCGATATACACGAGTGGCCTTCCGTTGCGCTTGAAAGCCTCCAGCACGATGTGGGTGTTGTTCTCCGGTTCGATGCGGCATACGGTGATGGCGTAGCAGTCCGACTCCAAACCATACTGTCTGAGTATTTCCATCTGCTGTTGCTCGCTCACGTCCCTGACGGCATTGTCGCCTCCGTAGGCGATGATTTCGGCGTCTCTCCCATAGGTGTCCTTCACATACTGGCTGATGCCTTTGTTGTCGGCGATGATGACGTCGGAGTATCTGACGGCGGCTTTTTCAGAGTGTCTGAGCATCCATTTAGCCACTTTCCCCCATTTCTCTCTCTTGTGCTCTATTCCGTCGATATTGACGATGATTCTCGCGTGGCAGAGTCTTTTCAGGATAGGCAGGAAGCAGCATCCCGATGTGCCGAGGATGAGGATGGTGTCGTAGCCGCGGATGGTGCGCATCATCGACAGGATGTCGTAGGGTACGCTCTGCATGCCGTTGGCGTGCAGGGGAACATATTTCAACCGGCATCCCTTGTAGAATTTCAACTTGGAGTCCATGTCGATACCGCTGCAGAAGACGGTATATTGGATACCGTCGGAGCAGTTGTCGCCGATGATATTCTCGACGAGCGACTCAAATCCGCCATACTTTGCGGGCACCCCTTGTGTGCCAATGATTGCTACTTTGACCATGTCTCAGACATCAATGATTTCCGCTATTTTCTGATTCATAAACACCTCTCCGTATTTTTGGGATGAGGCTTTGGCTTTACGTGCCATCGTCGCATAGAGTGTCTTGTCCGACAATAGTAATTCTATTTTCTTTTGGATCAGGTCGAGGTTCTCGACATCTATCTTGTATCCGTTTTCTCCGTCTTCCACCATCTCTGCGATACCGCCCACCGTGGGCACGATGACGGGCAGTGATGCCGTCATGGCCTCGAGAGCCGTGAGTCCGAATGTCTCGACAAACAGGTTTTTATTCGACAGGTTGAGCACGATGGAAGCCTTGTCGTAGAATGGTGTCACGTCCGCCTGCCTCGGGTAGACGGTGAGGTTGCCGGTGGGGTGCAGTCGGTGCTTGTTGAGATATCCGTCAATCCGCTGCTGCGTGTCGTTGACCACCAGCGTGAATTGATACTGCGGCATGTCTTTTGCCAACTGTATAAACTCGATGGTGCCTTTATACGGTTTGAGCGACGAGAGCATCAGCACGTTCTTCCGCGCGAAGGCACCGTCGATGTCTTGACGCATCTTTGCCGCGAAGTCATCGGGCAGCGCGTTGGGCACTACCGTCACCTTGTCTTTCCGTTTGAGAAACGACGCCTGGTATTCCGACACGCAGATAATCTTGTGCGCCAGCCGCTGCATGATATTGCACAGCGTCTGATACATCCGTCCTTTGGCGTCGGCATTCTCGTGGTAGTGATAGACCACCTTTTTGCCCATGAGGCGTGCCGCCAGGGCAGGTCCGAAGGGCAGGAGCGTGTTGATGAAAAACACGCAGTCCTTGGTGGTGAGGAATCTGAATGAGAGCAAGAAGGTGTAGGCCTGTACGGCGGCATACCTGAGTGCCGTCAGCGCTGGGTTTGGTGAGAACCGGTAAGGATAGGAGTGCCTTCTCAGCAGTGCCGGATCGTCAAGTTCGTCGAGCACACCGCCTTTAGAGGTGACCAGGTCGATATGGTTCCCTCTTCTCAGCAGTCCTTCGAGCACCATTCTCAGCACTTTCGGGCTTCCGCTATAGTCGTTGAGCAAATGGAAACAGACGATTCTCTTCATTCCTATTCCTTTGTCTTTTCTGTCTGGCTTTTAGCTTTCTCTTCTTTTTTCTTTCATCAGCAGTTCTGTGAGTCTGATCCATCTGTCGATACTCTTTTCGCTGGCCGCTGCTTCGGCATTGTCCTCCCTTTCCACATAGATGGCAATGGTAATAATGAGATAGCAAAGGTAGTCAAAAAAGTTGGAATTGTCATCATTCCCGACAATTTCTTTTACGATGTCGCCTATCTTTTGATGCTGCTCGAAAAACCGTGTCTGTATGAGGAAGTGGCATCTGTCGAGCATGGGCGGGCAGAAGCGCAGCGCATATTCCCAGTCGAAGACGAAGAGCCGCCCTTGCTCCACCATCATGTTCCATGGGGTGAAGTCGGCGTGGTAGGCGCTCCATTCCCTGTCATCCTGCCCCAGCACCCGTTCCACGTTTCCGACGGCCTCTCCGATGATGCGCTGCTGTGCAGGAGTGAACCATCCCATTCTGCTCTTGAGCACCTGTATCTTCTCATGATAGTCGGTGTCTTCGTAGGCCATCGTGGCGCGGGTCTTCTCATAGAGGTTCCTGATGAACCTTTCGTGCAGTTTTCCCCACTGGTGAGGGTAGGTGGAATGTCGCGTCTTCACGGTCGACTGTGCGAAATAGCAGAGCCCTTCGTCGGTCTGTCCGCAGCCGAGGGCGACGGGTGTCCCTTCCACGCCGCATTCCGCCAGTTGGGTGAGCAACTGCTGCTCGTGCTTGAAAAGACGGTACACCTCCTCCTTGTCCGTCAGTTTGCAATAGCCGAGGATTTTCTCACCTTGAAACACCTGTATGGTAATTTTCTGGTGAGCGCAGGGGGTGCCGAAAAACACGGCGAACTCGATGTCCTTTGCACCGAAGACCTGACATAGAAGTTGGTGCAAAGACTTGCGTAGGCAGATGTGCTGCCGACTGAAAAGTCGCGGCTCCAGCCCTTTGCACAAGGTGATCCAGGGCAGCAACCTTTTGAGCAACTTTCCTTTCCATCCGCTTGGCTGATAGAGCAGGAGGGCTGTCCGCATGTTTCTCTTGGGAATCAGCCATTCCTTTCCGTCGTTGTTTCTCAGGCGGAAAAACTTGTCTTTTCCTTGTTCAAAGATGTCCATTGTCCGACTATTGCCCATTCTTCTGTCCGACGACCTGCCTTAGTGTGGCGGCGATTTCGTCTCCCTTGGTCTGCCATGAGAAATGCAGTGCGGCCTCCTTGGCCTTGTGGCCCATGTCCTCTCTGAGACGCTTGTCGGCAAGTCTCAGGATTGCCTCGGCGAGCCTTTCCACCACCTTCTCCCTCTTGTCCTTTGCGATGAGGATGGCGTAGTCTTGGTTGAAATAGCGTGTATATCCTCCGGTGTCGATGCCGATGAGCGGTTTTCCCAAGGTCATGGCATCGAAGGCTGTGGTGACCGCTCCTTCTTTCAGGCAAGGGTTGAGCACCACGTCGCTGTCGGCCATCATCTGCAGACAGGTGTCCATGGGCACTTTCCCGTGCAGTGTCACCTTTTTGCCTATTCCTAACCGTTTGATGCTCTCGGTGATTCTCTTTCTGTCCGACCCTTCGCCTAAGATGTCGAGCCGCAGTTGGCCGTTCTCTCGCAGTGCCTTGGCCAAGGCCTCCACGGCGAGGTCGAATCCTCTCCATGCATCCAGTCTGCCCACCATCAGGAATCTCACTGTAGGGTCGTCGGGTTGTCGCTGCCGCTGATAGTCCTGGGCGTGCTGTGCCTCCACGGCCACGTCGGTCATCATCACGGCCTTGTGGCGGTATTCCTCTTTGATGGCTTCTCTCATCGAGTGTGACTTGCAGAGGATGAGGCTGGCATCGCGGCACCTGTGCTGGAACCCTCTGTTAAGGGGCAGGACGGCCACGACCATTCTCCTGACGACCTCTATGAGTCGCCATTTCCAACCGTAGTGCGATGTGTAGTCTGCCGGGATGGTGTCAACTCCTCCGATGGGCCCCCAGACGAAGACCTGTTTCTGTCCGTAGCTGCTTGCCGGCCATAGGGCGTTGCCGTAGGTGAGCAGGTGATAGACGGCGATGCCGTTGTCGCGCATGGTGCGTCTCACGATGGGGTCGGTGCGCCACTGCCAGAGATTATAGTAGAGTCTCACGCCGCGCATGCCCCGTTTCCACCACCGCGCCCACCGTGGCAGGTCGTAGTAGAGGAACCTGATATGGCTGTATTCCGGATGCTGGGCTATCCATGGCTCTATGGTGTGGCGGTTGCTCTCGCGCGTCAGCACCCACAGGTCGAAGTGCCTCGACATTTCGAGCACCCAGTGCCATCCCACACCTATCTCGCTGCCGAGTCCCGGTTCGCAGGCGTATGCAGAGACGAAGATTTTAGTCTTTTCCTTTTGGTCCATCGCTGTACCCTTCCGAATGCTTGTCAGAGATAATTAATGTGGCTGTATCCTCCAATATTTGTAGAAGGAGGATATGAGTAAAGAGATAATGGCACAAGAGAGAATGTATATATAAGGGTGAGCGACCAAAAAGCTATCGCCGGTTAACTCTCTCAATGTAATCATGGGTATACGTTGATATATGTATAAAGGGAATAAATTCGCCCCAAGCCAGCACAAGGCTTTGCTTTTAATATCTATTTTCCAAGAAAGAGTGACTATGAATAGCGCAAATGCTATACTTTCAAAATTATAAGTGAATCCTCTTGCGGGAGGGAGATCCCAAAAATGGATGGTGAAGAAAATGATAGAAATGCAGATAAGGGTGGTAAAATACCAATTATTCAGATAATATTCTATATTTGATTTATAATGTGAGAATAGCATCCCCGCAGGATATGAAAGCATGGTGTCGTACCACCAATTCGCTTTGACAAACGATAATGCTATCATGAACAGGATAGATAGGATCAACACTTTAGTGATGAGACTAATTTTGACAGGAATTCTATAACTCAAATAGGTAATGATGTAGAGTAATAAAATAGTAAAAATATACCAGTTGCTGTTTCCTATGGAGAACCATCCTATAAATGAAAAAGCTGTTTGTTTGAAGTTTAAGGGTAGGCCTAACAACATGTTCATCAAGGCAAAGGCAAAAACGGCGATAGCGAAGTTCGCCCATGTGATGAAGATGCGTCTATATGGAAACGATTTCAAATAGTTGTTCCCTTTTTTCTTAAACGACTCCATTATTCCGTAACCAGAATAAAAGAGAAACATGACAACTATCAATTGCCCAAATTGCGCATCGATGATTTCAAATAAACGATCGGATGTTGTCTTAGGGATATAACCACTATTGGCAATGTATGGATAAATATGTCGTACGAAGACAAAATAGATGAAAACCCCTTTTATAGCGTTACAAGTATCTTTGCTGAGATAGTCGTATCCCTTTTGTTTCTTGTGCCTATTGTTAAAGGCGGCATAAATGATGAGGCAAAAAAGAATTATATATATGATAATCATTATGTGTAACTCTTATTGCTTACGATACAAATGAACGGTATTATTAATTGTTATATTCTGTCCTTTTCCTGTTTTTCTCATGCTGCCTTTTGAAGACATGCTCAAGAATCTTTCTCACCGCGTCCTCAGGTTTGTTGTCGTTGGTGACTTTCAAAAATCCCTTTTTTGATGTCAGGAAATCGATTTTTGCATTGATGGCCTCAATGCCCTCCTTGTCGAGCTCGCCTTTGCGGCTCATGATGGTGTCTGTCGATGCGGTGAGCAGGATATTGTAGTCGAGTTGTGGAATGAAGAGTCTCCCGAATGTGTAGAGAAAATCCTTGCTGAGATAGATGCGGCTGCGCCGGCTGTCACAGATGATGTCGGTGTAGTATCTGTCGAAGATGGCCAGCCGGGTGATGCGTGTTGTCCTTTTCACTTTAATGAAATGGCCGAGGATATAGTCGATGGTGTAGTAGAGGAGTCGCAGCAGCGAACTGACTTTTCCTGTCTTTCCGCCACGGTGTGGCTGGTCGTAGTTTTTGTCCACTTCTTTTTTTAGTCCGGCGCTATGGGCCACGTCGCTGATGTTGCCGAAGAGAGTGGGGCGGAAGTGGTAGTATACATGGGCTTTGCGGAAGACGGGCCCCAACTGTTCGATCATCGTTTCGATGACGGTGGTCTTTCCCGAGCCGTCAGGACCTGTGAATCCGATGCTGAATCCTGTACCTGTAAAGTAGTTGGCCGTGAATGTATAAATGAACCTTGCCACATCAGCGACGGTTTTCATCGGCCTGTGTTTCAGGTTCCATTTTATGCTTCGCCAGAGCAGCCGACTCCCTTTTATGCTGTCACCCTCTTGAGTAGAGTTGATGCCGAAGATGTCTTTCAGCTTTTGCTTCACCATCGGCATGTCCTCGGCTGCCGCTCTTGTACTTGCGTATTTCTCAGGGTAGGCGCTGCCCACCGCTCTGTTGTAGAGATATTTGTCGAGAAATTGGCATCCGATGTCCACATAGTAGAGTTTCCCGTTGAATTGCCTGGCCTGTAGGAATTCCTCCGCGCTCATGAGTTGTATGCCCCACACGGACGTGTTGATGAAGAAGTCCCATTGCACCAGTTCCACCTCTTCTAGTCCTCCCACGGAGAGCACGTATGTGATGAGCCTGTCGCTGTTGAGGTAGGTCACGGTTTTCCATCCGTTCTCTTCAATCATCTGGAGGAAACGTCCTTTGATTTTCCGCAGCGACTGCCTTGTGATGATGATGTCGATGTCGCGGCTTTTGTTGCTGTCAGGCAAATCCTCATAGTTCCTGAGCACAGCATAGTCGGCCTGCTCATTGAGGAAATTGAGTATGAGTGATATATGTTGTGAGGCGGATGTGTTCATTCGTTGTTACTTGTGGAAAGGTCCTCGATAAGATAATCTGTCATGTTGCGTTGTTCGACGGAGAATCCTATGCCTGTGAGAAGGTTTGTATGCCTACTGGATAGCGTCGTTCCATATCTTTGTCTTTTTGTTCGTCCGCTAAGTTAGTGATTTTATTTCAGAATGCAAAATAATCCTACGGAATACTTCTACTTGCTTATTAAATCCTTTTGGGCGCAGAACCAGGGCAGATAGCGCTTGAAGAATGGGATGCAGGCGGCACTCAGCAGAAGAGTGGCCAATGCGATAAGAAAACTGACGAACTCACTCTCGGGAAGAATCATTCGGCAGAAAACTATTAACGGACGATAGATAAGATGGTGAACACATAGGAGGATAATGGAGTAGCGGCCTACATATGTGATAAATGGAATTCTCTTAAGATATTTGCAGAGAAATAGTACCGACATCACAGAGGTAAATGATAGCAGATAGGTCGACCACCCTTCAATGGCATTGTAGTGCAGGGACAGACGTTGATACATATTTTTTTCGATAACCCAACTGACAATCCATAGTACTACAAAGAATAGTAAATTATATTTGTCCATATTGTTGGGATAGAGTATATTCGTCTTTTTAAAAAAGTAACCCATTGTGAAAAAGGGCATAGAGGTAAGGGCTACATCGATAAATAACGGAATGAATATTCCTCGATATCCTAAATACCATCCAATAAACCCTAATATACATATTACGATGAATTTTCCTATGTCACTTTTTATTCTTGTAGTAATTCCACAAAAGAAAATATTGCACCAATACAAAGCCAATAAGAACCATATAGGCCCATTGAAGAATTGGCGATTGTCAAATATGTCCATGATGCCGCGGGCATCAGTAATCAATAGTTCAGGCTTTAACCATTTGATGAGGTAAAAGAACAAACAACCTGCTAAATAAAAGAACAGAAATGGTATTAATATTTTGTTGGTTTTCTTAATGATAAAATTACCCCATCCTCCATAATCCTTAAAAAACAATCCTGAGAGCATAAAATATAATGGCATTCTTACTATAGACCATCCAGATATATCAATAGGAAAACCTGAATGACCGAAAACTACCATGATAATACAAACTCCTTTGGCTAAGTCTATATAATCTATCCTTTTATTCGTCATTTTTTTGCTTATACGTCCTCTCTGTAAGAATTATTTCAACCTAAGAAGGTTATGCTTGATTTTTGTTATCAGATAGGACGGGTTGTGATAAATTGATTTGCTCAATAGATACATTCCTGAAAAGATTCTTAGTTTTTTTAAGGCATAGTAAGACTGTTTTAAAGATGTTGCGGAAATGGCTTCGTTTCTGATTTCCTTTCTTTCTTTTTCGCTTAATTGGTCAAGAAATTGGCAAAAAGTAAAATCTGTCTTGCCTGTTCTACGACGCCGCACATTCTTTTTTATATGTCTCATCCGAAGAATCATCCCCTCTGAATTATTCGACATGGCTTTTTCATGTTTCCTATATCCACAAAGAATTTCCGGCACTACAATAATAGCTTTGCCATTGACATAAAGGTCACTCATTCGGGTCCATAAATCCAAATCTTCGCAGAGATCTCTGTAACGCGGTTTCCCTTCGGGGAATCCGTCTATGCAGTGACCTCCCACAGAAAGGGCAGCTTCTCTATCGTAGATGGCTGTTGGCTGCATAAAAATCAATTTCCCTTTAGCGGCTTTTTCCAGGAATTTTTCTTTGGAAGTTTCGCCTAAGAAAATACCCCCTGTCATTTTGTTCCCCTTTTCATCAATGTAGTTTTGATAGCATCCCACGGCGATGAGGTCCTCGTCAGAAGAAATGGTATTGTAGAGCTTTTCTACAAGTGTGGGGTAGGGACAGTCATCTGCATCAACAAATAAGAGGTAACGTGTCTTTGCATATTCTTCTACGTATCTTCTTCCTGCTGCCAAACCTTGATTGGTCTCCATATTTACGATTTCATACTGACGAGGATGCTTTGTGAAGAATTCGTTCACTTTATCTTCGCTTCGGTCTGTACTCTTATCGTTAATAATGAGTAAATGGAAATCCTGCATCGTTTGATTGATAATGCATAGCAGTGTTTCCTCTATATATAATTCTGCATTATACATGCAGATAGCTATGGTTAATTTACTAGGCAATTTGAAATGGAATTAAAAGAAATGAAAAGATGACTTATCGGAATGATATAGGACTCTGATAGCCTATACGCTGAAGATAAAAGTAAATGTAAAAAGATAAAAGGCACACCTGTTTATTTCAGATAGTAATCTATTTGATGTCTTTTGTTGTCTTTCTCATTCTTCTTTGTCTATTACAGCTGTAGATGCCATTTATCCAAGATTTACACAGACTGTGAGTAATATACATTTTCTTATGAAGTATTACTTTCGCATGATTATTTGAAGACCTTCTTTTACCACCAAATAAGAGTTTTTCCTTTATAAGACCAATTATAATATATATTGGGTATAAGGATAGTAAATGCTTTGTAAATACGCCAAAGTGGTAGAAATCTCAAATCTGGTTTGAATTTGTTTTTTTCCCACATGTATGCAGACTGTCTTTTTCTTTCGTCTGAAGGATTATATTTTAGCCCGTTACTGAATGTTTTCGACTGCTCGTTTGTGCGTATGACATAAGCAAATGTATGAATCGTTTTATATGTATAGCCCAATTTAAAGAACTGAACCCATAGGTCTAAATCCATAGACCAATATAGTTTTAAATCGAATTTCGCACTTTTTTCAAACAATTCTCTATGGAATATAGTGGTAGCAGAATGTACTAAAGGACCAAGGTGGTTAAGAATCCAATTCCAATTGGCTCCATATAGTGCACGGGTACATACCCCTTGTTCATTGGACATGAGACTGTCGAAACAGAACCATTTTTTTTCGGGTTCTTTGATAAGGGCTTTTTTCATCAATTCATTGATATGGGATAACGCATTGTCCATTAGTAAATCATCCGCATTTAGCCAGAACAACCAATCATACTTTGCCTTTTGAAAACCTTTGTTGAATGCGTCGCTTTGTCCTTTATCTGGTTCGGATATCCAATAGTCAATGTCAGATGAGTGCTTCTTGATGATATCTAATGAAGAGTCTGTAGATCCTCCGTCAATGACAATGATTTGTTTGGGACTGTATTGCTGGAGAATGATACTTGTTAATGCATCATCAAGGTATTTCGCCATATTATAGTTGACGATGACAATTGAAAAACCTATGGATTTGCTATCTGTCATATTATTTTATCCAAATTATTCAAGGGTTAAATAAACTATTATAATGATTAATTGCTTTGTTGATTATTTTGAGAAAGCAAAAATCCATAATAAGTCTGCTTTCCTTCTTTTGTTGTTTTTTGCCAGTCTGTTCTGAAGCTCAGTTTAAAGAAGCATTCATCTTTTATTAAGGTCTCATAATCCTTTTCGTTGAATGGCTGGTTCATCCTGTTGGCAAGTTCATTGCGAAGAGGATTCTTCAATGGATTTTTATCCATGTCGTCACCTATGGTGTTGAATTTCCGGCATGCATAATAGATGACGTAGTCGATAGTCACATAGTCAGGCCAGCATTTTTCTCTGATGGCTATAGCCTGAAGCATTTTGCTGACAAAAGCATAGAGAGGGTAATGCTTCCCTCGTGACCAAAGGCACCATCCACTCCAATTCCATTCAAAAGTTGTCCAGAATCTTATAGACCTGTCAGAGCCTTCATATTTGCAGTTGGCCGTAAAGATAGGATGGCACACCATTTTCTCGAAAGGAATAGTATAGGGCACCCATACAGTGGCATCCAGCCATAGTCCTCCATATACATCGAGCAATGTATGTCTGACAATATCACTAAACCTCGCTAACTTAATGTTTCCCGCCTCTACCTTTTTATAGATGATGTCAGGTAGTTGTATGTATTGCCTGATATTGTCTTTGGTGATAAGTGTTACTTTATCGTTATGCTTTATCAGTTGAGTGTAACATGCTTTTATCAGTGGTGGCATCTGTGCCTCTCCCTGATACCAGAACACCCAGATTCTCTTGTTGTCTTCGGTTTCTTCTTCTAAGGGGAGATTTGCTTTGAATAGTCCTATGATATCATCATAATTCTT
>ODAI011839562.1_pt1 | contig 13086 bp, 12 predicted proteins | sample 1539321 | NCBI WGS metagenome assembly ODAI01 (sample SAMN02144231, study PRJEB22623) | gut metagenome | biome: sheep rumen | host: Ovis aries | place: New Zealand | reverse complement strand
CTTCTACTACGAAGGCTCGGGCGGAGTGTCCATTACGATATTCGGGGAAAATCATCTGAGTAAGGACGAGAGCGAGCTTGTATGGGATGATTTTTACTTCACGGATGAGAGGGAAGACGGCAGTATCGGCATATATTACAACGACTCGGGTATCTTCGGAGTAGAGGAATCCGAAGAGCTTAATATGTCCGAGAAAGAGTTCCGCAGTAAGATGAGCAGCTATCAGGACAGATGTGAGAAGATATCGTGGATACCTATCGGGAATTACAGAACCGGAGGTGGAAAATCACCGGATGAAAAGTCGGTTTCCGGCAAGAGCACAAGAATACAATACTATCAGTATAGCGAAGATGATGCGGAAATTACAAAGACAAAGGTAACACTGCACGAAGTTAGCTGTGTGAACGTTAACGATGAAGATGATGAAGGTCCTATGGATCTGATCGTGGATGAAGATACAGTATTTGACAGGTCGTGCGATATGGAGGCGTTTCCGTGGTATGAAAAGGGAGATTCACCCCTTGAATGGTATAACCGCATAAAAGAGTTGAAAGATAAAGATCCTGAACATTATATGGCTGACGGCCCGGCACTTATCGGAGTGTTTGAAGTGGAAATAACCGGCAGACACATAGACAAATATTATGGCAGCTATTGGTGGGATTGATAGGAGAACTATAATGCGAAAATCACTACTTACAATCTTCATTTGCCTTATAAGTGCGATGCTTCTTTCAGGCTGTGGGAAGTCCGATGACAGCAGCCTGACGGACAAGTTCGAGAACATCAGGGAGGATGCGGAAGAGAATGAGAATGAAGAGGAAAATGCAACTACCTTTGATGTAAAGCAGGCTGAGAAGAACCTGAAGGAAATGAGTGATGCCATGGTCAGTTACCTGTGGGTTGCTCTGATGACGGAATCTGAGGGCGATGTTTTCAATCTCGGAGAAGGTGTGGATCTTAAACTTTCTGATTCCGATAAGATCAGAGCCGCTGTGCTAGCGTCAGAGACGGATGGTGTCATTGACAGTTACTTTACCTTGAAAAAAGGAGAACTCGTAGAGGATAAGAATGCCGAGACAGGGCCGGACAGTGACGGATTTCACGGGATGTCTGTTCCTGATAAAAGCGTAGAGGAGAATTACATGGATCTGTTTGGGGAAGAGGCGGATTGGGATGCTCTCCCTACAGAGCCTGAGTGTGATTTGTTAGATGCTGTTTCCTATACCGATGAAGACGGAACATACGCTCTTCAGATCGATCAGGAAGTTGATACAGAAACTGCACTCCAAAATCACGAATGCAAGGTCAAAGAAAATGCCGGCAAATATATCGGTGAAGTCAACATATTCTGGGGATATTGGGGCGAACTGGAACAAAAGCCCGGTTATTCGAACTATATTGTATCATATTCACTTGAACTAAATGATAAATCAAAGTATGGAATGGCAATAACTGCGATAAGTGTTAGGAAGGCAGAAGTGGCTTCCAAAGAGGATGTGACAATAACGGATGTATCATGGAATTTTGGGAGCTATGAGGAATGGAGTGAGAACAATTCGGATGTTGGAGAAGTGTACTTTAAGCTTAGCAACGGCGATACCACAACAGAACAGGTACCTCTCGGATATTATGTGGAAGGCATGGAAGAACTTGATATAGACGGTGACGGCGAGGATGAGATCGTCATTAATCAGTATTTTTTCAATACAATAGGCGAGTTCAACATTATCTATATCTTTAAGCTTGCAGACGGAAACATTGAAGATATCTCTCCTATGGGAGATGTCCCCGAATTGACTGATGATGTTGCGGATATGATGATCAAGCCGCTGGATAAAGAAGGGTATCCCAAGTATGCGCTTGATGTGACCACATATCAAAAGGAAAGTGCGGATGTCTCGGTAAAATATCATACACTATTGGCTTGGCATAATGGTTCATGGGAAGAGATCGAGACCAATGAGCCTGATGAGAAACAGTTCGAGGAAACGTCGGAGGATCATACCATACCGGAGTATTTTATCTACGTAATATCCCCGGATGGTTATGCGAACCTCCGCACAGGTCCCGGTGCCGAATATGATGTGATATGTCAGATACCGACCGGCGATTCCATGGAAGTATATCGCGAGACAGCGACGGATAAGAAGGGTAATAAGTGGCTGAAAGTAGCTTACTGGCATCCCGAGGGAACATCCCAGCTCGACGGATCCAATGAACAGGGAATAACAGAGATCGGATGGATCGCCGAATCACAGGTTGAATAAAACAGGAGGGAAAACATGACATATTTACTTGATCACACAAAAACGCTATGTGGAATTATAGCAATAATTGTCGGTATTGTTATTGGAGTTACAACATTTAGAAACTGGGCGGGATATCTTGCAGCGGATGAGAAGTTCACTGTATCTGCCACCTGTATTGGCACAGAACAGTCGACATATTATGACAGCAGCAAGCCTATAGACAGATACAATGCGCCGTATGAAGCAACATGGCAATTTGAGGTAAATGGAGAAACGCGGACCTTTACTACCAAGGAAGAGTATGCAAACCCTGTCTCAAAGAGCCTGACTTTTTATGTTGATAAAGATGGTAATCTTCAGCAGGTAAATGGTGGTCCCTTTAGAGCGATAGTCGCTCTGGTAGTATGCGTTGGTGGAGGAGGAGTTCTTGTATACGACGATAACAAAGAATTGAGAATGCGTCTGCGTCACAAAAAGAAATCCAGGGACGAGGCAAGAGCTATTACGGAATTAAACAAACGTGATCGGGAAAGACAGTTGAAGCAACAAAAAAAGGATTAAAGTATATTACGAGGAGGATTAGAAATGGCTTATCTTGTATCAATTGTAGTTGTCGCTATATTGATTTGGTTGTTTGTAACATCAAAATTTGAGGATAATATAAAGAAGAATGGGGTTGTAACGGAAGCAGTTGTTTCTCGTGTCAAAGAACGCTCACATATTGATAACGATAGAAAGAGTATCACTTATGGAGAAAGAGAGTATTCATACACATATTACGTTCAGTATCAGGATCAGAATGGAAAAACCATTGAAACTAAGCTGAGAACTCTTCTTAGCAATTCGGATTTAAGACTTTGTAAGGGTGATAAAATTCGAATAAAGTATTTACCGAAGAAACCAAAACATGTGATCCCTGCATAATAAACATATAACTATATTGAGAGTATCTAAGGAAGAAATAAATGAGTGAAAACAGATCACCGCTTCGGATATACTGCAAAAACTGCGGGGCTTCGGCAGGCTTTGATATCATTAACCAGACATACAGGTGTCCTAATTGCGGGGAAGTTACCGGCATACAGGAAGCCAATGATGCGGTATATCAGTGGAAAAATCTGCAAAAAGAGAACCTCCGCACATCATCTGCGGCTGAGCGTGGCGAGGAATGCTCTTGCCCATCCTGTGGCGCACATGTGATATTCGGCGTGGGCGATGCCTCGGAGAAATGTGCCTTTTGCGGAAGCAAGGTCGTGAGAAGTGAGCTGACGGACGAATCGCAGCTTCCCGATATGATCGTCCCGTTCTTCATCACGCCGGATGAAGCAAGGAAAAGGATGCTTGAATGGGGAAAAAGCCACGAAAAGACTCCCGAGGGGAAGAGCATCGTTTCTTCTATGGGCGAGTTTATCGGATATTACCTGCCCTACCGTATAGTCAAGGGCCCCGTGTATGCGGAAGTGATCAGGGACGGGAATGACAGGAAATACGAATGCGGAGGTTTCATAGAAGGGACTGCGGTAAATACATCAAAGCAGCTTGATAACCTTGTGCTCAATGATGCCGAGCCTTTCGACTGGTCCGAGGCAAGACCTTTTGAATATGGGCTTATTGCCGGAATGCCGGTTAAGCTTAATGATTCTTCCGATGCCGATATCAATAAAAGGATTGTAGAAGAGGTGGCGGAGGATTTTCGCCCCGAGGTGGAAAAGGTCATGCAGACAAGCGGGGTTACGATTCATGCGAAGACCGGAAGCATGAGCACATTATCCGCGCTGCTGCCCATATACTTTATCAAGTCAGGCAAACTTACCGCCGTGATGAACGGTCAGACCGGAAGGATAGCGGTATCAAAGGAGCGCAAGAAGGTATCATATCCTTGGGTGATCGAGCCGCTCATATACACGATCATCCTTACGTGCCTCATGGGATGGTGGAGTCACTGGTATTCGGAGATGGTGTTCCTTTCTGCGATAGTATTCGGGGCTATAATATTTTCGGCCATGGGAGACGGCAGAGGATCTCTCATAAAAAGAGTAACGCTTAAGAGTAAGGCATCTGCCGCGAAGCGTCAGGACGGAGAGCTTGTCATTGATGAATCGAAGAACATACTGAAAAATCCGTATGACAATACTCCGGTATTCTATGAAATGAATGACAAGGGGCAGAAGGTTCCCGTGCGCATCAGGTTCTATACCTTAGGCAGGTGGCTGTCCATACTGTTTAACGGTATCATTACCGTAATGCTTCCTCTCCTGATAGGAGCTTTTTTCCGTTGGTGTTCCATGGAAGAGGGGGAAACGTTCATGGAAGGTTTTCATCCTTTGTACGGGGCGGCATGGTATACACTGACGGCATTCATAGTCCTCCTGTACTTTGTAAAGGGAGTACGAAAGGATGCCTATGATCATCCGATCATCTATCAGCTCTTTTCAAACGGCAAGACGAAGCTGATAGGCAAAAGGCGTGACAGGAAGCTCAGTGTCCTGTCAATGTTCGGGATCGGAAGCATAGATAAGGATGGAAAGAGATTGACCGTATTCAGGCTGATCCACGACCTTGGCGGCCTGGGTATCGGCATGGCACTGATAATCTTTTTCATTTTCCTTGGAAGCACGTTGGCAATGGTATTTTAGTAAATAGAAATGGAGGAATGTAATATGCAGGAAAAATGTTCTGGATGTGGAACAGAAATCGAGGAAAATGAATGTGTTGCTTGTGAAGGAGGATATATCTGTCAGGAATGTGCCAAGAAGCTTAGAATACTGTTTCCCAAGGTGCTTACCTGGCAAAAGGAGATAGACAGGGCTGGACGAGGGGATGTAGATGTAGAAGAGAGGGCTATATGGTTGGATCCCTTAGCCGAAGCATCCTCTGATGAAATACCGGAGATGATAAAAAGAGCTGATGAAGAAAGGAACGCAAGAAGACAGCATTATGGCGCCGACAACAGAGCTGTATTTATTGTTGATGATAATCATAAAAGAATGAAATACCCAGGGGAGAGCGACAAGGTTCTGGGCGAATATGTGATAATGGGCAGGGTTGTCCTGGGGGATATAAGTGGAAACGGTGAAATAGCGGTGTCGAGAAGGAATAAGGTTTACACTAAAACAATCAAAAGGGTAGAACTGACTACTGGTGTAATACTTACGAAAACGGATTCTATTGATGAAGGTAATTATGGAGCTATTGTGGTTCAGGAAGATACGCCGTTTATATATCCCGGTGATACGCTGATAATAAGATGACGAGGTGGAAGTTATGAGTGAAGTTAAAACAAAGATAGAGTATTTAGATAAAGGAACCTGTGAAGTATGCGGTCGAAAAGCCTTGGTTGTTCGTAAGCTTGGTGCGAAAGACCTGAAGGATGGTTCAGTCATATGCGGAGATTGTGCTCGCAAGATACGCTTTATGTATCCCGTAATGTATAAAATGAATAAGCAGAACAAGCTTGAGGCAAAGGATCCTATTAAGGAACTGAACCTTGATGAAGCTAAGGAAGCCATCGGAAATGCCATGCAAAAACTTGAAGACATGCGCGAATCCAACGGATTCCACAATGCGGTTTTCCGAGTGGATGAGGTGAATATAAAGAAAGGTGGTCTATTCAGTAAGCCCATTGCTACTATTACAGGCTATGTGATATATGGAAGATTTGATAAGGCTGAATATTGCAAGATCATTCATGATGGAGTAGAACAGGAAACTCGAATTGCTGAGCTTGGGGATGATTATCGGTTTTCCACGCCGGTTACCACTATATATCCCGGAGAAGCGGGATATCCCTGCCTTATCACAATAGTTCAAAAAGGTCTTAACATAAAGCCGGGAGACTTAATCGTTAAGGATTAAACAGCATGACTTCAAATTATAAACCAAAGAATCACTGTCACTATTTAAGACCAATGCCATATCAGGATGATAATGGAAACACAATTTTGCTGAGAATGATATCAGCTGGTCCGGCAGAACTCCACGAGTGGGGAATTCCTGCATTAAACTCCCGAAACGGGGCAGTACACGGGGCTTCTCCGTGTGTTCCGATCCAGATGACGGTCATCCTGCCGATGATATCGGGATTTGTCTTTATTGCCATGGCAACGTTTGTGATCGCCCCTTGGCAGAGGACGAAAAGAGGATGGGGACTGTCAGACAGCGCTTCTTTGATAATAAAATCAACACCCTCGGATACGAAGGGGTCGGAGGAGAGGGGCCCGTTCTGTCCCATAAAAGACGGAAAATCAATAGCCATTGCCTGCTTTAGGGCTGAGATCTCGTCGAAGCTGTCCTCCATGGAATGAGAAACGTTAAAGTGTTCTGCTATAACTCCCCTGACGATAAGCTTTGGGGAAAGCAGGGCATGAACTATCGCAAACGCGTCATCTGCTTCGCAGGCTGCATCCGTATCTACGATGACTCGTACTTTCTTGTGATCGGGAATATCAAATCCTATATCAGTCATATGTCTCCTGTGGTATTATCTCAAAATCGCGAGGTTTGGTCTTTTTGTACCTGATCCTTATTTTCGTACCGATAAGGCTCTCAGGGTCGGGATCGGGCAGTGGATGGAATGTGTGCCAGCTGTAGATCTTTTTCTCGTCGGCAAAATACGATATTTCATAAGCGTCGTAATCTGCCTCGACGATTCTTCGGCGTCTCATTTCCGTGGCTTTCCTTGTTTTCCCGGTAAAGGTTGCTGTTGTCTCTTCCCAGAAACCTCTTATGTGCATGTGTGTCAGTTTTACGAAGATTTCAAATAGGTTCATGTCTTTCGTTAAGACTTACATCATATCCTTTTTGTTAATTATTCTGACTGGACCGTATGAGGATCGAACTGACGAGACTCATACAACACCAACTATTATACCAAAGAAAAACCTATTTGCGTCAGAATTCTGCATAAGCTGCAAGACAACACAACAGTTCCTCTTCAAGTCATTCCCATGATTGCTCTATATAATATATTTCGGCATAAAATGGGCGTTTTGCAATGTAAAGTGCCATGTAAAGCACATTATAAACAGTAGAAAAAAAGGGCCAGATATGATTCTACTGAACAGGAAAAGGGAAGTACGGAGGTAGTTTAACGCATGGGTGCGTTAGATGCGGAAGCAAAACAGTATCTTGGTAAGAAGGAAGCTTTTGCGGATGCATTCAATTTTTTGATATACAATGGTGAGCAGGTTATAGATCCTGACAGTCTCAGTGAGATGGATACTTCACAGCTTGCTCTTCCATATGGGAATAATGCAAGGCTTCCGGTACAAAAATACAGAGATATTCTCAAAATATGGGAAGCCATGACAGACGGGAACAGGATTTATGTTATTCTCGGAGCCGAGTTACAGGGGAAGGTGCATTATGCCATGCCTGTAAAAGACGGTCTGTATGACATGATCGGTTATTCCAAGCAGGTGGAGGAGAACCGAAAATCACTGTCAAAGAATTCTTCGGATGCCGATGATGCAGAGATTATTTCGGAAGATGGCGTACTCAGGATAAAGCTTACAAGCGAAGAGTTCTTGTTAGGTTTTCGTAAGGAAGACAGACTGATACCGATCATTACGGCAGTCATATATGTCGGTGCGGAACCATGGACTGGTCCAAGGTGTCTTTTTGATATGATGGATATAGACGATGAGAGAATTAAGCCGTTTCTGAATAACTATAAGCTTAACATCATATCGGCGGCAGATATGGCGGAAGGTGATTTCGAGAAGTTCCATACCGACCTTGGTCTTGCAATGCAGATAATTAAGCATCAAAAAGATGATGCCGATAAGATAATCGAAGGTACAAATCATAGGAGAATTGACAGGGACGCAGCATTCTTCCTGAAGAAGGCTGCTAATCAGGATTTGTAATTTGAAGAAAAGGACGGAGGTGTCGACATGTGTGAATCTCTTAAGAAAAAAGAGCAGCGAGACAAGATTACCGGTGCAATAGAAGGAATGAGGTTGATGGGAGCCTCTGAGAATGATATTGTTGTGAAGATAGTTGAGAAGTTCAATGTCACTAAAGAGTATGTGATGGCGTTGCTTGCACCTAAAACAGCATAACAATCAATCTTTTCATAATGGATTGCAAACCGTCGGACAAAGGAGTCATACAGTTCGACGGTTTTATATTTGAAATATAGACTTTTGGTGGTAGCGGAAAGGATAGGTTTTGTTGCATAATATATCTTGTTTTCACGGAATATGAAACAGACAAACCATTAGAGGGAGCGGAAAATGCGAAAATCATTACTTACAATCATCATTTGTTTAATCAGTTCAATGCTTCTTGCAGGGTGCGGAGCTGCTTCCGGTGGCAGCGCTTCGGACAAAGCTGAAAACGTCAAGGACGAAGAAGACGGCGGTAAGGACGAGGATAAGCCCGAAAAGAAGAAGAAAAAGAAGAGTAAAAAAAAGAATAATGATGACTGGGAATCCGTGTCAGAGGATAATGCAGCATTCGTCGAGGATATATACGCGCCTGTACTTGAAGAGGTGAGAGATGTTGTGGAGAACGGTTATGATCATGACAGAAACTATGACTATGTCGGAGACGGGCTCATGGAAAGGTCAATGTATCCGGACGGAGATGACCTGGGTGAAGTGATCGGATATTATCTTCATGATATGAACGGTGACGGAGTGGATGAACTGCTGATCGGAGAGAACAGGGAATTCGAATACGGAAGTGTTAATGATGTGGCATATGTTTATAACGCATTTACCGTTAAGAATGGTAAGCCTGTAAGCTTTGCCGAGGGCTGGGCAAGAAACAGACAGCATTACAAAGGAGATGGACAGTTTTTCAACACAGGCTCCGGCGGTGCATCAAATACGATATTCGGCGAATGGCATCTTGAACCGGGCGGAACCGAGCCCACGTGGGATGATTATTATTTTTCCTGCGAAGTAAACGGAAAGATGGCTTTTTATCACAACACCTCGGGTTCAGACGAACCGGGCGAGTCCGAAAAACTGAATATCACTGAGGATGAATTTTTTGATCAGCTTGATATTATGTCGCTTAAGATAGATGCGATAGCGTGGACTCCTGTCGGGCAAAAGGAAAGCGGTGGAAAATATATCGTAAACACTATGACTGATGATGAACTTTTGAGCTATGAGAATAAACTAGACAGCATCGGGTATTACGGTTTTATGCTAAGCACTTACGATGATCCCACCAAGATAGACTGGAATGAAGTATTCTACGTGGGAGCCGGACTTGACAGTACAAACGGCAGCCCTTCGGCAAAGGTCGCCAAGGCATATCTGAAAGCAACTGGAGAAGATGAGATATACACAGATCTTACCTGCGTTTCGGGAAAGGATATCGAGGAATATGTCAAGGAGACAACAGGACGTGAGTATTCCGAAATGAAATACCCCCTTGACTGGGTATATCTTAAGGAGCTTGATCTGTATGTCAATGAGCATGGCGATACCAACCAGTCATCAATATCGGTTAAGGCAGGTATGAAAGACAGAGATGAAATCACCCTGGTTTACGAAGGCTATGACAATATTGAGTATTGCGTAACATTTAAGGATAAGGGAGGCAGATATCAGTTCATATCGAATCTTCCCAAGTGGTTTGTCGAGGATCCCACAAACGGCGGTGATGTAGACCAGTCAGCAATCACAGACGGTATGATCATTCCTGACAGTGACAGCAGGAAGCTTACAGAAGATGATCTGGAGGGTCTTAGCGCCGAGAAACTGAGGATCGCCCGTAACGAGATATATGCCCGTTATGGAAGACGGTTTAAAGATAAAGAGCTTCAGGCTCACTTTGACAGCATGGAATGGTACTTCCCATCAGATGAGTCGCAGGAGGTTATCGACGGCAAGCTTAATGAATACGAGAAGTATAATGCGGATTTCATCGGCAAGTATGAGAAAAACTCAAAATAGCTTTTTGAATTTCTGAAGGGAAGGATCATAAATGCGAAAATCATTACTTACAATCGTCATTTGTTTAATCAGTGCAATGCTTTTTGCAGGCTGCGGCGGAAGCGAAGCTCCAGCACCTACAGATGTCGCACAGGAAGCTGTGCAGGAAACAGCACAGGATCAGGTAACTCCGACTGAAACACCTGCACCGGAGGAGAAGAAAGAGGCAGAACCCGAGCCGGAAACGCCTGCACCTGAAGAACCCGCTCAGGATAAGAAAGAAGAAAAAGATTATGCTTTATATATGTACAGGTTTGACTCTTTCGATGATCTGCTGTATGCGTATAAAGAAACGCAGGATCGGCATTACACACAAGATCAGATCGAGCATATTTTCGGATTCAGGGAGCCTCTTCTAGAGCGTGGCTGGCCGGATGAGACATCGCCGTATGACGTCGGATATGTATATTATGATGTTGATTCCAACGGCACGGATGAGATGATCATCACTTTGGGTAAGGATATAGTTGAGATATACAGTTATTTCGCGGATAAAGTGCAGCGTTTCTATTTTGCGTCCGTCGGCGATGAGGTAACCCTGTACCCCGGAGGTATCCTTAAGCAGTATGCTCCGGAGACTTCGGAATTTCCTGGCACATCATGGTATTCGTATGATTCAGGGCTTGCCGGATATTATGAAGATTTTGAAGAATCCCGAGGGGAGTACTATACATTCTGCCACCGTGATTTTAGCGGCCCGGAGTATGATGAGATAGCAGCAAGGCTCCAGGAGGATCCATACGCTGATATGCCTGTATGGATAGGTGAATATGAGGACTGGCTGTCTGAAGCCGAATATAAAAAGCTCCTTCCGAAGACCAAGCCTGTACAGCTTCCCGAAGCCAAGAAGCTGGCAGATGTCGAACTCCCCAACGGTTATGAGCCAAGGTATGAGGCTAATGAAGGCCCCAGGGACGAGGTTATCCCGGAGTATTTCCGATATGTAGAATCTTCGGACGGTTATGCAAATATGCGCACAGGTCCGGGTACCGAATACGACGTTATATGCAAGGTTCCGACCGGCGAACAGTTAGAGGTTTATCGCATGAACGCCGTGGATTTCAAGGGCAAAACATGGGTGAAGGTCATATATTCGAATTCCGGAGTGACAGAAATGGGATGGATCGCGGAATCACAGCTTGACCATTAAATGTAGATAGGCGAAGCGATTCTATTGGGGAGCGACCATGTATTATACACGGAGGAATACCTTAAATGAAGAGAAAATCACTTTCAACGATCATCATTTTCCTTATAGCGTCAATGCTTCTTGCAGGTTGCCAAGGAAGCGGGAATGATAGCAGCGACATTTCCGACAAACTGAAGGATAAGGTAAGTGCTGCCGGCGAGCAAGATAATGCTGATGAGAAGCCGGAGCAATCCAAGAAAAAGAAGACAAAGAAGGAAAAAGCCAAGGAGCCGGGTGAGCCCCCTGTTCTTGTCATGCACAAGGACAGTAAATATGAATGGGGAGATGGCTCTGTTCCGCTGATCAAGCATACTTTCGGATACCTGCTTGTTGATGACGAGTATGCCAAAGATCACAAGGGTCTTGCGGACAGCCTTAAGGATGCAAGAGAAGAGATAATCTCCAAGCATGAGGCGGCATGGGATGACGAGATCAAAAGCGTTAATGAGAATTCCTTCGGGACATATGATGATAGCTGGAATACGTACGTGCGCCGCGCCGATGACAGCGTTGTGAGCTTTGTTAACGAATGCTGCACAGTAGATGAATACGAAGGCGGATATTATACGACTTACATCGCACATTCGTATTATACCGACAGCGGCAAGGAGATAAAGCTTACGGATATAGTTGATGATGAGGATGCATTCTATGACCTGATGGCAGATAAAATGGCCGAATATATCGAATATGCATTGAAGAACAAATACGCGGATGATGTTGATTTTGATAAGAATAAAGTCAGACCCGATATGCTGGATTACTTGAAGGATGGGGGCATTACATGGACGCTTGATCCGCAGGGCATAACATTCTGGGAGGATTCGTACCTTTCGGCTCCCGAAGCCTTTTCAACAACCGTGCTATTCGCCGATGATAAGGATGGCGTGATTTTCAACGAAGAGTTTGCAAATGATGTAAGAGATGAGTGGATATCGCAGTCTCCGGAGGCTAACGGTTCGTATTTCGATATAGATGACAGCGGAAAGCTTGAATTTGTCCAGGCATATCCCTTGTATGAAGTGAGAGATTTTGAAGATTCAACAGAGTTTTTCATCAACAGGTATGAAGTACATATCGGCTCTGCCAATGAAGAGATCATGCTTGATATGCCAGGCGGTACGGATTTTCTTGATTTCTTCTATGTGCATAGGGACGGCAGGACATATCTTCTTGAGAGTGACTACGAATATGACACCTACTCAACATATATATTTACAGTCGAGGGTCGCGGACTGGAGGAAGCAGGTTTTATTGCAGCAAGGTTTGAGACAACAGAACCGAACGGGGAAACGTATGCCCCTTATTATATTCCGACGGATCTTTCCAATATCCGCATGATGCTTGATCCTAATGCAACAGATGGTGGCACATGCACGATCAGTATCAATAAAAACGGAAGGATCGAGAACACCGGGAAAGGTTCTGCTGCATCAGTTGGCCAAAAGACGGAAGAGAATGAAAGCACCGAAGAGACCGGATGGGACGATACATCGGAGGATCATACCATACCGGAGTATTTTATCTATGTAATATCACCTGACGGATATGCAAACCTCCGCACAGGTCCGGGCACCGAGTATGATGTGATATGTCAGATACCGACCGGCGATTCCATGGAGGTATATCGCGAGACCGCCACGGATAAAAAGGGTAACAAGTGGCTGAAAGTAGCTTACTGGCATCCCGAGGG
>ODAI014396841.1_pt1 | contig 13088 bp, 11 predicted proteins | sample 1539321 | NCBI WGS metagenome assembly ODAI01 (sample SAMN02144231, study PRJEB22623) | gut metagenome | biome: sheep rumen | host: Ovis aries | place: New Zealand | reverse complement strand
TCTTTGCCTCCCGTTCAGGGCCCCCGACGGCAAGCATCTTTACCGCAAGAAGCCCCGCATTCTTTCCGCCGTTAATTGCGACCGTCGCCACCGGGATACCCGAGGGCATCTGGACGATGGAATACAGGGAGTCTCTTCCTCCGAGCGAGGTTGTGTGCATCGGGATGCCGATGACCGGCAGGGGAAAGAGTGCCGCGCACATTCCCGGAAGATGGGCAGCCATTCCCGCGCCCGCAATGATAACTTTGATTCCTCTGTCCTTTGCACTCTTTGCCCACTCAAAGAAGACGTCCGGCTCCCGGTGCGCGGAAATAATCCTCATCTCAAAGGATACTCCGAACTCCTCAAGAACCTGCGCCGCCTTGCTCATGACGGGCATATCCGAATCCGATCCCATTACAATTCCAACTACAGCCATTTTACTCCTCCTGTCCTCTTACTCCTGCTCATCAAAAGGGGTGTTGAGCTCTTCCGTTCCCGGCAGTACAAACCTGCCGTCCTTTATAATTTCGATCACCCTGCCGTCGGCTGTGACTGCATCATATGTTCCAAGCTCGTCATAGGGGATCGTAATATCCGTATGGCATCCGAAATATGCCTTCGAGGGATCCTTGTGCCGCAGGAGGGAATAATCATTTTCCCTCGCGACAATCCGCTTACCGTCAGGATTATAGCTGATATTGTCCTCTTCGTCACTGTAGCAGGTGTCCCCCACCGCAAAATGCGGCCCTGTTTTTTCCGCGATCAGGATGGGCAGCCTGTCCTCGATGCCAAGGCGCCTGCTGACGACGTACGCGGTCGTGTTGGTGCCGATCGCACATTCTCCCATGGGAAGGGTGTCGTGATGGAAAAGGATGTTTTCCCGGATGTACTCCCTGCCTTTTTCAAGGGCATCCTCTTCGCCCTCAAAATTGCCGCACCTGTAATCCGCAACTCTCCCGTCCTTAAATGTGATCTCCAGGTCCTTAAAAAGCATTCCCTCAAGATAGACCTGCGTGGTATGGAGAACTCCTTCCGTGCCGGAAAGAACCGGCGTTGTGAAAACCTCTCCGACGGGGATATTGACGTCCGCTACGCAGTTCTCAAAGATGGTCTCGGTGTCCGGATCCTTCAGCTTATAAAGATTCACCTTAAGGTCTGTCCGGTTGTCTCCGCGGCCGGTGACATGTACGTAATCGGCCCGGTTCAGGGCATCCGTTATGATCCCCTGGATATCCCGGTACTGTCTGTAATCCAGTCTATTGATCCTGCGGACGGCGTCAAAGATACGGCCGTACAGCTCCTCATCCACGCCGCCGTCTTTCGTCCCGGCGATATCCGGGACGGGGAAGGAAATAATCGTAAAGCTCCTGTTTTCCCCGATTACGGCCTCGTTATACATCCGGCTTCTGCCTGTCCTGTACCTGGCGATCAGCTTCTGCTGGGCGGAGCTCAGTTTTGCCTGCCAGGAGCCCTTGGCCGGGGTAAACGGCTTTTCGCCGAAGGTCTCGAGCACTGCCGGTCCCGCGTACAGCCGGGTCTCGCCCTGCCACTGTCTGTAGGCCTCTTTGGAGGAAGCGAGCAGTTTGTTCAGCAGGTCCTCGTCAAGGATCAGGGCCAGGTCTTCTCTGTGATCGTAGCGGTACTGAGGGTTTGCCTCGCATCCGCGAAGGCCGGAAGCGCTGCTGCCCAGCAGGCTGAAAATCGTCTCGATCTCCCTGTACAGGATTACGTCCTTGCCCATGGCGGAGAAGTTCGCGGCAGCATAAGCCATCAGGCGCTCGAATCCGACTCTGCCGATAATCCCGACGCGCTTTTTCTTTGAGAGGTCCTTACCCGTTACAATAAAGCCGATCCGGAAGCCTTCCGACCAGACGTCAGCAAGGTCCTTTACGGTTTCTTCCGAAAGCGCCGAAAGATACCGGTCGGTCCCGGTCTCGGAGTCCGTGATGTACTCACCGTAGGCGTACAGCCAGCGAGGGTCCCCGGTTCTTTCGTATTCCTTAAGGACTCTGAGCGGATAGTCGCTCTTCCCGCCGACAAGCTTGCTGCGGATATCGGCAGCCTGTTCGTCCTGCGAGTAATCAATTACATAATCACGCAGAATCCCGCGAAGGCTCTCATAGGAAGGGATACCCGTCAGGTCCTGCCCCGCGGGATCCATGCCCTGGGAAAGAGCATCGTCATACAGCCTTTTTTCAACCGAAAAGGCGCTGCAGACCTCAAGGAAGAGCTCGAAGCGGATGAGTGCCCGCTCCCGGTCATTTTCGAATAACAGAGGAATGACGCTCCTTACCTCATAGACGAGCGCCGAAAGGAGTTTTCCGTATTCCTCCCCGTACTCCCTCACGCAGAAAGCAGGGTTTGCATAGCTGGCAGAATAATTCTCCTCCAGGATATCTTCATAGAGCGCGCGGTTTCTTGCCTGCAGCTTAATAAGATCGCAGGTGCCGATATCCGGCAGGTCCCCCGCCGCTCCCTCCGGGTAAAGCCTGTAATACTCGTCCGTAAAAAGGACCAGCTGCCCTGCGGTCTTTGTGAAGAAGGGGGCAAACCGCGGATCCGTATCCGCTCCGCCCTGTGCAATCTCGCGAAGCCGTTCCGCAGCCAGGGCAAATCTAGTTTCTATCATTGTCTATACCACTCCGTAGTATACAATCACAAATCCGTATATAAGAACCGCGGCGTTCAGGACCGCCGCGACGGCTGTCAGGGCGCCTCTTGCGTCCGGGTCCCGGACCGAAAGGATTGCCGTGATCAGGCCGATCAGCGAGAAAATTATGCATACAAAAACGACAGCGCCGTCCCGAAGTCTGGCAGTGCCGCCGTTTAGAATGACCGTCATCTGAACTGCAAAGCATGCGGCAAAGGAAATAATTCCCATTGCCGCTGAGATCAGAGATCCTGTCGTAATATGTCTTCCGGAAAACAGGTATGTCCTCGGTTTTCTCAATTTATCCGCTCCGATGCCACGCCGTACTCGGCATAATATGCATCCAGCGCCTTTTTAATCTCGCGAGTGATAACCGGATTCTTTCCGTCCTGGCGCTCCGTGAGACAGGAGATGACCTCCTTCATCGTCACGATCGCGTGCGTTGAGAAACCGTAGCGCTGCTTGATCTCGCTGAGTGCCGAGACCTTTCCTTCCTGTCCGACCTCCATCCGGTCGAGAGATACCATAAGACCCACGATATCCACATCCGCCTGGGCTCTGAGGATCGGCACGGTCTCTGCCATGGAAGCGCCCGAGGTCGTCACGTCCTCGATAATCACAACTCTGTCTCCGTCATGGAGCTTGCTGCCGAGGAGAATTCCCTTATCGCCGTGATCCTTGATCTCCTTGCGGTTGCTGCAGTAGCGGATGTCTCTTCCGTAAATCCTGCTGATCGCCATGACGGTTGCGACTGTCAGGGGAATCCCCTTGTACGCGGGTCCGAAGAGGATGTCAAAATCCAGTCCGTATGTGTCATGGATCGCTCTTGCATAAAATTCACCGAGCTTTATGAGCTGTGACCCTGTCTGGTATAAGCCAGCGTTCATAAAAAACGGTGACCTTCTGCCGCTTTTAAGCGTGAACTCCCCGAATTTCAGCACATGGGAATCCAGCATGAAGTCTATAAAATCAATCTTATACTGTTCCATGGTTGTAATACCTCACAGATTCGTTATGGCCGAGCGCAGGTCCTCGATCATATCTATGGCCGCTGCCCGCGCTGCGCCGCCGAAGTCGGCCGCGCCGTAACTACTATACCGTTCTTTTGTGTGGGCTGCAATAATTCCTCTGGAAGAATTGACAATCGCGCCGAGACCGTCCTTATTAAAGAATACGGAAAGATCCTTTGCGCTCGCGCCCTGGGCTCCGTACCCGGGGGCCAGAATAAAGGTATGCGGCATCAGTTCTCTTAACGTTTCAGCCTGCTGCGGATAGGTTGCCCCGACCACGGCGCCCACGTTGCTGTAGTCGCCGTCCATGGAGGCTTCGCCCCACTGCGCCACCTTTTTCCCTACGGTTTCATATACATGTTCGCCGCTTTCCAGAAGAACGTCCTGGAACTCGCCGCTCGAGGGGTTGGATGTCTTTACAAGAACGAAGATGCCCTTGTCCTCCTCATTGCAGACCTTTACGAAGGGCTCAATGCCTTCGGATCCGAGATACGGATTGACGGTTGCAAAATCCTCGTCGAAGGCTTTGTGCATGCCCTCTCCGATCTTTAAGCGTCCGAGATGCGCCCTCGCATAGGCTTCGGACGTGGAGCCGATATCGCCGCGCTTGACATCTCCAATTACGATAAGGCCCTTCTGCTGCGCATAGCGGACGAGCTTCTGATACGCGATGATTCCGGGAATCCCGAACTGCTCATACATGGCGGACTGAGGCTTTACCGCAGGGACAAGGTCGGCTACGCTGTCGATGATCTCCCTGCCGAAATTCCAGACCGCTTCACCGGCCGCCGCAAGGTGCAGATCTCCTCCGAGAAGCTCCATGGCAAGCGGATTGTCCGCATAGCTTCTGACTTTTTCTTCGGCATCCTTAAGCAAAACCTCCGGAACAAACGACAGGTTCGGGTCAAGTCCTACTACAACGGGCGCTCTTTTAATTCTGATCTGCTCTGTCAATCTTGATATCATGTTTATACCTCGCTGAGGCAAAATCCGCGAATGCGGTTTTGCCGAATGCGGCGCCCGGTGCATCTGCACCGATGGCGCCGTTTGAAAGGACTGCATCGGCAGACCTTTCAAACTGTGTCCTCCTGTTCCGGAAGGCTCCTGCCTGCCGGCATAAATCCGTTTTACCTTGTCTGAAGAAACTCATATTCGCGCTTTGCCGCCTCATCTCCCGGATAGACCGCGAGGTACTCCCGGACAAGGACCGCCGCCCTCTGGAAATCTCCGAGATATTCGGTTGCGACGATTTCGTTAAACATAAGGCTCTGCAGGATCTGGCTGCCGCTCACGGTCTTTCCTGTCTGGAACGCGCTGAGCGCCGCCTGATAGTCTCCCATCTTCAGACAGCAGAGGCCAAGCTGATTATAAAGCTCCGCATGGGAATCGTCACGGGAAAGATATGCCTGATATACGCTGGACGCGTAATTGTAATCCCCGAGCGCCTCATAGGTCCTGCCCAGGTAGATCGCCGCGTTATAATCATCCTTTATGCGCGTGCTCTCCAGGGCAGCCTTGGCTGCCTGGTAGTCGCCTACGTAATAGGCAAGGCGTCCCCTGTTGTAATCGTCGATCGAACGCTCCTGGCGGCTCAGGACATTGCGCAGCATGTCCTTTCCTTCTTCCGCCATCCCGTATTCCTCCATGATTTCATAGATGGAAATCATGCGGTCATAGTCGGTTTGTTTTGCGGCGATGGCTCTTGTAAAATCGGCCTGCATCCCCTGCATGTCGCCGAGGGCGGCCTTCACGGCGCCGCGCATCTGCAGCGCCTGCGGATCCTTCGGATGAAGTGTCAGGATCGCCTCGAAAACCTTCAGTGCATCCTCATACCTCCCGAGCTTGTAATAGCAGGATCCGAGATAATAATTGATGTCAAATTCCTTTGCGTGAGGCACGACACCCGCCTGTGTCAGGGCTGTCTCAAAGGCGCCTGCCGCCTTCTCATACTCCCCGAGCCCCATATACGCGATTCCGAGGCCCCGGTAGTCGTCCTCATGGTTTGTGCCTCTGTCAAGCTGTGCGGTATAGGCTTCGACCGCTTCCTCATAGCTTCCGGCCTCCAGCTGCTCTCTTCCGGACAGCACAAGATCGCCGTCTGTCTGTCCGCAGCCGGCCGCAAGATTACAAAGAAGAATAAGAGCGAGGGCGCGCCCCGCGGCACACTTTAATCTCCTCATTTAACCGTTGCTCTCCCGTAGTTCACTCTTTGTGCCCGCCTCACGTTTCTTTCCGGCGGGAAGCTGTACCAGTACGATAGCAAGGAACATAAGCACGCACCCCGCCATTTCCCTGGGGGACAGCGTCTGATGCAGGAACAAAAAGCCGGATACCGCGCTGATAACCGACTCCAGCGACATGATAAGGGACGCAATCGCGGGATCCGCCCCCTTCTGCCCGACAACCTGCAGTGTATACGCGATGCCGCTTGAAAACAGTCCGGCATACAGGAGCGAGAGGATTCCCGGTCCCGTAAACATGGACAGAGCCGGCGATTCCATATAGAAAGCCAGCGCCGTCCCCAGTATTCCTGCCGTCAGGAACTGGGATGCGGCCAGTTCAAAGCAGTCCGTGTCACCGGCAAAATAGCCGACGGCAAGGATCTGGAAGGAAAACATCAGCGCGCAAAGGATGAGCAGTATGTCCGCCTTCGCGATCGACATCGAACTGCTGACGCTCAGGCAGTAGAGCCCTGCCGTGGCGATCAGCGCGCCGATGAGCACCCGGATATTCGACTTACGTGTGACAAGGAAGGAGATCACCGGCACCAGAATAATATACAGTGCTGTCAGAAACCCGGCCTTCCCGACCTCGACAAACTGCAGGGAATACTGCTGCAGCGCGGAGGCTGCCGTAAGGAACACTCCACAGACTATGCCGCCGTATACCGCTCTTTTCGTGTTGACGGCATCTACCCTCGTATCGCCTGCCCTGATTCTGTCCCTGCGCTTTCTGGCGCGGATAACAACGAGCGGAAAAACCACAATAAAGCCGAGGAAAAACCTCAGGCCGTTAAATATGAACGGGCCCATCTCGTCGCCGCCGACCTTCTGGGCAACGAACGCGGTCCCCCAGATCAGCGCCCCGAGAAAGCAGCACAGGGCGTTGAATGCAGGCATGGCCTGTTCCTTATATGCCTGGCTCCTCTTATCACTCATCAAAACTCACCGTCACGTAAAACCCTCGCTCATTCTGTATTATCTTCGTCACAGTGCCGCTCCTGGAAAGGAGTCTTTGCTGAAACGGCACATTCGCGCTCATGGCCAGTGACGGGTCAATCGTATAATAGTAATTGCTGGGGAGGAGTCCCTCGGAGACCGTTACCGTCTCGCCTTCAGAAAGAAGCCCGGGGCGCTCCATTTTAAAATCCATTTCCCGCATGTTATTTTTATCCTGTCTTTGCCGGATCGTTCTGTCCTGTCTTTGCCGCAGCTACTTGGTGTCTGCCTCAACGTTCGGAATGTTTTCCGGGTTCTGCACCGCCGGCACTTCGCCCAGATCATCCCTTGTGCGGACAATTGCATTGTCCTTTAAAAACTGGTGCCATCTCTCATAGGCGGACGCATACAGATGGATTCCGTCGCCCGTAAGATCGGCATATACGTTGCCTTCTTCATCGCAGACACTGGGATTCATGTCAATATAAAAGATATCATAGCCGTTGGCAAGTGTTGCAAGCGCCGCATTGCGCTCCACGATCAGCGAGTTGGTGAACATGTTGCTCGACTGCGACTTGGCCGCGCTCACATGCATAATGCCTTCGATATAGATAATCGCATCCGGCTGCATCGCGCGGATATAGGCGACGACGTCCCTGAAGCGCTGATAATAGCTGACCGTATTGGGAACTCCCAGTTCATTTACGCCCGTCGAAATGTAAACCTTGCGGTAGGACCTCTGCGTGAGCGCCTCCTCAAGTGACATCGAAATTGTGCTTCCGTCCCTCTCATGCAGGTTCCAGCGTTTGGTATCGATATTGAAAATCGACATGGACTCCTTGGACAGGAAGGTCGCAACGCCGCGCATATTGCCGTATCCGTACAGTCCGTCCGTCCTGGAATCGCCTATGAACAGGGCGTCGGCAAAATAGGAATCGTCCACATGCTTCAGATAATAGAATTCACCCGTCGGGGCAAACATCCCCTCCGTGGCATATTCAAATACAGTTCCCTCGGGAGCCATGAAGCTCCTCGATGCAACGCCGTAGTCCACCGCGGGGCATACAGGATTGCATACGCCCTCGGGAAGCTCGGTATAGATCACAGGCTCCAGCTCCTCTTCCTCCGGAACCGGCTCCCACAAGCTGATTTCTTCCTCTCCGGTCTCCTCCTGCAGCTCATCTTCCCGTGAAGCCTCAGCATCCCCGGCGCCGCCTGTCATATCTTCCGTATTTTCCGTGTTATCCGCATCTTCCTTCCCGCGGGGGACAGATACAGAGCCCTGAGCGCCGTCAGAAGAGCCTCCCCCGGAAGAAGAAGTCCCGTTCATATCCTTCGGCAGCCTGCTCCTCTTAAGAGCCGCGGTGTTCCCGGAGGGGGTCGCTGCGAGGTCTCCGCTCCCAGAGCTTTCGGGGATCGCGGCAATCACCGGCACCTCGCCCTTCGATGCCGCGCCTGCCGGCCACACTCCGTCGTGCACTCCCTCAAAGACGACCGTCAGAAGAGGCTCTGTCAGGAGATTTGTCTCATAGGTCTCATAGCGGTATGACCTGCCGGCCAGCGCCAGAACTGTCAGCGCGATGCCCGTGACAATAAGCGATATAAACAATGGAGTTTTTTTCAGCTGTCCCAACATAGACAAACCTCTTAAAAGCTGAAGTACATAAACGCGTTCGAACTGGCCGTCACCATGTAGTATACGGACCACCAGAAGATTGCCGTGAGCGCAAGGACCATCAGCGGGTGCTTTCTGTTCCTTATGATAAACCGGTACACGGCGGGAACGCAGAGAACCGCCCCCGCAGCAAAAAGCGGCAGGTAGATCTTTCCGTAGCGGATGAAGTCCGCCGGATCAAGCGTCTTGCCAACACCGAAGAACGGGAAAAGTCTCCCGAAATAGACGCCCAGCGATTTCAGGTCCGTAATCGCGAAGACAACCCAGGTCAGCGGAATCAGGACCAGGACATGAAAGCGTCCCGGAATCTTTGTTTTCTTCATGATGCCGGAAAGCGGATACTTCTCCAGCACAATGATCACGCCGAGGATCAGCCCCCAGAGAATGAAATTCAGTGTTCCGCCGTGCCAGAAGCCGGTGAGGAGCCAGACGATCATAAGGTTGCGGATCGTAGCTCCCGTCCCCTTCCTGCTGCCTCCCAGCGGGATATAGACATAGTCCCTGAACCAGGAGCCGAGCGTCGCGTGCCAGCGGCGATAAAACTCGGCCACGCTCCCGGCAGCGTAGGGATGGTCAAAGTTTACGATAAAGCGGAATCCCAGCATGCGGCCGACTCCCGCGGCAATCAGCGAATAGCCCCAGAAATCATAAAAGAGCTGCATGCTGTAGCCGTAAGCTCCGAGCCAGGCGAGCGGCGTCGAGATACTCTCAAACCCGATTTTCACAAGCTCATTCCACAGAATGCCGATCCGGTCGGCAAGGAGAATCTTCATCCCGAGCCCGATGACGGTATACGCAAGGCCTTCTTCAAAGCCCTCGAGCGTAACCATATGTGTCCCGGTCTTCTTTTCCTCCGTCTCAAAGACGATGGTCCCCTCTCCCGTCTCAATGGAGAGCTGCTCGTTTGATGAGAGCTTTCTGAGCCATTCCGGCTGCAGAGCCGACTGGACGCTGAGCTTTACCTTCTGCCTTTCGTTTTCCTTTGTACTCGCATAGTAGTCCGAAAAGCGCATGATCGGTCCCTGCGTGATCTGCGGGAACATCGAAAAGTAGGCTGCCGTCGCCAGGAATCCCGGCTTCTGCTGCGTCTTTCCCGTATACAGGTCCGCCTGCCATGAGATCATCTTGAACAGATAAAAGCTCATTCCGATCGGAAGGAGACTGCTGCTGACGGAGAGCGCCAGGATCTTGCACAGAACCAGTGTATACAGGTCCAGAATGACCGCGGCAAAGAAGAGAAACTTTCTTCTCACCTGCGCATTCTGCTCTTTTTCATAGAACATGTAGCTGCCCATGGCGTAATTGACGACGATCAGGCCCATAAGCAGCAAAACAAACCGCGGTTCACCCGCGGCGTAGAACAATATACTTCCTGCAAAGAGCACTCCGTCGCGGTATTTTGCCGGTGTCAGGCAGTACACTGCCAGAAACACCGGGAGAAAACGAAACAGGAACGGAATGCTCGATAAAATAACGATTCTTTCCATATTCAGGTATGCTGCCGGATCAGCCGCTGATGCTGCTCTGCGTGATCTGCCTGATCTCATCGATGCGCTGCTGCGCGCTCTGGCGATACGCGGAATTCGGGAATTTCTCCAGCAGTTCGTTGCAGTATGACATCGACTTGGACAGATAGTTTCCCATATCCTTCTGGGAGAGAGTATCCGCCCTCAGATACATCTGATAATAAGCATTTGCCAGATAATACAGCCTCTTGTCATAGGTCGCGCCGTAGCCGTCCAGCGACTCGTATTCGATCGCAAGCTCTAGCTTTTTAATCGCCAGCGGATAATCCGGGCTCGACTGTTCGTAGGCCGCAATACCCTCGTTTACGAATTTCTGCAGAAGAGACGCGCGCACCTTCGGATACAGTACATTGTAGAGCTTTGCAAATTCTTCGCTCTGGCCCTGTACCGCGGTCGGCGCATAAATCTCAGACATTGATTCGGCGATCGGATCGATGTCTTCCCTGTCCTGTATAAACGACGCGGCGGCAGCCATCAGGGGATTTGCCTTTGTAAGGTCCGGCGCCGCGGGGTCCTCCTCTTCGCCGGCCTGCGCGGCCGCATTCATGTCCTCAATCTGCTTCTGCAGCTGTGTTATCTGTGAATTTGCGCCCGAGAGTTCCTCCGAGACCGAGCGCACCTGGTCGTTGGCCTGGGCGCGCACCTTCTGCAGCCTTGCAGGCATCACAAGGAACATCAGGATCGCCGCTGCAATCAGGAAACCGATCAGGGATCCCGTCAGCATCGGCGGAATGCCGAACCCGTCGACGCCCGGGATTGTCAGTCCGACCGGCTGGATAATGGTCTCATTATCCCTGGTGTATTTGATCGTTCTGCGAAAGCGCGTCTTCTTCTCCGGAGAGGTATCTCTCCCCTCTTCCTCGGCCGCTGCCTGCGCCTTGGACCTTCCGGCCTGCCGCTCCCTTTTGAGTTCCTCGAGCTCCTGCCTGTACCTTAAGGTCGTCGTATTGCCGACATCGATCTTCAGGCACCTGTCCAGTTCCTTCTCGGCTCTTGAGAGCTGCCCGCTCTTTAAATACAGGAGCGAGAGGAGCTGCCTTGCGCGAAGGTACCTTGAATTGAGCTGCAGCACCTTCTTGAGCTGGAGGATGGCAACGTCGAGATTATTCTGCGAGCAGCAGTCGATCGCCAGGTTGTATCTCTCAATGGAAACATTGATATTTTCCATGATCTGGCGGTTATTCTGCACCTCCGCGAGGTAGCGCTCGCCGGGGTTTTTCGGCTGGTGGACTCTTTCGTCGTTGATGTTTTTGCCGATAACCCACTCGGAAAGCGCGGCCACTGTCTCGCCCATCTCATAGTACACAAGGCCGAGAAGATTCCTTGCGTCGAGATTTTCCTTCCAGTACCACAGGCTCTGCTTGAGGCAGTAAACCGCTCCTGTCAGGTCTCTCACCGACGCCTTCTCAAGTCCCTCGTTATAGAGATAGTTGGACGTATATATGATTTTTTTATACTTTACCACGTCCGCACCGCAGTTCGGGCACTTGCCCGAGCGGGTGAGTTCGCAGCCGCACTTATAACAAAACATACAATGTGTTCCTACAGGATCGGTCTCGTGCCGGCAGGATCAATTCCGTGGGCGGGAGTGCTCTCCGCACCGTAAACGCCGTCCTTGGCCATCCGGACCATGACATCCACCATATCCTTCATGTCCTGATTGTAGATCGCGCTCTGCACGTCCTCTATTTCAAGACTCTTGTGATATTTTTTGATCTCGTCTTCAAAATTGATCATCAGCGCTCACCCTACCCTTTTGTCTCAAGACAGGGCGCCCAGCTGTTCAAGCTGCGCCTTTACGCCTTCCATCTGAAGCCTGTATTTTTCCTGCTTTTCCTTTTCCGCGGCGATCTTGTCCGCAGGCGCCTTGGCAAGGAATCTCTCGTTGGAGAGCATGCCCTCGCTGCGCTTTAATTCGCCCTCGAGGCGCTTTACCTCTTTCATCAGCCTTTCCGTCTCGGCCTTCACATCGATCAGATCCTGCAGCGGCAGGAAGATGGTCGCGAAAGGAAGGACCACCGACAGCGCGCCCTCCGGTACAGACGATGTGTCCTCTGCGGTCTCGATTCCGGAACCGCTCGAGAGATTCTCGACAAACAGGGCGTTCTTTTCAAACAGCTCGCGGATCTCCGCGTTTGCGCTGACGACATAGAGCTTTGCCTTGCGGGAAGGAGCAACGCCGCGCTCGTTTCTGGCGGCGCGGATGCCGCGGACGGCCTCCTTGATGATTTCAATATTCTTCTCATCTTCCGCAAAGTCGAATTCCTGCCTGAACACCGGCCAGGAGGAAATCATAATCGATTCCTCAGCCGACTGGATCGTACAGAAAATCTCTTCCGTAATAAACGGCATGAACGGATGCAGGAGCTTGAGCGAGTCAATGAGCACTGTCTGCAGTGTCCAGAGAGCAGTCTCCTTGGACGCAGCGTCGTCTGTCAGGTACAGACGGGATTTGACCATCTCAATGTACCAGTCGCAGAATTCGCCCCAGACAAAGTCATAGACCTTCGAGACGGCAATGCCCATCTCGAACTTCTCCATATTATCCGTAACTTCCCTGATAACCCCGTTCAGCTTCGAGAGAATCCACTTGTCCTCCGGATAAAGGTTGTCCGGAACGATATCGGGATTGACTTCGAACCCTTCGGGCGTGTTCATCATGATGAACCGGGAGGCGTTCCATATCTTGTTGGCAAAGTTGCGGTTAGCCTCGACACGCTCCGTGTAGAAGCGCATGTCATTGCCGGGAGCGTTTCCTGTTACCAGCGTCATGCGCAGCGCGTCGGCGCCGTAATCCCTGATGATCTCAAGGGGATCGATGCCGTTGCCGAGCGACTTGGACATCTTCCGCCCCTGGGCGTCACGCACAAGACCGTGGAAAAGCACTGTCTTGAAGGGCTTGTCCCCCATCTGCTCGTAGCCCGAGAAGATCATGCGGATGACCCAGAAGAAGATAATATCGTAGCCCGTGACAAGGACGTCCGTGGGATAGAAATACTTCAGGTCCTCTGTCATCTCCGGCCAGCCGAGTGTCTCAAACGGCCACAGTGCCGACGAGAACCAGGTATCCAGGGTATCGGGATCCTG
>ODAI013823671.1_pt1 | contig 13088 bp, 9 predicted proteins | sample 1539321 | NCBI WGS metagenome assembly ODAI01 (sample SAMN02144231, study PRJEB22623) | gut metagenome | biome: sheep rumen | host: Ovis aries | place: New Zealand | reverse complement strand
TGCGTATCATCAACGAGCCGACAGCAGCATCCCTCGCTTACGGACTCGATAAGGAATCCGTTCAGAAGATCCTCGTATTCGTCCTCGACGGCGGTACATTGACTGTATCCATCCTCGAGATCGGCGACGGTGTATTTGAAGTTCTGGCAACAGCCGGTAAGAACCGTCTCGGCGGCGATGACTTCGATAAGAAGATCGTAGATTACCTCGTAGATACATTTAAGAAAGAACAGGGCGTCGATCTGACAAACGATAAGATGGCGATGCAGAGACTGAAGGAAGCAGCGGAGAAGGCGAAGATCGAGCTGTCCGGTGTAACAACATCCAACATCAACCTGCCGTACATCACAGCAGACGCTACAGGCCCGAAGCATCTCGATATCACACTGACACGTGCGAAGTTCGATGAGCTGACATCCGACCTCGTTGAGGCGACGATGGAGCCGGTACGCCGTGCTATGTCCGATGCAAACATGACACCAAGTGATATCCAGAAGATCCTTCTCGTCGGTGGTTCCACACGTATCCCGGCAGTACAGGATGCAGTTAAGAATCACTTCGGCAAAGAGCCTTTCAAGGGCATCAACCCGGATGAGTGCGTAGCAATCGGTGCTGCAATTCAGGCAGCTGTTCTTACCGGTGATGTCAAGGGCCTCCTGCTCCTCGACGTTACACCTCTTTCTCTCGGTATCGAGACAGAAGGCGGCGTATTCACCAAGATGATCGAGAGAAATACAACCATCCCGACAAAGAAGAGCCAGGTTTACTCTACTGCAGCAGATAACCAGTCTCAGGTAGATGTACATGTCTTCCAGGGCGAGCGTGAGATCGCAAGATACAACAAGGAACTCGGTAACTTCATCCTCGATGGTATCGCTCCGGCACCGCGTGGTGTTCCGAAGATCGAAGTAACCTTCGATATCGATGCCAACGGTATCGTTAACGTAAGTGCAAAAGACCTCGGTACAAACCGTGAGCAGCACATCACTATCACCGCTTCTTCCAACATGAGTGAGGAAGATATCAATAAGGCGATCAAGGAAGCAGAGATGCACGCTGCAGAAGATAAGGCACGTAAGGAAGAAGTCGAAGTAAAGAATAAGGCAGAGTCCTGTGTTTACCAGACAGAGAAGACCATGAAGGATCTCGAAGATAAGATGGATCCGGCAGACAAGTCTTCCATCCAGGAGCCTCTCGACCGTCTGAAGAAGGCTATCGAAGCAAACAACACTGCAGACATGAAGACCGAGACAGATAATGTGACCAATGCATTCTCTAAGGTTGCTGAGAAGATCTACGCTCAGGTTCAGCCGGAAGGCGCACAGGGCCAGCCGAATCCGCAGGATTTCACAGGATTCAACCCGGGTGCAGGAGCTGCTCCGGATCAGGGAGCTGAAGGAGCTGACGGCTTCAAGAGCGCCGGCGGAGATTTCTGATCGGAAAAGGTCTGATCTTCGGAGTAAGAACCGGTTATGACAGCCGGTTAAGGAAATGACGTAACAGGCGGGGCTGTACACTGATTTAGTGCACAGCCTCCTGCCGATGAAGGAGGAATAGAGCTTTGGCTGAACAAAAGCGCGATTACTATGAGGTCCTTGGCGTAGACAAGAACGTATCGGAGGACGAACTCAAAAAGGCATACCGAAAGATGGCCAAGCAGTATCACCCGGATCTTCACCCGGGCGATAAGGAAGCGGAAGCGAAATTCAAGGAATGTAACGAAGCGTATGCCGTTCTGTCCGATGCGGAAAAGAGAAGAAACTATGACCAGTTCGGTCATGCCGGTGTCGATGGACAGGGATTCTCCGGGTTCTCGGGTTCGGCAGTCGATCTCGGAGATATCTTCGGATCGTTCTTCGGCGGTGCTTTTGGCGGCGGCGGAAGAAGAAACAACGGACCAGTCAGAGGTGCCGACCTCAAGTACAATATGTCGCTGGACTTTATGGAAGCGGCATTTGGTGTGGATAAGACCATCACGATCAATAAGGAAGACACCTGCTCTGTATGTAAGGGATCCGGTGCTGCATCCGGTACCAAGCCCGAAACATGTCCTACATGTAAGGGTAGCGGACGACTTCAGCAGCAGACGCAGACTCTCTTTGGTATGACGATGGTGACACGTGATTGTCCGGCATGTAACGGCCGCGGTACGGTCATTAAGAACCCTTGCCCGAACTGCCGTGGACGCGGACGTGCAATCATCAGAAAAGAACTGAAGGTTCATATTCCGGCAGGCGTAGATACGGGTGATATGCTCCCGATCGCAGGCGAAGGTGAGCCGGGCCTCCGCGGTGGACCTTACGGAACACTTTATATCCAGTTCCGTGTTAAGCCGCATCCGATCCTGCAAAGACAGGGAAACAACACATACTGTGAAGTCCCGATCACATTCTCGCAGGCGGCACTTGGTGCAGACGTCCAGGTCGTCACGATCGATGGCGAGCAGGTCGTACATGTTAAAGAAGGCACTCAGCCGGGCGATTCCCTGACACTGAAGGGAAAAGGCATCCCGTATAAGAACCGTGCCGGCATGAGAGGCGATCACACCGTCCGCTTCTCCGTTGAAGTCCCGACGAAACTTACGGAAGAACAGAAGGCAAAGCTTCTTAGCTTTGATGCGACACTGAATGAGAGAAACTACCAGAAACGCGGTTCTTTCTTCGAGAGAGTCAAAGGAATGTTCAAATAAGAGATATTGCTAAAAACGAGCTGCCTCGGATGAGACGGCTCGTTTTTTATGCTTCCTTAATCAATGCATCTATTCGTTCGAGATTGATACCATAAGCAAATTTCCTGCTCGATTTGTCGATCTTGAGCACCCCTTTTTCTTTTATCTTATCTAGGATCTTTTTTAGTGTAGGTCTGCTGATATTTGTAGTAGTTATGATATCATCCATACCTGCTCCATCTATGGCAAATAGTTCAAATAATATAAGAGCCTTATACACTTCCGGATAATACTTCTGCTCTCCAAAAGGTAAAGCATTAATACAACCCGCATACTTATCCCAGGCATTCTTTCTTTTATTCAAAGAAATAATAAGATTACTCATGCTTTCCGTTAGTATATTCAAAAACATTTCGACGAACATTGTGAGTTCACCGCGATTAGCTTTGTCATTACATTCTACAAACGCCTTGTTGTATGATGATTGTTCATCTTTTACTGTATATGACAATCTATATCCGATAAGAGGAGAAAGATCATGAGCCAGCATATAACTGCTGATAAACCGATTTAATCTCCCGTTCCCATTATAGAAAGGATGAATATATCCCAGCATATAGTGAAAAACCGCGACTCTATAAAGAAGTTCTTCGCTATCATTGTTAAGATACTTTAGTGCCAAATTCATGGAATCTATTATTGCTTCTTCCGGAAAGATACCTTCATGTATAGACTCCATCTTGTTCCCATAAACACTGACGTGTTCTTTGCGAAAGATCTTACCGTCAGGCCGGTCTTTCTTTGATTCTTCGAGTACCTCTGTCAGAACTAAGTCATCATAAAGCTTCCTTATATCCTCACAACTATTCATAGGAATCGTCTCGTCGGAGAATAAGAGCAGATACTTGTTTACGATCCCTTTGAATCGCTGGCTTTTATTCTCATATGCATCTTGAAGCTCTTTTCTTGTGCTATTAACACCTTCGATGCTGTTTGTTATCTGTACCTCATCTATTAGGCATCTAAATCTGTAATGAACAATTGCTTCCTCAGGCAACTGGTGACATAGCGAAATGACCGTTCTGTCCATCTTATAGAGATTACAAACACTCTCTCGGATTTCTTTAGTTTCGACAAAGAAAGCAGGATACGAACCTATATTAAACTCTATATGTTTGGAGTCATAACTATCAAATCGCCTTTTGTACTCTTCAGACGATTTACCATGATGCATATATTCGTATTTTTTTAATGTTAAGTAGGACATAATATCATTATCTTGAAAAATTCATAGCACTTTTTCTTCAAAAACAATGGTATCATGCTTATCTAGAAAAAACAACGTGATTTTTTCTAGATATAGACCGTTTTTGTTGTTTTCCGGGAAAATGATATCGCTATTTTTCGGGGAAACCTAAAGAATGACAATCTTTAGGAATCGTATTTCAGGATAACGGATTCGCCGACAACAACGGACAGGGAACTGTTCGCCTCGATGATCTCGATGCTCTTTTCAGAGCCGATCCAGTTATACAGCAGCCGGGCCGGACTGTCCGCCGGTTCGTCTGCGCGGATCGCAACATAAGCTGTGGTGATATAGGGATTGGAATCAAGTGAGCGGAAAAAGGACTATCATCTCAAATCTTCATCTGTATATGCAATTGGGATAAAGATGGAGTAGAAGTGAAAGATCAGTCCTGCTTCATCTCGTAGTAGCGTGTCGTGAATACACTGTTGAAGAAGTCTTCGACGTAGGTCGGGGTGATCTCCCATTTTCTCTGTGTTCTTGCGATCTCTGTCGTGTAATCTTCAAGCATATAGACAGTGTAGTAGTCGAGGTTCGGGGAGCGGAAGTTGACCATCGGAACTGCCTCGGCGCACTCGATGGAGACCTTGCCGCCTTCTTTCTTGATGCGGACTTTCGCCATCGCTTCGACGTAGGTCTCGTTCCACGGCATGTTTGATACGAAATTGCCGAGAGAATAGAAACAGGGAACTTCCTTTCCGTCTGCGGAGGTGATGATCTCAAGAGGCTGGATGACATGCGGATGTGTACCGATGATCAGGTCAGCGCCGGCATCTGCCATCTTCTGAGCCAGATCCTTCTGATACCAGTTCGGTGTAGTCTGATATTCTTCACCCCAGTGAGGGAATACGATAACGATGTCTGCCAGCTGTCTTGCCTTGGCAATGTCTTCACGGATCAGATCCATATCGATGAGCTTGACCATATACTTGCTGTCAGACGGAAGTGTGAAACCATTCAGGTTCTGTGTATAGTTGAGGTATGCGACCTTTACGCCTTTGTACTCACCGATCACGATGTTGTCATAATCTTCCTGGGAATCGTACATGCCGGTGAGAAGAAGACCGTCCTGGTTCTTCCAGAATTCAATATCTTCCATCGCGATGTTTCTGCCCTTATCCCAGCTGTGATTCGTCGCGTGAGTGACAACATTAAAACCGGCGTTTACCACTGCCTCGCCGCCCTCGATCGGTGCGCCGAAAACAGGGAAATTCGTCCACTGGGACTGATCGGATGTCAGAACGACTTCCTGGTTGATGATCTTGATGTCAGCATCTTTGATGTAGTCTCTGACATTGGCGTAGATGTTATCGTAGTTATAACTGCCGTCTTCCTGTTTACCTGCATTGGTAATGCTCAGGTGATAGAGATTATCGCCGACAGCGATCAGCTCGACATATTCTGTCTCACCGACGATGCCATACTCTTTGCAGAGTCTTGCATATTTCGGATCAGTGGTGAAGGAATTGAGCATGCTCTGTCTGTTTGCGCCGGCAATGAGCTGTCTCTGCCAGAAATCTGTCTCGAGTGTATCGGGATCGAGACCCAGTCCGACGAGGTGGAAACTCTCATATACGGGAACCGGACTCTGTGCGACGTCTAGCGTGAGATCAGGTTCGGCTTCCTTTTCTTTCTGCATCGGGATCTCGATCGGAGCTGCCGCTTCGGTCATTACTTTTTCAATGGAAGGTGAAGCACCATAATCCGAAAGCACGACATCCTGCTCGGCAGAGTGCGCCTGCGGATGTGACTGTGTCATCTGTTTTTTGCTCCACTTGGAATGTACGATGAGAAGAGTGGGGAACGCAAGTAATACGAAGAGTACAGCAACTACTTTCGCAACATTATGACCCCTGGAATATCTGCGTCTGTTTTTCAAAATCAGAACTTCCTCTCATACCTATCTAATAAAATTCTATAAATAACTTTTATTATTTGCAACAGGTTTTCGGCAGTTGTAAAATAAATGCAAAATAAATATTTGTGAGCGTGAATGTTTTATGAAATGGGTAGAGATCGAAATCATTACGACCGAGGATGCATCGGATGCGATCTGCGAGATGCTAAGTCAGCTGGGAGCCGACGGGATCGCGGTTTGCGACCCTCTGGAGATCAAGAGGATCATCGATGATCCGGACTCTCTTGCTTATGCGGATGACGGATTTGTCGATTCGCTCGGATCGGATGTAAAGATCCACGCGTATTTCGCGGAGTTCGATGACGGGATCCGTCTCGGCGCAAAAGAGGAAGAATACGATAATCCGGAAGGCGTCGGCACGATCTATGGAAATATCGCGACCGGCAGTAAATCTCTGGAAGAGACGATCAAACTTCTGGAAGAAAGACTTTCCGACATCGGTCAGTTCCTGCCGGTCGGAGACGGTAAAGTCACCTATAAGTATGTCAAGGATGAGGACTGGGAGAATGAGTGGAAGAAAGACTATCACGCATTCTCTGTTTCCCCGCGTGTGACGATTGCTCCTTCCTGGGAAAAAGAATCCGTCACCGAGACGGAGAATCAGAAAGTCGTCTATCTGGACCCGGGTTCGGCCTTCGGAACAGGAACACATGAAACTACATCTATGTGTGCGGAATTCATCGATGAGTATCTATCTACGGAAGATTCGGTCCTCGATGTAGGCTGCGGTTCGGGCATTTTGTCCATCATTGCAAGCAAGCTCGGAGCGAAATCTGTCGAGGCATGTGATATCGACCGTCTCGCGGTGGATGTTGCGATCGAAAACTGTAAAGAGAATAACGTGGATGTCGACTGCTATACCGGCGAACTGAAAGATGCGAAGAAAGATGGGTACAGCCTGATCATCGCCAATATCGTTGCCGAGATCATCGCGGGGATCGCACCGATGGTACCGGATAAGCTCCTGCCGGGCGGAAGATTCATCGCCAGCGGTATCATCGACCATAAAAAAGAGATCGCACTCTCCGCATGTCAAGCGGCCGGGCTGAAACTGATCGAAGAGAAGCAGAAGGGCGACTGGCACGCATATTATTTTGAAAAAGCATAAGTGAGGGGACATGGAGTACAGCATCCTGATCGTCGATGATGAACGTGACCTGCATATGGTCATCGCAGATATGCTGACGGGTTACGGTTACCGCGTCAGCAGCGCTTTTGACGCGGAAGAAGCCTTCGAACTCCTTTCAAAAAACACCTACCACGTGATCCTTCTGGACATCAATCTTCCGGACAGCGACGGGTTCGAGCTGTGTAAGGAACTTCGGAAAGTCTCGACCGTACCCGTGATCTTCGCGAGCGCAAGAACATCTGAGAACGACCGCATCTCGGGCTATGAGATCGGCGGAGACGATTATCTTCCGAAGCCCTATTCCATGAAAGAACTGCTCGTGCATATCCAGGCCCTGATCCGAAGGACATATGGATTCACGGAAGAAGAGAAGATACTGAGTTTCGGGGACATCTCCGTCAACATGACCTCCCGCTCGGTGACGAAAAAAGGAGAACCGGTTGCGCTTTCTCTCCGGGAATTCGACCTGCTCGCATTTCTCTGTGAACATAAGAATCAGGCGATGCCGAAAGAGAAGATCCTGACCTCGGTGTGGGGTGCATTTATGACGTCCGAGGCATCGACGCTGACTGTACATATCCGATGGCTCAGAGAAAAACTCGAGGACGATCCTGCAGATCCGAAGTTCATCAAGACAGTCTATAAGGTCGGCTATATGCTGGAGGTGCCGGAAGATGCGTAAACGTGTATCCATGATCTTCCTGATCCTTTTTATTCTGACCGTGGCAGTAACGCTCGGCCTGTATTTTTCCTCGGGAAAAAGCAGCGGGCATCAGAAGCAGGATCAATTGATCCGCATCAATGAAATCGATAAACTGATCGAGGACGGAAGAACAAAAGAGGCATCAGAAAAACTCGCGGAATACTCCGATGATCTCCATAAAAGTGAAGACGAAACGGGCAAAGATATGCGCATTTTAGCCGCCGGCGGGATCGCTTCACTGTGCCTGCTAAGTGCCGGGATCTTCGTCTTTGTAACAGTGTTACACCCCCTGAAAAAGATCTCGAGCTACACCTCCGAGATCGCAAAGGGCAATACCGACATCCCGCTTTCTTATGACCGCGGATCGGAGGTCGGAGAATTCTCCTGGGCCTTCGACAGTATGCGAAAAGAACTGAACAAAGCACGTGCTTCAGAAAAAGAAGCGATCGAGAATAATAAGACCGTCATCGCGACTCTGTCCCACGACATCAAGACGCCGATCGCATCTATCCGTGCCTATGCGGAAGGACTCGAGGCGAACCTCGACAGTTCCCCGGAGAAGCGTGCACAGTATCTGCAGGTGATCATGAAAAAGAGCGATGAGGTAACGAAGGTCACGGACGACCTGCTGCTGCACTCCCTGTCCGATATGCACCGACTGACCATCGAAGAAGAAAAAATCGAGATCAGTGCTTTTACCAAAAAAGCGGTCGAAGACCTCGATCCGGACGGAAAAGAAATTTCCTTTACTTCCGATGGGATCACCTCTGAAATCAAGTGCGATCCGGGAAGACTTCTGCAGTGCATCGAGAACCTGATCACAAATGCGAGAAAATACGCTCCGGGAAAGATAGATGTCTTCCTGGAAAGACCGGATGAACCGAAGGGGACAGTCGCAGTCTGTGTAAGAGACCATGGCGAAGGAATTCCGGATGAGGATATGCCGTTTATCTTCGATAAGTTTTATCGGGGACACAACCGCGGGCAGCAGAAAGGATCCGGGCTCGGTCTTTATATAGTGAAGTATCTTATGACGAAAATGGACGGCGACGTGATCCTGAAGAACGGTAAGGACGGGCTTACCGCCAGGCTTCTGTTCCCGGAAGAAAAATGATCTTCCGGAAATAATCACGTAGAGAAACTTTTTTGAAAATGAACGGGAAAGGTTAAGGACTTCTTAATAAGTCTTCGTGGATAATGTGGACAACAATTAAGGAAAAGACGAAAAAGGAGTTCAAAAACACATGAGCGAGAATATCATTTCAGCAAAGGATCTATGCAAGAGCTTTGCCCATAACGGTGGGCAGGTACATGTGCTCACGCATGTCGATCTGGATATCAGAGAGAAAGACTTTACCGTCGTCATGGGCGCGTCGGGATCCGGCAAATCCACGCTCCTCTATGCGCTGTCCGGCATGGATAAAGCAACATCCGGACAAGTGCTCTTTGAGGGAAAAGATATCACGAAGATGAAGGAAAAAGAACTGGCAGGACTCAGATCCCGGGACTTCGGTTTTGTATTCCAGCAGATGCATCTGGTCAGTAACCTGACACTTCTGGAGAATGTCACCGTGCCCGGCTATCTGAGTCATGATAAGACTACAGCAGAGGTTAAAGCACGTGCGGAAGAACTGCTTGCGCAGATGGGGATCGCGGATGTCAAAGATCATCTCCCGTCCCAGGTCAGCGGTGGTGAGCAGCAGCGCTGCGCGATCGCAAGATCGATCATCCACGATCCGAAGATCCTTTTTGCGGATGAACCGACCGGTGCACTGAACAGAAAGAATACGAAAGAAGTATTAGACCTTCTTACGGAACTGAATAGAAAAGGACAGAGCGTCCTGATGGTTACCCATGATCTTCGTGCCGCACTCCGCGGATCGAGGCTTCTGTATCTCGAGGACGGAAATGTGATCGGTGAGATGACACTGCCGCCATATGATAAAGAAGACGAGAAGAGCCGCGAGACACAGGTCAATGCATGGCTTTCTTCCATGAAGTGGTAAGGAGGAAATAAAAATGGATATCCTTACTTTACTTCGTGCCAATATAAAGAGAAAAAAGGGCACGTTCTTCGGTATCGTCATTCTGATGATCATCGTGTCCATGCTCCTGATCACACTCATCAGCGTGAAGAAAAATGTTTTGAAGAGCATCGATGATGCATATGAGGAAGTAGATGCGGGAGATGTGGATCTGAATATTTCTTCAGAATATATGACCCCGGAACTTCTTTCTTCCGTGAAGAATCATCCCCTTGTCGAGCGTGTCGAGACATGTCCGGCGATCCTGATGCGCAAGCACTTCATCGGCGATCAGGAAGATAATCAGTCCTGGCTGATCGTAGAACAGAACAGTGTCGTCAAGAAACAGTTCGAAGATGATTTTTCCGCATATAAAGACCATGTCGAGCCGGTCTCGGATGACGGCATCTATCTGACGCAGGGCATCGCGACCAATACCGGCTGCAAGGTCGGAGATTCTATCCGTTTTATCACCAGAGGCGGTGAATATACTTTTACCATCGAGGGCTTCGTGGTGGAACCTGTCTGCGGATCTTCCATGGTCGGATGGAAGACGGTATATGTGTCTCATGCGTCCTTTGAGAAATTGAAGGCGGATGTTGATAACGTTACTGATTCCGATATCGTGGGAAACGTGGACATCGTGTATCTCTATAAGACAGCAGACTGCGGCCTGAGCGACGGTGAGTTTGCCAAGAAGATCAATCAGGATACCGGGATCCAGAACTTCGCGTATGCATCTTCTACCAAGACGCAGATGAAATACTATACGAGTCTTTTCTCGGAGATGATCTGCTCGATCATGATCGTTTTCGCCGTGATCCTCGCAGGTGTGGTCGTGATCATCATGGCACACAATATCTCGGTGACCATCGATATGAGCTACACTGAACTCGGTATCCTGAAAGCGCAGGGATTCACGAAGACCCGTATCCGCGTACTCTATGCGCTCCAGTATATCCTGGCGCAGATCGTAGGTGCGGTGATCGGTACGATCCTGGCGATCCCCATGATCGCGAAGTTCGGAGACATCTTCCAGCCGATCACGGCGATCCGTGCGGAGAACCGGGTGGATGTTATCTCCGGTATGCTGATCCTTCTTGTGATCCTCCTGATCTCTTTTGTGATCGTTCTTCTGGCGACCAGAAAGATCGGTAAAGTCTCTCCGGTAAAAGCACTCACCGGTGAACGTGCAGATGTGTATTTCGAGAGCCTTCTGACGGCGCCGGTCACCGGTAAAGGACTGTCTTTAAGTCTTGCCTACCGTCAGTTCAGCTCGAATAAACGCCGCTATATCGTAGCGATCCTGATCTGTGCACTGCTGATGTTCTTCATGCTGACAGTGAATCTTATGGGATCCTGCATGAAGTCGAAAAAAGCGATGGAAGCAATGGGACAGTTCTTATGCGAAGTGGAGATCCGTCCGAAGGAAGGCCGCTTTACGGAAGAAGAAATTGAGATGCTCACGAAAACAGTGCAAGAGAACTGCGACGTCGATAAAATCATTTTCGAGACAAACCAGTATGTGTCCTTGAACGATACTACGATTATGATGAATGTTTATCGTGATCCATCGCTCATCAATACCTCTTCCGGACGGGCACCTCTCTACGATAATGAGATCGTGATCACGGATATTGTAGCCGATTCGCTGGGCATTACGGTCGGAGATAAGGTCGAGATCACATCCAAAGATAAGAAAGCGGAATACATCGTTTCGGGAAAGTTTAACTGCTTAAATGATACGGGTATGGTGTTCGCGATGGGTGAGCCCGCGGCAAAGAAGATCGGTTTTAAAGGCTTCCTGTGGTTTGGAGCGAGCCTTAATGATTCGAAGAATGCAAGTAAGGCAGGCGCGATCCTGGAAGAAAAATTCGGAAATACGATGAATATCTATGCTTCTGAAGATGCAATGGATGAAGCGGATATAAAGTCGATCAGCACGGCTGTCGAAGCGATGCGTTATCTGATCTATGTATTCTCCGTTATCTTTACACTCGTCGTCGTTTCCATGATCTGCAGCAAGATCTTCACGCAGGAGAGAAGAGACCTCGGCATCTATAAGGCCGTCGGTTTTACTTCCGGAAAACTGAGACTTCTGTTCGCGATGCGTTTTCTGATCGTCGGCATCATCGGATCGGCGATCGGATGTGCGCTGAGCTTCCTCTTTAGTAACAGAGCTCTTCGGATGGCGCTGCGCAGTGTAGGTGTGACGAACTTCCTGTCGAACTACTCGGCAGAAACGATCGTGATCCCGGTGGTGCTGCTCCTTATCTCCTTCTTCCTCTTCGCGTATATCGTGTCTAGGAAAGTTAAGAAAGTCGAGATCAGAGAACTCGTCATCGAGTAAGACCCTGAACCTGCCTCCGTACTGCACTTTGCCTCTTCGCCTGAATATGCTAATATGCATATGTGGGGTTAAGATAAATAAGTGTTGTGCGGAGGCAAGTTATGGTGTGTAAAAGATGGCTGAAAGATTCGTGTCATTTTTTATCTATGAAGAAACAATTTAATTTTTTGTTACTTGCTTTTGTTGGTATGATACTTATTGTTAGTGCCTGGTTCTTCTTTGCTGATAGATATGAAAAGGGAATCGTCGGTACGGAGAATGCAGAAAAAGACCCATTTAACAGTATCCCGAAAGAGTATGAGATAAAGATAAAGGAAGATGCCCCGTTGTTTGAAAGTGGGAATTATGACGAAGATTCTCCCAGACAGTTTACCGTAAATAAGTTAGATACCATTTCTGCGGGACAGGGCGACTGGAGCTTCTGCAAACCGCGAAATGGCCTGATGTCGTCTCTGTTTACGCCGATCGATCTGAAAGCATGTTCTGTGTACAAGAATGGTTCGGATGTGAAATTGAGCGAGGATGAACTGGCACAGCTCTTTTTTGAAATGGATAAAGATCCGGACAAGTATCAAGTGACAGCGGACTGTGAACGTATTTACCGCGATGTTCCCCGGTATTATGTCTTCTCTTTGAGTGGAGATCTTAGGGGGGAGGTAGTTACATATAGCGTTGCCGGAGATAATGTATTTGCGATTCCTTTGGAATGGACCAACTTAGAAGAAACGATCAACAGGAATAAGTATTCTTTTCCTGTTATTGGAAAAGCACTTGCCGTAGGAGCTTTGTATGCTGTCGCCATTTTCGCATGCCATAAACTGATGGATCGGAAAAAGAATCACTGATCTCTCAAATCGTATTCCTTCACTTCGATGTATAGAAATCTTCCAATGTTTAGTATAATTATCAGAGAGATGGGTACGATGGCGAATGCGCATCCTGTTAAAAGGGGATACTATGCTGAAAGTTTTTCTTGTCGAGGACGAATTT
>ODAI011778337.1_pt1 | contig 13088 bp, 9 predicted proteins | sample 1539321 | NCBI WGS metagenome assembly ODAI01 (sample SAMN02144231, study PRJEB22623) | gut metagenome | biome: sheep rumen | host: Ovis aries | place: New Zealand | reverse complement strand
TTGCTATCATAAATTTCAAGATTACTTTGATGATATTTTTCTGACTTCTAAACGAGATATTGTTAACAAAAAGATGTATCTTGCTATTTCCATTTTGAATAAATCTGAACAGTAATCAAATACAATTTTAAGGAGATTTTTATGAAAAAGATTTTAGGAACACTCATTGCAGTATGTACATTGTTTGTTTTTGCAGGTTGTGATACACCAGTATCAACTAATCCTCCGCATAGTTCCGACACAGAACAGAACACAGGAAGCGGTGAGAGTCAGGGAAACCCTTCAACTGACAATTCCAACACCGATGATTCAGGTAATACGGGGAATACTGGCGGTAATACGGGGAATACTGGCGGTAATACTACCCCAGTACAGACACCAAGTGTTTTGCTTGTTGGAAAATGGTATTGTTCCAATGGATTTCTAGATAAATATCTTGAATTTTATGCAAATGGAACAGGAAAAGCATACGCAGACCCAAACCAAAACTATGGATTTAACAGTTTTAATTATTCATTAAATGGTAATAGAATTACTTTTACGGGACAATTAACTGGTTCTGCACAATTTACTGTAAATGCAAATACATTACAAATTATAAATCCAACTTATTATTTATCAAGCATTACTTTTACTTATGTGCGACAGTAAGTTATTTGTCAGGTTATAATTCCATAGGGAGATGTGTAAACTTTATGACATATAAAAAAATGGGGTCTCGTAAGAGATCCCCATTTTTTTGATTTTAATCTGTCGGTTCAGGTACTTCAACATCAGGCAATGCAAAGTCTGTATACTGCTGCTTTAACAGTGCTTCTTCGTTTCTGTCCACATAGCACCAGTACTTGAATGGAATATCAAGATTTTTAAGATCTGCCAAATCTGCTGCTTCGTCAAACGAATTATACTGTCCGTTTTCTGTTAACATACCTGTTTCATAGCCGTTTCCAGTTTCATCTAAATAAGCAAATACGAAATCGTAAGTATCATTATTATTTACTTTTGAACCGACAGCCGTAAAGACATACCATCCTGCACCATAGAAAATAAAGTCATCCTCGACAAGTTCTTCAACGGGAACATCTTTGCTTTCCTCTTTAATCAACGTTAATTTCTTTATATTGTCATAAAAATTATCAGGAAGTTCATACCGTTCTGTAAATGGATATGTTAAATGCTGTCCTTTGTATCCATTTTCTTCATCAGTTGCAATTTCCTGTTCAAGCGTTGCTTGACTATTCTGTTTATCACAAGGTCTTGTTTCTGTTACGACTTTTATTGTAAAAGATTCATCAATTCCATCATGTTTAATGTGAAATGTAATCTTTTCTGTTTGAGATGATGAAATAACGGTTGAATCACACATGCGTTTTATAGCAGGCTGATTTCCTGTTTGTGCTGCAGAATAAGGCCCTACATAAGTCCAAAACCAGCCATCAACACGTTCCAAATAGGGTCTGTAATACCAAGGCGTACTTTCGTATTCTTCCTGTGTAAGTACAGTTCCGTCCCTACTCGCATCATGCCTTTTCCCAAATCCATTAGGGAAATTATTACCGTTAATTCCGAAAGAGGATTCGTCATGAGTCTCGACATGTGTTTTCTCTTCTGTCTTATAGTATGATATACTTCCGTCAGACAATGTATATCCTGATGGATAATACTCAGTCTCATACTGCGAATAAGTTATAGAATAACCACAATCTTTAGTGCACACCAACCCACCTGGTACTGCGATTCCAAAAATAGTACGTTTGTTTCCATACCATCTAAATTGGTGCGGGTCAATATCTCCGTTTCCCCAACTTTTGCGTATGGCATCGTCAGTTGGTAAACTTACATACGGTGCTGAATATGTTGGAACATAAAACGTAGGTATGTAATACTCATACTTAATTACATCTGTTGGATTTCTTAAAGTAAACCTATTCTTTGCACCCTGAGCAGTATGAATTTCAAATGTATTTGTTGAAGAAGTTAAAAGTTTCGTAATATTCAAATTTGTTAATTCCCAGTCTATTGATTGACCGCTTGCTGTTTTGTTTGCAACATTTATTGTCATTGTTACTTCTTCGCCGTCTCCAAGATACAATGTACTGCTATACGGGTCGTATCTCGAGAATACACCTGTTGAACTCTTTATCTCAATTAAAGGTGTTATATGAGTATAATGTAAAACAAGATTCACAGAGTATTGTTTGAATAAAGTTAATGTACCATCCGGAAGTTTGTTGTATGCACATACACTGACTGTTTCACTGCCTTCCTTTACAGGGTGTATGGTAAGTAAAGCCGTACCATCATTATTATTCTTAACATTATATTGAGCAATAGATATTCCTTCCTCATAATCATCTGTTTTGATGATTGCATCAGCAGGATTTACTGTCATGTTAATATAATAGTCTTGGTCAGGTGTCCCCATAATTCTGTAAGTGTCAAGACTGAATCTGTAATCCCAGTCACATTTGACATTAAATGTTGCCTTCGCTCCGCCATCAGTAAGTGCAACAACCTGTCCGTTGCCTTCCTTTACACCTGTAATTTCGATTGCTCCCCTGCCAGTTTCTACATCGTGCCCTTTATCACGGCAAATAAAGTTCATATCGCTTGTTGTTGCCTGAATTGTAGTAATACTGTCAGAAGCAGGACTGATTGTATAAGGAATTTCGATTGTATGAGCAGGTTGTACCGTTCCGCCAGTATAATCAAGAATCAAACTCTTTGCAGCCTGAACAACTACGTCCAAAACTGCAACTGAGTCACTATCAGGTAACTGGCAGTAAACACGTGCTTCTCCCACATTCATGGGATAGAGTGTAACTTCTTTTCCGCCTTTACCGCTTTCATCAATTCCCATAATGCGTACAATCTGTTTATCCTGTCCACTTACATCGGTTGCAGACCAGTAAAGATTGTTGTAATCCGCAGACTCGCCATTTTCAATACTTGCCTTGATTTGCGTTCCCGCAGAGCCTTTAAGCATCGTTACATAACTTTTGTTAAGGCTAACAACCTTAGTACCAGTGCCAGGCACTTCAATGTAAATCTGCAAAGGAACACTTACTTTGGAGTGAGTTATGGTAATAATTGCCGTACCTGATGCTATTGCATTTATTTTTATTTCTTTGCCTGTAACCTTACCATCTGAAGATATACCTACAAGAGATATAACATCTGTATCATCGGTTGTCCAAACAAGGCTATTCACATCATTTACTTCAATTCCTGAACCGACAAGAGAAGCGGTCAGCGTCTGCCCTTTTCCTTTGTTTACTGTGTATATTGTCTTGTTAGTTGTAATATAAGCAGAGGTGCTTGGTCTTTGGTCAACATACACAAGTGTTTGTGCCGTACCGAGTACTGCACCGTTATTATCAGCAATCAGTTTAGCGGTAATCTGTGTTGTTCCTTTACCTACGCCTCTAATAATGCATACTTTATTGCTGCTACCTTCAAGATTACAGACTGCAGGATTGTTTATCGTATATTCAACATGGCATTTTGTATTTGTATACGGAATTTCCATATTGATGATTTTTATATCATCCTGCACTATTCGTTCCGTATCAAGCGGGAAATTGAATGTATTGTATTCCTGCACGGTAACGGTAATAGTCTTGTCATATTGGGCTTTGGGATGATGTATAACGATATTACAAGAACCTGTCTGAATAGGTTTAATCGTACATAAGTTTTCATTGTAAGTAAAATCTACAACTCCGCTTACATCTATTGACCAAGTAAAGTTAAGGTTATCGTTTTCACTTACTCCGTCACCAGTAAGGGTTGCCCTAATTTTTTGTTGTCCGTCAGTAGGTTTAATTGAGATAATACTATCGCTATCAATTTTAATTGAGCAGTTTGTAGTTAGTTTTTTATCAACAACAACAAGCAACTGTTGTTCTACCCTTGCTTTAGGGTGAGTTACTCGGATATAAGTTGTACCTTCCTTAACTGCTCTAATTCTACCCTCTCCGTTATTTGTATATGCCATACAAACAGAAGAATCGGCAGACTCCCAGTTAAATCCCGTTACATCTTCATCTGTTCCGCCAACAAGAGTTGCTCTGATTGTTTGAAATGCGTTTGAACCGTATGGATCATACACAAGGGTCATGATATTCTTGTCAAGTTGAATAAACGGATTTGCGGCTGCAGCAATGGGGTCAACACAGTTAGCGTAGATTTTCAGTGGATATTTGCAGCCTGTGTGTCGTACGGTAATAATTGCCGTTCCGATTTTATTGCCAGTAAGTACACATGTTGACGAACCTACATCATTTACTGATACAACCGAAGAATCGCTTGATGTCCATGTATACCCGTCAACTGCAACTTCTGTTGCATTTTTAATGTTTACAGATACTTTCTGCGTTCTGCCTTCCCCGATGCTTACAACATTCTGACTTGTTGTAAGATACTTAAATGAAGCGAGTTCTTCTGCAGAATTTCCAACAAGAATAATCACCTGCGTTGTTGTAATTGCATCCGGATGCGATACTGTAATCAGAGCTTGACCGCTTGATTTTGCTTTAACAAAGCATTTACCGTTTGCATATCCTGTTATATCTGCAATGTCACTATTATCAATGCTAAAGCCAAAATCGCTCGGTGTAGTGCCGTTGTAATTTCTTAGATATGCAGTAATTTCTGTAATGGGGTCGTCTCGCAAAAGCGGCACAACATCATGACTCATTTCGATGTAAACAGTGGGGTCTGCATCAGGTATGACATATTCACTTCCGACACGTATATACAGTTTAAGTGTATTCTGACTCTGTTCGTGCGTTACATAAACAATAGTTTCACCGTCTTTTAATCCTGTAATTGTTGCACTTGTGCCATTGGGTGTAACAGATGCAATTCCGCTATCTTCGACAGTCCATGTAATGTTTCCGTATTCACTTTGTGACAGGTTTATTGCAGAAACATTTACTTTTTGGCTTGTACCAGTTTTAATGCTTACAACATTGTTTGATGTTGTAAAATATACTTCAGGGTCAACAGAATATGCTCCTTCCGGATATACTAAAATACTAAACACGCATTCTTTATCATCTGCACGCACGGTAACTTTAGAAGAACCTGATTTTAATGCTTTTACCGTGCAGTTCAGCGGATAGTTAGTATCTTTTGTGATCTCAACGACATTTGGATTTGAGCAAGTCCATGTAGCACTAGAAAAATCATATCTTTTGAAAATCGTATCAAAACCAACTGATTCTGCAGTAAGGGTTGCAGTATCTCCAACCTGCATGTTGTAATGCAGCTTGTCTGAGTACAACGCTCTCATACTGTCAAGTTCCTGCTGTGTATCTGCTGTAAGAACCAGAATTTTTTTATCTGCATCACACTTCGGATGTCTTGCAGTTATATGAGATATTGTCTGTCCTGCGCTTGGTGTTGTTGCAATATGCACCTGATTTGCAGTAGGTGTTAAAGTCAGGCGGCTATCTTCTGCTTCCCATGTCACATAGGTATCGTCAAAAGCATTTTTATTTTTGCCCTTTAATTCTACCGTATAATCTGCTTCCTCTCCGTTGATAATTTTAATTATACCACTCCCTGTAAAATACAACGGATCTTCAAGCACTGCATCAGCAGAAAGAACTTTAACTAGGATTTCTGTCGGATAGTATATTTTTGGATGTGTGACTGTTATAGTTGCCGTGCCTTCCGCAAGCGGTGTAATTATAGCCTTTCCAAAGGCATAAGACATTGCGGCAGAACGAGACTGTGTTACCGTACCGTTTGTTGTTTCAAGTTTTATAACATCACTTACACCATCAACGGCTTCACTTTTCACATGCCATTGAAGTTTTGTTTCGTCTCCATCTTCGCCACCTTTAAGGCTCACATTGATTGTTATTGGCTCTGCTCCTACTTTTGTACGAACATAGTTATCGCTTGTTGTAATGTAACAACTTGCATCTATTGCGTCTTTAATCTGTCCATTTACGATAACAAGTACTTCACGGTTATACGGTGCTTTTGGATGATGCACAATTAGTTTGCACGAACCATTTGCGACACCACCAAGAACTACTTGATTTCCGACAGAAGCCAAGATTTTTGCAACATCATAATTATCAAGAGAATATGTATATTCATCTACACTATATTCACCTGCCGTGATATTTTTCAGATTGAATGTAACAATCTGCTCCTGTTCTCCGCTTACAGTAGTAACAAGTGTACTCGGTTCAATATACACATTTTTTATGTATGTAATAACATTACAGATAATATCAAGCGGATAGTCTGCTTCTTCGTGTTTTACTCTAATTGTACAGATACCACCACTCACACTTGGCTTCGGTGTAATAGTTGCTTTATTTCCGTTTCCAATAACATCAACAGGGGATTCCGTGCCGTTATCGGTAATTACTTCCCATGTCCAGTTATTTGGATTTTCATAGCCTTGTGTTTTAGGGTTTACAAGTCCAATAGATATTGTTTTTGTTGGTGAATCCTGTTCCATCTGAATGATGTTATCAGATGTAGTAAGATATGTTACATTTTCAGGGTCGTCAAAAACATATACTCCAAAATAATACGGATAGTCTGCTTCTGCATGACTTACTTTAATGCGTGTATATCCAGTTTTTTTTGATGTAATAACTGCTCTTGCACCAGTTGCCTGTACACTGGCAACATTTGCATCTTCAGATGTCCATGTATACTGTGGGTTTGTATTATCGCCATTGTATAATGAAACAGAAACAGTTTCTGTTTTATCAGGTTTCATCTGAATAATGTTGTTTCCGCCATTGTAATTTGAATAAATGTAGGGTTTAATAGTACGCTCGTAGTTTTGAGCATATCCTGATACCGTTACCATACAAACGGCATCATAACCGTTACAACTGCATCGCAGCGGTGTAACACCTTCGCTTACTCCTGTGATTGTTACTCCATATTTAGATGATGTATCACACTGAATAATGCTCGTGTCATAAGACCATGTCATATTGACTTTTTGCTGAGCAGATGATGGATTTACAATAACTTGAATGTAATCCATTCCTGCAACTTTTATTGTAGTTGAAGATTTTTTAAGTGTAATGCCGTTAATTTCTGTCTGTGTCGATTCAGTTACTCCTTGTAAAAAATGACATCCTGATAAGACAGAACACATCAAAAATAAAACAGGCAGCAAAACCTTAAACTGATTGCCCTTTTTCATAATAATCCTCCAAAAGAAAAAGAATAAACTATTCGGTATTACTTATTCATTCAGATTTATTATTTATGTTGTACAGGGTTTCAGTTTTTTCTATATTTCAGATTTTTCTTCCTGCAAAACAATCTTTATTCTATTTTAGCCGTACATATTTTTGTGCCGTTCCTTGTATTTCAACAGGCGGCAGCATTAGCGGTGTGTTTGTGATTAGTTTAATTTCAGTACCTTCTTTAATTGTAATTGTGGGCTGAATATCAAGTGCTTTATCGAGGATTTTGTTTCCCATTTTTGATGCTTCCGAATATACATCCGTCAAAGCATTTTGTGCATATTGATTATTCTGCAAGTCCTTAGTTGTTAAATTAACTTCTGTCTGAATTACAGAGAACATTGCAACAAGCCCTAATGCTTTTAATGCTTCAAACGGATGGTTATTGACAAAACCTTTATAACCACTTGCACCCTGTGCATCAACACCATTCATGTTGCCTAGTTCCATTCTGTACCCATCAGGTCTAATTAGCAAGTTCCAAGCAACCTGTACCCTGTTCTGTCCATAACTTATAGACGAATTATATGTTGCATATAATAAAGAACCTTCGGGAATAAGAAGCAGTGAATGATCGTAACTTGACCATACATTTTCAGTTACTCGTGCAATAACAATGCCAGGATTGCTTGTGTTGATTGCAGTAATCAATGCTCCTGAAATAATAGTCCCATCCCACAATGTATTGTATGCAAGATAGTTCCCGTTCCCTGCTGTATTAGCCTGAGCATTAAAAAAGTTTTGTCTATCAGTTCTATAATCATATTCTCCGCTTTGACTTATTGCAGACAGAGAACTGCTTTGCAACTTCTGAATTGCTTCCATCTGCTGCTGAATATAATCTTCCTTTGATGCAGGTACAGAAGAATACATGCCGTTTGACGAACTGGAGTACGTTCCTCCAAGAACAGAAGATACAGTCCCATAGCCTCCGCCAGTAGAAGTTGTTACCTGTGCTTCCAGTCCTTTTATACCTTCAACATTTTTTCGTGGTGATTTTGAGTTTCTTGTATCAGGTACACTTGAACCGGACGTACTTGATACCGTCTGTCCAACTGGTGCAACTGGGGCTACACCGACTTCCTGCTGTGCAGAGTTAATTTTGTATTCATCAGGAAGTGAATTAAACATATCATCTACATTTGTATTTTCTTCTGTTTTCTCAACCTCATCATCTTCATCAAAAATAAAATCTGTCTCTTCTATTGGCTGCTTATTTGCAGGTACGTCAAAAGAGTAACTGAACTTTGTTCCGCTTTTATCAAGTTCTTTCGATTCTTCAATTTTTTTCTTTTTGACATTACTGCCGACAAGAAAAACAAGTGCAACTACGGCAATGGCGATAAAGATAATTGCAAAGATATTTCCAACATTCAGTTCTTTTGCTTCTTCAGGCGGATCAAGTTCGACTTCTTCGTTATCTTCATCGTCAATCTGTTCATTTGCAATATCTTCAATATCGCCCGTAGTGTTTACAATAGTATCTTTAGAGGTGTATATATCTTTACTTTCTTTATCTTCTTTTTCTTCCATATTTTACTCCTCTGACTCTGCTTTTGATTTTTTCTTTTCAATCGTAACACTTTCGTTCCCTAAGCGGAGCGTCATTTTGTTAATAAGTCTTGGAATTACAAACAAATTACCCTGTACGGTATAGTTTACAATTTCATTTCTTTCATTAAATAACAGTGGTAATTTTTTCTGCAAAACACTTTCGTCAACAAGAATATATGTTATTTGTCCATCGTCATACACCATCTTGGGTAAAAATTCAGGTGTTTTGAAGATTGAATATTTTATTTTGTAATCAACGGATATATTCTCAGGATTCGTTGTTCTGACAAAAGATGATTCAAGCGTTGTCGGTTGTGAGTTTGCACTGCTTTTTACCCATTGATTTCTTATGGTTGGATAGGTAAATTTTACCATTGCCATATGTGTATCTGAATAAGACTTTATTCTCAGATGGTAAACACGTCTGTCTGTAATGATAATAAGGCTTGAGTCAAGTTTACTGTATGCGGGCTTGATAAACAAATGCTGAACATCTAGTCCTGTCAGTGTATCCTTTGCAACACCTGCGGTAAGTTCCCACACCGCCTCATCTTCTGACAGCAGCGGCGTTGCAATAACTGCCTCTCCTGCTTCCAGTATAATGTCCGTGAGATGATATGGTTGTGCATAAATTTCGTATACAAGGTTTTCGTCATATTGATAGTAGAATGTTCCATTTTTATAATTTTCAGGTTTAATTGTTGCAACTTTTTGACTCTCGATTGCTGCGTCATATCCTGTAACTTCTTTTCTTTCCAATTCAGGTACATCTCTTTGTTCAGGGACATATACAGGTTTTTCTACATAAATAATAATGTCGTTTTGGTCTTGGACTTTTAATTCTTCCTGCACAAGATATTCGTGCATTGTGCTTTCATTTTCAGCTATTTCTTCATCTCTTGATGATGCAACAGATTCCTGCTCATAACTGTTCGCAAGGGCTTCCAAATCAACAGTGCGGCATGATGCACATATAATTAAAACAAATGCCGATAAAATAATTCTCATACATTTTTTCTTCATAATCTTTTCCTCCTTATTTGGCTATTACTTTATCTATTGGTTTAATGTCAAAAGATGTTATATATATCCCAAGCGGATTTGCTTTTATATCATCTTCAGATGGTTGCAAAACCTTTACCGTTACGACTGCACGATACAAATTAGTTTCCCATAATTGTCCTTGCAAGTTGCGTGTGACAACCTGATAATCAACCTGATATGTGTTGTCAGATAATTTTAATGGTTCTGTTTCAAAGAACACTTCTCGTGTATAAGAACCGAAATCCTTAAATAGATTTTCTTCTTTTACGATTGTTGAAAACTTTGATGCAGTCTGCGATGTAAGCAGATGATATACTTTCTGTAACGATTTATTCATCACCTGCTTATCAGTTGATAATGTCTGATACAAGGAAATAAACTCTTTGATTTGGTACTGCATTGCAATTTCAGGAACATTATAGTTCTGATAGTTTTTGCGTGATACTTCCCCAACATATCTTGTTTCACCAAAATCATTCATTGTTACCAGTACTGGAATTGATTCAGGTAAGGACACGGCATACATTGTTATGCCGATCGAAAGAAAAAACGCAGCAACAGAAACAATTACCACATATCGCAAGATTCTGTTTTCTTTAATGACTTGTCCGCAGATCATGTCAAAATGTTGTAACTGGGGATTAAAGGGTGTAACAGGTTTTCCGTCAGGAAAGTAAGTTTTTGTCATTTTATACTTCCTCTTGATTTCAAATTACTTCTAGATAAATAATATATTGACTATCTTCTTTCGTCAATATCAATTCTCTTGTGCTTATTATCTGTTTGTATATATTTTTGTTTTTTATTTTCTGTTTTAGTAGGTTTAATCAAACGCTCGTAAACCTGCCTGAATTCCTCTTTACCACTGTCTGCGATGGAAACAAATTGATTCTTCCAGTCCCTGCGGTTCATTTTCCACATTGGCACAAATATATTTTTTCCATCTTCCGTCCTGATAATAAGAGCATCATTCCAACTTTCATCTTTATCAAAGTTTATTGTGTCGATTACTTTACCTGAAACGCCTCTACCTCTGTACAATTCAAGGTTCCCATTAAAAAGAATGTATTTTTCCATAAATTGATTGTATCTGCCTGTAATTGTAAGAACATTCTCCCAATCTTCGTGCATTAAAAATTTATTACCGTCTTTATCCGCCAGTCCTATAGAACACAAAAACTCTGCACGATTCCAAACATCCATAGGCACATCATTGATTTTGATTTCTTTTTTGCCTGTAATACTTTCATCCAGTTTTGTCCACCTTTTTTGGGTGATAGTATTTTTATGTGCATTTGCTATTTCCTGTGGTGTCCGTTCTCCAAGCATTTGCGTTGCAATGTAAGAAGCAGTTTCGCGAAAAGTTCGTTTTATAAGTTCAGGTTGAAAAAAAACATCTTTTCCGTTTTTATCTTTGCCATTGATGCAAATATGTACATGAGGATGTGATGTGTCAGTGTGTATTGCAGCCTGCCAGTACAATTTAAATCCAGTAAGTGTTTCAATATGTTTTATAAATTCTTTTGTGAAGACTTGCATATTCATGTTTGGATTTTCAGGTGATAGCATAAATTTATGATGCAAGCCAACTTTGTTTTCTTCATATTCCGCAGGTTCAGTTCCAAAAAGAACAGGTTTTTCAGTTACTTCTTTTTTGTTTTCCTGCACCATATATGTTCTCAGATAATCATTATGTACATTCATTCCAAAATGATTTGATGCCTTAAAGGTAACTCTCTGATTTTTTCCCCAATTTACTGCACTTCTGCTTCCGAATCCACTGTGTCCGCCACCTGATGCGTTATTATTCTGCATAAGTGCTTTTAAGAGTTTTTTTATATCTTTCATATCATCTTTTTTACGCGCGTATTTCGTACGATATAAATCTTCTTCTTTGTCTTTTGTTGGTCTATCAGTAAATATGTTTTTAATATCATGCCGTGCAATCAATTTAGTCCTCCAGTGAGATATTTCCAAAATACGAGACAAGTCTATGTTTTTGACATGCTATCTTAATATTAAGTTCCTGCTCCTGAGTTAAACTTGTATAAGGAGAGTATTTGTTTTTCGTACAAAAAGAGCGAACAACTGCGTCAAGATATTCTTCTTTAACGATTGATACTTCAACATTTAGCGTATTAAACTGTTTTGTTGCTTTAGTCCAGTTCTCAAGCCAAGTTCTATACAAATCAATTTTTGCAAGTTCAGCATTAAGACGTTCTTTATAGGCTTCATCATCGGCAGTATATGAGTTATGTGCTGCACATAAATACTCAAAGTACGGTCTATACATTCCGTCTTTTATATCAACAAAAAATCGTCTGATTCCCCACTTATAATGGCTGCTCATTATATGCCGATTGTTCAGTGTTATATTTCGCAACGAATAAAACATTTCGTCAACTCTGTTTTTCAAAAGAACATCATCTACGGGCGGTATTGACAGCCTTATTTGGTGAGGTAAAAGGTTTTCTGTATACAGGAGCGCTTTTAACTGCCTGATTGTTTTTTCTGAAAAGTACATTTTTTAAACTGTAAGGACTGAACCTAAAAATACACATACAAGGAAAAGCATACTTGTTGTCAGAACAGATAGCAGTCCGTAAAAGATAATTTTCATTGGCTACTCCGATATATGGGCAACAATGGTAAACTCGTTTTCCAAGTCGGCATCGTCCACAACGTCTGTTACATACACATCATCTGCATAATGATCATCTCCATTTAATCTCGTAACGCGCACAAACACTTGTGCATCATTATCAAGATTTTCTATTGCTTCAAGCAAGTCTTTTTTTTTCATATTTATCTCCTATAATTGTAATTCATAGGCTGCCTGTGCTTTCACCATTATTTTGTTGTATTGATTTTCTGTAAGAACCTGTTTTGCTGATTTGATAAAATAGTGTTCGATAGAATTTTTCTTTGCAGCGTAATGAGTACGTTTGATGGCTTCTGCATATAATTTTGCCTTATTCATTTTTGATAATACATAAGTCGTTTTTTGCAGGCGATTTTGGATTTGTGTATCATTATTATTTTTGTTTGATTCTATAAAAGACTGGCATTCTTTTATGTTTATATCCAACAAAACAAGCATCTTTTCCAGTTCAGGCAACGACATTTGTTCTATGTCGTTTATTGTGTAGGATTTATCGTATATCCGTACAAACAATGTTTTTTGACTTATGTCTTTTATGTTATCCTGCTTTTTATTCTTACCAAACATCACCTACTCCTTTTTTTGTTTTTTTC
>ODAI010244160.1_pt1 | contig 13088 bp, 10 predicted proteins | sample 1539321 | NCBI WGS metagenome assembly ODAI01 (sample SAMN02144231, study PRJEB22623) | gut metagenome | biome: sheep rumen | host: Ovis aries | place: New Zealand | reverse complement strand
TTTGAAGGTAAAGAAGTAAGAAGTATTTGGGATAGTGAAAAAGAAGATTACTATTTCAGTGTTGTAGATGTTATTAGTGTGTTGACTGAGAGTAAGCTACCAAGACGTTATTGGACTGATTTGAAAAAGAAATTAATTAATGAAGGTAGCCAGTTGTACGAAAATATCGTACAACTTAAAATGCAATCTTTGCAAGATGGTAAGAATTATCTAACTGATACTTTAGATACAGAGGGCATATTCAGATTATAAATATATTGATAATAAAAGGTTAGAAAATAATAAATAATATGAAAAAGTTGTGGTATAATACTAACGTGAGGTGGAGAATATGGACAAGATTATTGTAAAAGGCGCAAGAGAAAATAATTTAAAAAATATAGATATAGAGTTACCTAAAGATTCATTAATCGTAATGACTGGTGTATCTGGTTCAGGTAAGTCTTCTTTAGCGTTTGATACTATATACGCTGAAGGGGAAAGAAGATATATTGATAGTCTTAGTTCATATGCTAGACAATTTTTAGGTGGTAGTGATAAACCTGATGTAGATAGTATTGAAGGATTATCTCCAGCTATATCAATTGATCAAAAAACTACTAATAAAAACCCAAGAAGTACTGTTGGTACTGTAACTGAAATATATGATTATTTAAGACTTTTATATGCAAGAGTAGGTGTTCCTTATTGCCCTAATCATAATAAACCTATAACTAGTCAATCTATTGAAGAAATGACTAATCAAGTTTTGAAGTTAGAAGAAGGTACTAAGGTTAGAATACTAAGTCCTGTTGTTCATGGTGAAAAAGGTACTCATAAAGATTTACTTGCTGATTTATTAAAAGATGGTTATATTAGAGCTAGAATAGATGGTACTGATTATGAATTAACAGATGAAATAAATTTAGAGAAGAATAAAAAACATAATATTGCGGTTGTAGTAGATAGATTGATTATTAAAGATGATATAAGAAGTAGACTTTATGAATCTATTGAAACAAGTACTAAGTTATCTAACGGTAAAGTTGTAATTGATGTTATAGGTAGTGATGAAATTGTGATGAGTGAAAAATATGCTTGTCCTGATTGTGATTTTTCATTACCTGAACTTGAACCAAGAATGTTTTCATTTAATGCCCCTTATGGAGCTTGTCCTGATTGTAAAGGATTAGGTGTAAAGCAAAAAATAGATGAAGATTTAGTTATACCTGATAAAGATAAAAGCGTTAATAATGGTGCGATTGTAGTACTTAATTTAGATGATCCAGGAAGTATAATTTCAACTCAAATTAGTACTGTAGCTAAATATTATGATATTGATTTAGATATGCCAATTAAGAAGATGCCAAGAGAAAAACTAGATATCTTACTTTATGGTGCACCTGATATAATTGAATTTAATTATGTTGCTAAAAATGGTAATACAAGAAATTCTAAGGATACTTTTGAAGGTGTTATTACTAACTTAGAAAGAAGATATGTAGAAACTAAGAGTGGTTGGATAAGAGACTGGATATCACAATACATGATGGATTTAGAATGTCCTAAGTGTCATGGTGCGAGATTAGATGATTCAGTTTTATGTGTTAAAGTTGGTAACAAAAATATATATGAAGTTACATGTATGTCTATTGAAGATTTAGATAAATTCTTAACTAATTTAAAATTAAGTAAGGAAAAAGAAGAAATATCTAGATTAATTATTAAAGAAATACATGATAGATTATCATTTTTGATTAATGTTGGTTTAGCGTATTTAACATTATCAAGAGATGCTGGTACATTATCAGGTGGTGAGGCTCAAAGAATTAGACTTGCTACTCAAATAGGATCTAGATTAACTGGAGTATTATATGTATTAGATGAACCTTCTATCGGTTTACATCAAAGAGATAATCAAAGATTAATTAACTCTTTAAAAGAAATGCGTGATTTAGGTAATACATTAATAGTAGTAGAACATGATACTGATACTATGTTACAAAGTGATTTCCTAGTTGATATAGGGCCAGGTGCAGGGGAACATGGTGGAGAAGTAGTCGCGTTAGGTAAACCAGAAGATGTTATTAATAATCCTAATAGTATCACTGGTAGATATTTAAAAGGTGAACTTAAAATAGATGTTCCTAAAACAAGAAGAAAAGGTAATAAGAAGTTTATTGAAATCAAAGGTGCGACTGAACACAATTTAAAGAATATAGATGTTAAATTCCCATTAGGTACTTTAACTTGTGTAACTGGTGTATCTGGTTCAGGTAAGTCTACTTTAGTAAATGAAATACTTTATAAATCTGCTAGAAATAGTTTATATAAAGCTAAGGAAAAACCTGGTAAATGTAAAACTGTAAAGGGATTAGAAAATATTGACAAAGTAGTTGACATTTCACAAGCTCCAATTGGTAGAACTCCAAGAAGTAATCCTGCTACTTATGTAGGTGTATTTGATGATATAAGAGATTTATTCGCGACTACAAAAGAAGCAAAAATTAGAGGTTATGATAAAGGTAGATTTTCTTTCAACGTTAAAGGCGGAAGATGTGAAGCCTGTTGGGGTGATGGTGTAAAAAGAATTGAAATGCAATTCTTACCAGATGTTTATGTACCTTGTGAAGTATGTGGTGGTACAAGATATAACCATGAGACATTAGAGATAAAATATAAAGGTAAAAATATATATGATGTTTTAGAAATGAGAGTAGAGGAAGCATTAGAATTCTTTGAAAATGTTCCTAAAATTAAATCTAAATTAGAAATGATGATGGATGTTGGTTTATCATATATTAAGTTAGGGCAACAAGCACCTACATTATCAGGTGGTGAAGCAGCTAGAGTTAAACTTGCTAAAGAATTGCAAAAGAAACCTACTGGTAAGAGTTTATTTATATTAGATGAACCTACAACTGGGTTACATGTTGATGATATCAAAAAATTATTAGTTATATTACAAAGAATAGTTGATAATGGTGATACTGTAGTTGTAATTGAACATAATTTAGATGTTATTAAAGTAGCTGATTACATTATCGATTTAGGACCTGAAGGTGGAGATGGTGGTGGTAGTATTATAGCTGCCGGTACACCTGAAGATATAGTTAAGGTTAAAGAAAGTTATACTGGTATATATTTGAAGGACTATTTAAAATAGTCTTTTCTTATAATAAATGCAAATTATGGTATAATAAAAAGGAGGTGTTTATATGGGACATAAGGTAATTAAAGAAGAAGGTTATACTTTACATATTATTAAAAATAATAAATTTAAAAAGAATATAATTAAAGTTATTTATAAAAATAAAATGACTCGAGATGATATTGAAATAAGAAGAGTTATTCCTAATATATTAGTAGAATCTAATTCTATTTATGATACTAGAAGATTATTAAATATTAAAAGAGAAGAATTATACAATATGCAAGTGTCAGGTAGTGTTTTCCAATCTGGTAATGCAATTAGTACTTCTATTACTGGTACTTTTTTAAATGATAAATATGCACCTAATTTATTAAATGATGCAATAGAATTTATATCCAATTTAATATTTAAACCAAAGGTTATAGATAATCATTTTGATGATAAAGCATTTAAAATGTCATGTGAATTATTAAAAGAAGATATTGATACTTTATATGAAAATCCAGGTGCATATGCTTTTGAAAATGTATATAGGATAATGGGTGAGAATAGTCCTTTAGGGTATCCTTTATATGGTACTAAGGAAAATATTGATAGATTAAAAAATGAAGATGTTTATAAATACTATTTAAATATGTTAGATAATGATAAGGTTGATATTTATGTTGCTGGTGATATTGATGATAGTGTTATATCTGTAATTAAGAAATATTTTAAAATTAAAAATAAGAGAAAAAATACTAAACATTATATTACTTATGATAAGTTTACTGATGAGTATAAAGAGATTAAAGAAACTAAGTCATATAATCAAAGTAAGTTAATAATTGGATTTAAATTAGATGATTTAACTGATTATGAAAAACAATATGTTATGCCTATATATTCATATATATTGGGTGGTGGACCTGATTCAAAATTATTCCAAAATGTTCGTGAAAAAAATTCATTATGTTATTCTATTTCAGCTCGATATATGTCTGTATCTAATGTGATGCTTATATCATCTGGTATTAATGCTTCTGATTATGAAAAAGCATTAAAGATTATTAAGGAACAAATAAAGAGTATGGAAAAAGGTGAATTTAATACTAAGGATATAGATAAAGCTAAAATAACATATTTAAGTGTTTATGATGAAATTAATGATTCATTATATAGTATTGTTTCTGATTATATTAGTAATACAGATTTAAAAACAGATTTAGTTAATACTAGAAAGAAGAAAATAGAAACTGTTACTAAAAAGGATATAATGAATGTTATTCCTAAGATACATCCTGAATTAGTTTATTTATTAGAGGGGAGCAAAGAAGATGGAAAAGAAAGTTCTAAATAAATTAGATTTAGATTTATATACCGAAACTTTAGATAATGGTTTTCGTATCTTTGTTATACCTCAAAATAATGTAAATAACATATATGTTACATTATCCACTAATTATGGTTCTGTTCAAAGAGAATTTATTCCATATGGTGAAAATGATATGGTTAAAGTTCCTGATGGAGTGGCACATTTCTTAGAACATAAAATGTTTGAACAAAAAGATGGCAAAGATCCATTTGAATATTTTGGTGAACGTGGTGCGGATGCAAATGCGAATACTACTAATTTTAAGACAACTTATCTATTTTCAGGTTCTAAATTTTTAGAAGATAATTTAAATTTCTTATTAGATTATGTTTATAGTCCTTATTTTACTGATGAAAATGTAGAAAAGGAAAAAGGAATAATTGATCAAGAAATTAAAATGTATGAAGATGATCCTTATTCAGCTATATATGAAAATATGATTTATAATACTTTTGTTAATCATCCTATTAAAATTAAAGTTATAGGAAGTCATGAGAGTGTAGCTAGTATAACTAAGGAAGATTTATATACATGTTATAATACTTTTTATCAACCATCTAATATGTTTTTAGTTGTTACAGGTAATGTTAAACCAAAACATGTTATTGATATTGTTAAGAAAAATATGAGTAAAAAGAAATTTGGTAAACCTGAAAAAATAGTATTAAAAACATATGTTGAACCAAATGAGGTAGCAGTAAAAGATGAAACTATTAAGATGGATGTAAATGTACCTAAAGTTGGTATTGGTTATAAATTAGATATTAGTAATATTGATTTACCATTTAAAGATATTTATAATTATATTTCATTATTCTTTGATATTAAATGTGGTGGCACTTCATTATTAATTGAAAATTTAAAAAAAGAACATATTATTAATGATGAGTTAGGTATTACTTTTGTTGATACGGATAAATATATATGTGGTTATGTATTAGGTGAAACTAGTCATACCAAGGAATTAATTAGTAAGATTAAAGAAACTATTAGTGATAAGTCTATTGATAAAAAAGATTTTGATAGAAAAATTCATGCGACTATCGCGTCACTTATATCTGCAACTGATAGTATATATTCAATGAATAGTAAAGTAATGAATAATATTATTAAATATGATAGGGTAGAATTAAATGACTATGATAAAATTATGAATTTATCATATGATAAGATGATGGAAGTAATTAATAGTTTAGATTTTAGTAATTATTTAACTTATACGATTAACCCTAAATAATACTTGAAAATAATAAAATTTATGGTAAAATATATGTAGTTAGGAGGTACCATATGAAGATTGTACTTATTATTGTATCAATATTATTAATCGCGATAGTATTACTACAAAGTGGTAAAGCTGAAAGTGCTTCTAATATTATTACTGGTGGCGCTGAATTATTCGCGAATAGAAAAGAAAGAGGTATCGAAGTAGTTATTACTAGAACTACTTTAGTATTAGCAGTAGCCTTTATGGTTATTTGTACTGTTTGTTCAGTATTTGGATTATAAGAATGAATTTCATTCTTTTTTCTTTGTAAAATAGTCTTTAGAACTATTTTTTTGTTTGTATAAATATGGTATAATGATATTAGGTGTTATTATGAATAATATATATGGATACACATTAAAGATGATGGAAGAATATTTTGAATTCATTGGTGAAAAGAAGTTTAAGGCTAGTCAAGTATATGATTGGTTATATAAGAAAAGATGCAACACTTTTGATGAGATGACTAATATAGGTAAATCAGTCATTGAAAAATTAAAAGTGGATTTTACTATGGATAAAATAGAAGTTATCGCTAAGCAAACTGGTAAGGATGTATCTAAATATTTATTTAATTTACACGATAATAATAAAATTGAAGCTGTTTTAATGTATCATGATTATGGTACAAGTTTATGTGTTTCTAGCCAAGTAGGTTGTAATATGTCATGTACTTTCTGTGAAAGTGGTAGACTTAAAAAGGTAAGAAATCTAGAGGCATATGAAATAGTTGAACAATTATTATTAATTGAAGAATTAGAACATGTTAGAATATCTCATGTAGTAATGATGGGTATTGGTGAACCATTTGATAATTTTGATAATGTTATTAGATTTATAAATATTATTAATGAAGATAAGGGTATAGGTATAGGTGCACGTCATATAACTGTATCTACTTGTGGAATTGTACCTAAGATAAAGGAATTTAGTAAATTAGAAAAACAAGTAAATTTAGCTATATCACTTCATGCTTCTAATGATGAATTAAGAAAAAAATTAATGCCTATTGCAAAAGCATATTCTTTAGATGAATTAATGGCTACTATTAAAGAATATTTAGATAATGATGGTAGAAGAGTAACATTTGAATATATAATGTTAAAAGATGTTAATGATAAGGAAGAAAATGCTTTAGAGTTAGCTAAATTATTAAAAGGAATGAATGCATATGTTAATTTAATTCCTTATAATGAGACAAGTCATATTGAGTATAAAAAGAGTAATAAGGATACAATTATGAAATTTTATGATATACTTAAAAAGAATAAGATAAATGTAACAATAAGGAAAGAATTTGGTGGTACTGTAAGCGCTGCTTGTGGTCAATTGAGAAGCCATTACGAGGAGGGAAAATAATGGAGATAGCTTATATAACAGATCCTGGTAAAGTTAGAGATCATAATGAAGATAGCGTTCTTGTGGTTAAAAATAGTAGTGGCGAATACTTAATGGCTGTTGCTGATGGTATGGGTGGCCATAGAGGTGGAGAAATTGCGTCTAGTTTAGTTGTATCACATTTAGGTAAAAGATTTACTGGTATTGATACAGTAGGAACTAAGGAAGAAGCTATAAACTTTATTAAAGAAGTTGTTTCTGAATGTAATGTTTTAATTAATAATCATACTGAGAAACATCCTGAATCATTTGGTATGGGTACAACTTTAGTGCTTGCTTTAATAACTCCATCATTCTTACTTTTTGGTAATCTAGGTGATTCATCTGGATTTGTATTAAAGAATGGAAAAATAGAGAAAATTACAAATGATCATACATTGGTTAATTTATTAGTTAAATCTGGTGAACTTACTCCAGAAGAAGCTAAGGATCATCCAAATAGAAATGTATTGATGAAAGCATTAGGTTCATTAACTACTGTTGAAATGGATATATTTGATGTTGAAACAGATGTTGATGGTATATTATTATGTAGTGATGGGCTTACAAATATGTTAGAATTTGATCAAATAGCAAGAGTGTTAAATGAAAACTTAACACCTGAAGAAAAAGTTAGAAAATTAGTTGTGAAGAGTAATAATAGGGGTGGCACAGATAATATTTCTATAGCGTATTTAGTGAAGGCTGGTGAGTAGTGTGATAGTTAAAGGTCAAAGAATAAATGGGAGATATGAAATCATACGTAGCATTGGTGAAGGTGGAATGGCTAATGTTTATTTAGCGTATGATACTATATTAAATCGTAATGTAGCAGTTAAACTACTACGTGGTGATTTGGCAAATGACGAAAAATTTGTTAAGAGATTTCAACGTGAAGCAATTGCTGCATCTAGTTTAAATCATCCAAATATAGTTGAGATGTATGATGTTGGTGTAGATGAAGAAAATTACTTTATAGTAATGGAATATATTGATGGTATAACATTAAAGAGTCTTATTAAAAAAAGAGGTGCTTTAACTGTTAGAGAAACTATTGATATTATGTTACAAATTACTTCAGCTATTGCCTGCGCCCATGATTCATATATCATTCATAGAGATATTAAACCTCAAAATGTTATGATATTAGATGATGGTGTAGCTAAGATAACTGATTTTGGTATTGCAATGGCTATGAAAGCTACTGAACTTACTCAAACTAATACAGTTATGGGTTCTGTTCATTATCTTCCTCCTGAGCAAGCTAATGGTAAAGGTTCAACTGTAAAAAGTGATATTTATTCATTAGGTATTATGATGTATGAAATGTTAATAGGTAAGGTACCATTTAAAGGCGAAAATGCAGTAGAAATCGCAATGAAGCAAATTAATGAACCAATTCCTAGTGTTGTAAAAATTAATCCTACAATACCTCAAAGTGTTGAAAATATTATTTTAAAAGCAACTGCTAAGAATCCTAAAAATAGATATGAATCAGTTAATGAAATGCATGAAGATTTAAAACATGCATTAGAAAACAATGAATCAAGAATTACATATCAATATCCAGAACAAGAATTAGAAAGTACTAAAGTATTGGAGGATTTGAGTATGATAGAAGAACCAAAGAAAGAAACTAAAAAAGAAGTTAAAAAAGAAAAGGGTTTAAATATTACATTAATAGTTTTAAGTGTTATATTTGTTTTAATGGCATTAGCGTTAATAATAACAATAATAGTATTGCCATCTGTTACTGAAGTACCTGAAATATCAGTACCTAATGTATCTGGTTTAACAGTTGCTGAAGCAGAAAAATTACTTGGTGATGAAGGATTTGTTATTGAATCTGAACCTGAAGAACGAAAAAGCAATGATATAGAAGAGGGTAAAGTTATCAGTGTTAAAAACTATAATACTGGTGATGTTGTTAAAAAAGGTAAATCTGTAACATTAATTATATCTGCTGGTACTGATGAAGTTACAATTCAAAATTATGTTGGTCAAAAGTATCAAGAGGTAGAGGCAGAACTTAAAAAAGATGGAATTCAAGTTATAATTGAAACTCAATCAGTAAATGATAAGAGTAAATATAAAGCAGATGTTATTGTAGGACAAAGTGTTGAAGAGGGTAGTAAGTTAACTCCTGGTGATATAATTAGATTAACTATTGAAACTTTAGAAGTTTTATATCCTGATTTTACAACATTTACAATAGACGCGGTTACTAATTTTTGTGAAGAAAATAAGGTAACATTAGATGTTCAATATAAAGAAACTACTACTGTAGAACCAGGTTCTATTATTAGTCAAAGTAGAGCTGCTGGTATGGTAGTTAGACCTAATACATCTGTAACAATTGTTGTAGCTAAAGTACCTGCAGCAATGGCAGATCCTGAAACAGCTGGTGAATAATATGGAAGGTAAAATAGTAAAAATAGTAAGTAATGATTATACAGTTTTAAGTAATGACAAATATTATGTCTGCAAACCAAGGGGTAAATTTAGAAATCTTGGAATTACTCCTTTAGTTGGTGATAATGTAGTATTTAATGAATTTGATATGGTTATTGAAAGTGTTAAGGATAGATTTAATTCTTTAATTAGACCATATGTTGCTAATATAGATCAAGTATTTGTTATTACTTCAACTAAGCATCCGGATATAGATTTAAATCTATTAGATAAATTATTAGTAATGATTGAATTTAATAATATTAAACCTATTATATGTTTAACTAAGTTAGATTTATTAGATAAGGATGAACTTGATAATATTCTTGATATTAAGAAATACTATGAAAGCATAGGGTATAGAGTTTTATATAATACTGAAATAGATGAAATTAAAAAATTATTTGATGATAAAGTTACTGTTTTTGCTGGACAAAGTGGTGTAGGTAAATCTACTTTGTTAAATAAATTAAATCCAGAATTAAATATTGAGACTAATGATATTAGTGAGGCTTTAGGTAGAGGTAAACATACAACTAGACATGTTGAATTAATTAAGATGTTTAATGGTTTAATTGCTGATACACCTGGGTTTTCATCACTTGATTTATCTGATATGACTAAGAGTGATATAAGAGATAATTTTATTGAGTTTAATACATATAGAAGTGAATGTAGATATGATGATTGTATGCATATTAAAGAAGATATAAAGGATTGTAAGATTAAGCAAGAATTAGGTAAAAATATAAGAGAATCTAGATATGAAAATTATATTAAATTTATAAATGAAAAGTAGGTGTAATTATGATAGTATCAACATCAATATTATCAGTAAAAGATAATATAAAAGAAGCAGTGGATAGATTAAATAAAACCAATACTGATTATATTCATTTAGATATAATGGATGGTATGTTTGTAGAAAATACGACATGGCATATAGATGATTTAATCCCATATTTGGAAGATAATAATAAACCATTAGATGTACATTTAATGGTTAATGATGTTATGAATTATGTAAATGAGTTTAGTTTTATAAATCCTAGTTATATAACTTTTCATTATGAAGCAGTAGATGATATTAATGGTATGATTGATTATATTAAAGGTTTAGGTATTAAAGTTGGATTATCTATAAAACCACAAACTAAAGTAGAGGAGATTATTCCTTATTTACCTAAGTTAGATTTAGTATTAGTTATGAGTGTTAATCCTGGTTTAGGTGGTCAAGAATTTATATTATCCACAGTAGAAAAGATAAATGCTTTAAAAGATTATAAAATTAATAATAATTTAAATTATATTATAAATGTAGATGGTGGTATAAATAAAGATACTATTAAATTAGTAGGTAATGCGGATATGGTAGTATCTGGTAGTTATATTACTAAAAATAATTATGATGAAAGTATAAATACTTTAAAATTGTACTAATATGGTTTGTTATGATATAATGATGGTGGTGATTCGATTTGGAAGATATAAATAAGAAAATATGTGCATTGGATCATATAATTGATGTAAAGTTAGTTACTAATTCTTCAGTGGTTAAATTTAATAACCCCAATCAATTACAGTCAACTTATTTTGGTATGACAAGTGCACCTACTAGAGAGAGAAGTAGTAATGTTAGTGATGTGAAATTGGGTTTAGATTTTTTAGCACGTGTAATCGGACAAATGTGCATTTCTAAGGGATTTGATACAAATTTTGAGCAAGAATTTAATAAAATATCTAGTGTTTTAGAAAGCGATGAATTTGCGTTGAGTGAATTGGAGAAAGATTTGGCTTCTTTGACTAAAAATATGTATGGTGTCGCTTCTGACTTTGAATATGATTATCCTACATATAATAGAGATAGATTAGAAGATGTATATGAGTTAAAAAGAAGACAAGTTGCTATTTTGTTACATACATTAATAGAATTATATAATTTTATCGAAAATAATGGTTTAGATATTGATTATACATATAGGTATTCATCAAAACATGATTATTATGATAATTCGTATGAGGATATATATATTGTTGAAGATTGCTTTAATGCGTGTAGAGAAAGTTTAAGAAAATGCGTCAAGCTATTTAGTAGCAATACTAAGAATAATGAAGTAGGAGAAACAACTGGTTCATTCAGAGTGTAGTTGATTAATAACTTAAAGATTACTTTTTGGTAATCTTTTTTATTTATAAAAATAGTAATTAATGATATAATTAGTATGGTGATAGTATGAAAAAGATTACAGTTGATGGAAATGAAGCAGTAGCTAAAATATCATATATGTTTACGGAAGTAGCTGGTATTTATCCAATTACTCCTTCTAGTCCTATGGCTGCTCATATTGATGAATGGTCAAATAGTGAATTAAATATGTTTGGTGACCATGTTAAGGTAGTAGAAATGCAAAGTGAAGCTGGTGCAGCAGGTTTAGTACATGGTTCTCTTAACGCGGGACTGCTTACTAGTACTTATACAGCTAGTCAAGGTTTACTTTTAATGATACCTAATATGTATAAGATGGCTGGTGAAATGTTACCATGCGTTATGAATGTAGCTGCGCGTAGTTTATCTACACATGCTTTATCTATATTTGGTGATCATCAAGATGTAATGGCTTGTAGATCTACAGGATTTTGTATGCTTGCTTCAGGTAGTGTACAAGATGCTGCGCATTTAACAGCTGTCGCGCATCTATCTGCTATTAAGGTAAGTTTACCATTTATGCATTTTTTTGATGGTTTTAGAACTAGTCATGAAATTGATAAAATTGATATTATGGAAATGGATGAATTAAAACCATTATTAGATAAAGATGCATTAAAGAAATTTAGAGATAGAGCTTTGAATCCTATGAAACCATATACTATAGGTGTTGCTCAAAATGATGATGTATATTTCCAAAATACTGAAGCTAGAAATAAATATTATGAAACTTGTGTTGATGTAGTTGAAGATTACATGAATAAGATTAATAAAATAACTGGTAAAGATTATAAACCATTTAATTATTATGGTTCAGATAAAGCTACTAAGGTTATCGTTGCAATGGGTTCTGTATGTAGTACTATTAAGGAAGTTATTGATTTTACAAAAGAAGATATCGGACTTGTTGAAGTACATTTATTTAGACCTTTTTCTGCAAAACATTTATTAAGTGTTTTACCTAAAACTGTAGAAAAAGTAGCGGTATTAGATAGAACTAAAGAAGCTGGAAGTAATGGTGAACCATTATACTTAGATGTTAAAAATGTATTAAGTAATTTGAAAGTAGTAGGTGGAAGATATGGATTATCTTCTAAAGATACAACTCCAGGTGATATCTATGCAGTATACAAAATGTTAGATAAACCAGTTAATGATTTTACTATTGGTATAATAGATGATATAACTAATAAAAGTCTAGAAAGAATAGATATAAAAACATCTACATCAGATGAGATATTAATATATGGATATGGTTCAGATGGAATGGTGTCTGCATCTAAGTCATTTATAAAACTAG
>ODAI011379629.1_pt1 | contig 13090 bp, 13 predicted proteins | sample 1539321 | NCBI WGS metagenome assembly ODAI01 (sample SAMN02144231, study PRJEB22623) | gut metagenome | biome: sheep rumen | host: Ovis aries | place: New Zealand | reverse complement strand
TTTATTTTATGGCAAAAAGAATATTATTTTTTTTCTTTTTTCTGAAAAACACTTGACAACATTCAAAATTAGATGTATATTATAAACATAGAGCAGCGGGAAAGCTGCAAGGAGCAAACAAATGAAAATTACAGATTTTACTACTTTTGCAAAAGGAAACGGCGTTCCTTGTAATGGGGACTTGATAGAGACTGAAGTTGATGGCGTAAAATACAGAGCTGAGTTTTATGTTGATGATAATTTTGGTCATCCTGTTGTATGCCTTGCGGCTGATTCTGAAATCGAAGTTTTTAAGAATGGAGAGTGGCAGGCAATAGTTATTGACGATGATGACGAGCTTAACAATTTAATTTCAAAAATAACTCCTGAGTTAGACTAAAAACAGTTTCATCTGACTACTCGCGTGAGTAGTCAGATGGTTGTGAAAAGGGGAAAATATGACAGTAGAAGAATTCAAGACAGAATGCAAAGACTATGGAATAGCTCATTACAATTCCTGTATTGAGCAGTTCAGAGAAGGGAAAAAAGAAATTCTGTATGTTGCACAAACACCTTATGGTCATAATTATGGTGGGTATCAGAGGAATACAACTAGATGCTATATATGGACTGAGGACTTTGGCTGGACAGTTTGGTTTTCAAATCTCAGTAATCACAGGGCAGGAATAGTCCTTAGAGCAAGGGCAGAAGGGAAACTTGCAGGAATTGAGCCTGTCGTTCTCAACAACTATCTTACTAATGGCTATCTGACAAGAAGAGGGCTTTTTGCCCATTATTCAGAATCTCAGCTGGAAAGAATGGGTAAGATTGCCAGAAGTCATGCTGACTATCTTGGGAATGAAATTGATTCAACAACAGACCACTACAACAGGGTGGCTATAAGAAATAATTAAGGAGAAAAAAATGACTAAAGAACTGAAAGCCCAGCTGCATGACATCTCTCAGACATTCTATTCATGGCTTGAAAAAATGACTGTTGAGAATTGGCGTGAGCCTATAGAAGAACCTGTAGACACTTTCTGCAACTATGATGATGAGGCAGGGAAAGAACTTGCCAGAATTTATTCTGAATACGAGAATGACGATGAGACGACTGCCGAGATTGACAGATACATGGAACAAGTCGTGAAAGCCGTTAACAATGGAACTGTTGTTGAACATAGAGGCGGGGCTAGGGGGAACGCGGGACGTAAAGCTAAGCCGGAAAATGAGAGAAGGCAGCAGCTGGCTATAAGCTGCACTTTTGAGCAGAAGGCGGCAATTGTGGCAGCGGCTGAAAAAGAGGGGATCACAACGGCGGCTTATGTTTTACGGGCTTGTGGGGTTTAGTAAATTGTTATCAAGATTTAATCTTGATGCACGGTTCATCCACTGCGGGTGGACTGTGTTTTTTTTGCTGACTGTGATTTGGAATTTTCATCTTACTTTTTCTCCTCAAACACAAATTTGATTTTGTTGTCAGCATCAAGACTGAATTTGCACGAAAAATCTTTTCCGGATTTACTGGTGCAATGTTTTGTGCCTGTAAGTTTACCTGCTGTCAAAAGATTTACATCTTTGTCAGATAGTTTTGCACCTGCGTATGATTCAAAAAGTCCAAAAGAACAAGGCGATTCGTTGTCATATTTTCCTGTACAATACCAACCGAATTTACCTCTACGCACTTCTCTTTGGCACAAAGGACATCTTATGCCGCTTGTTTGTTTTTCAATGTTAGGCGAAATGTTTTCCATGACAGCCTCCTTTACATAATCTTTTATTTCCTGGACGAACTGGTCAGGATTATCGTTGAGTTTTGCTTCCCATTCGGTTGTTGTTGCAATATCTGCTAAATTCTTAAGAGAACAAGAACGAATTGTCTGTAAAAACATGCTTCCTAATTTTGTTATGAGAAAATTTTTTTTCTGTACTTCAATATAACCGATTTTCAGAAGTTTAGGAATAAAAGTATGTCGTGTGGCAGGAGTCCCAATTCCAATAAGTTTTTTTGTTTCTTCTTCAGATTTAGGGTTTTCCATAAAAGACAAAATACTGGCTTCATTGAAATATGCAGGCGGCTTAGTCCATTTTTCTTTTGTTTCTATATCAGCAATCTGTACATTGCTCCAGTCTACATCAGATAGAATCTGATCTTCTTCTTTTTCTTCAACAGGCGGCACATGACGCTTGTTTTCTGCTTCGAATTTTTTCCAACCTTTATCGAGAATTTTTTTACCAATTACCTTAAAGCGATTTCCTTCAACCTCTAAAATATAAGTTCGTGCTTCATATCTTTCGCAGGGAAGAAATGCAATAAAAAACCTGTCAAGAATTAAATCATATATGTTTTGCTGCTGCTCTGTTGCAGATTGCGGTAAAGGAGCAAGAGGAATTAGAGCATGGTGTGCTTCCAGTTTTGCATCGTCAAAACAACGTTTGTTTTCGAGTTTTATTATCATTTGTTCAAATTGTGAACGATACTGGGTATAATTATCAGATAAATCTTTGGCTTTCTGAAAACACAATTCGACATTTTCGCTTCCCATTACTCTTGACGGTGTTCGAGGATAAGACACACATTTTAAATCTTCATACAAAGACTGTATGATGCGTAATGTATCAGCGGCAGAATAGCCATAAAGTTTGAACGCATCTTTTTGAATTGCATTGAGATTATATAATTGTGGTGGATTTGATGATTTTGTTTCTGTTTTTTGCTCTAATAGATTTACTGGCTTGTTTTTAAAGAATTGCAATGATTCTGCCCTTAACGCATCTTTGAATTGTGTAACAGGTTTATTGTCAAGTAATTCAAAGTATATGCCTTTAATCGTAGAAGCGTCACGTGACGCTTCTTTAAAATATGCAAAATGTTCGTAGTATTTCGTGCTGATAAACTTTTGTATTGAATTACATCTTTGTTCAATGACAGACAACAATGCAGTCTGAACTCGCCCAACGGGAAGTTTTAATTGTGCAGCACCTGATATATAACGAGAAAAATTCATACCAACAAGCCAGTCTGCTTTTTGCCGAGCAAATCCTTGTGCAGAAAGTAAATCGTATTCAATAAGCGGTTTTGCGTTTGTGATCCCGTTTTGAACAACATCTTTAGTAAGAGCCTGAGAAACCCAAAAACGTTTGATGCGGGAAGTATCGGTAATGCCTGCAATGAGCAGACATTCCCTTGCAATGATTTCACCCTCACGATCGGCATCCGTTGCTATCAGTATTTCATCAGTTTTATGTTCTTTTAATGTTTTAATGACAAGTTTTGCTTGTGATGATTTGTCAGGAATTGTTTTGTAACGAAATAATGAGGGAATAACGGGGAAATCTGTTCCATAACAAGCAGGTTCTTCCAAAGCAAAAAGATGCCCTGCACAGTTAATGATTGTATACTGATTGTTGCAATAAGCACCTTTTTTATACGAACAGTCCAAAGCCCGTGCAAAATCTTTTGCGACAGACGGTTTTTCAGTAAGAATAAGCATGTGTAACCTCTTGATTTAAATTATATCAGAAAGATATAAAAACAACAAGAGAACATATAAAAACAAATTTGTTAGAATAATAATATGGCTGTAAGTATAAAAAAGCATGAAAATACAGAAGCGTCACGTGACGCTTCTGTCAAAAATTAAAAGATTTGATTCACGGCATGTTGCGAATCTTGAGCAGAATGTAAAAGTTCATCAAAACCGCATCGCGTATAATAATCCGTCATTTCTATTGTTGTGTGACCGACAAGTTTTCGTACCGTGTCAACATCTAAAACTTCTCTCATTTGCGTTACATAGGTATAACGCAGGGAATGAGGAGTTATTTTTCTGCCGTTAATTGCAATGTTACTTTTTTGCAAGGCAGCCTTAAAAGATTTACCGAGATATTGTGTTTTGTACGGTTCACAAAATTGATTAGTAAATAAAAAATCAGCAGGTTGCAAGTTGTTTGCTGTAATAAAAAATTTGACCAAATTCACTAATTTATCGGTAAGGGGAACAACTCTGATTTTTGGATTTTGGACAGAGCCTTTTTTATTGAAACATGTTCTTTCGCCCGTTGACTTACAAAAACCGTCTACAACAAGAACTTTTTTGTCAAACAAAAATTGTCTTGCTTGCAAACCTCTTGCTTCGCCTATGCGTAAACCGCAGGAGAGTGTTATTAAAAAAAGAAGCCGTACATTTGCATTTGCCCAGTTTTGTGGCATAAACAATTCTGTAAGTTCTTCTTTGGAGAGTGGAGCAGAAGATATGGGGTTGCGAGCAAATCGCATGAATTTTGGTCTTGGAACAGGATTTTTGCACACCCAAGCCGTTTCGTCATATATGCTTCCGAAAGTGTCTATATATAAATTCTTCCATGAGCCTGAATGCGTATCAGGTAACAGATATTGACTGACTTTAATGAAATTAAACGTTCTAATATCCTCATTCCCGAACTGGGAGCAAATCAAATCGAGAATATATCTCTTTTGCGAAATAGTTTTTGCATCAGGTTCCTTACCAAAAGCAGCAAGACGCAGAAGGTGACTTTTCCCCTTAACATACATATCTTTGCAGATATTTCTGATAAGATACGGAGATGCAGATTGTTGTAAATAATTACGAGCAAACTGCATAGCATCTTTTTCGTTGTAACAATCCTTACATTGTCGCTGAACTCGTTTATGAGTTGCCGGATCAACATAAGAAAAGATGTAGGTTGTGTCATTTGTTAAATGAGTAGGTTTGATTTTAATATCCATCGTAAAACTCCTTGCCTTATTCTACAATGGAATTTGCCAAACCGTGTATAAGATTTTCAATCGAATGGCGATAAACGGCAGGAAGATTCAGAATTTCGGTTGCGATGGAATTTATTTTTCTGTCGGCTTTGGGTAAAAGGCTATCATCCCCAGTAACAAGGTATTCAACCGTTGTACCAAGTGTACAGGCAATCTTTGCAGCCGCAAAAACAGAAGGTGTTACAGAACTATTTTTGCTTACATAAGACAGAATTGTTGAATACGGAATTCTCGTCTTATAGGCTAATTCTTTCAGAGTTAAATTTTGCAGGTACATTTCCTGACGGACATTCTTTCTAAATAAGTCTAAATCATACATAAAAATTATTTTACTGATTTTTGTAAAAAAAGTACTTGCAAAAAACAAAATGATGTGATATTTTTTAAATATCAATAGCATCTTATAACTTTTTTGTTTGCAAATTGCAACAAGGAAGGAAAGAGAGAAGTACTAAATCATTGTATTGTAAGGGTTTAAGACATCCCCACATCGGGATGACTGGATTCGAACCAGCGACCCTCTGCTCCCAAAGCAGATGCGCTACCAGCTGCGCTACGTCCCGAATAAAAAATTGGACGATGACGGGATCGAACCGCCGACATTCTGGGTGTAAACCAGACGCTCGTACCAGCTGAGCTAATCGTCCAAAGGTAAGTAGACTATATCTTAAAGTTTGAACTTGGTCAAGTGCTTTGTGAAAAAAAATCAAATTATTTTTTTATCAAATCTTGCACTACTTCAGAAGCAATTAATAAGCCTGCTGCAGAAGGAACAAAGGCTGTGCTTGCAGGAACTTGCTGTCCTTTTCCCATAGGTTTTGGACTTTCTGTTGAAAAAACAACTTTCACATTGGTTATATTTCGAGCCTTACATTCTCTTCGAATAACACGTGCCAAAGGACAGACGCTTGTTTCAGAAATATCTGCAACTCGGAAAGCCATAGGGTTTAGTTTGTTGCCTGCTCCCATACAAGAGATGAGCGGAGTTTTATTTTCTTTTGCTTGTTCAATCAATTGAATTTTTGCCGTAACGGTATCAACTGCATCAACAACATAATCATATTTTGAAAAATCAAATTGTTCTTTTGTTTCTGGTAGATAAAAACAACGAAAGACATTTACTTGCGCCTGTGGATTTATGTCGTAAATTCTTTTTTGCATAACATCAACTTTGTACTGACCCAGTGTGCTGTGTAGGGCAACTATCTGTCGGTTTAGGTTTGTAATAGAAACAATATCACTGTCTATTAAATCAAACTGTCCCACTCCACTTCGAGCTAATGCTTCGACAACGTATCCTCCCACACCACCTATGCCAAAAATTGCAACATAACTTTTTGAAAGTGTTTCTAAAGCTTCTTTTCCTAAAATCATTTGCGTGCGGTCAAACTGTGTTTCCATCAATACAACTCCACATATGTTTTTCCTGTTCCACCGTCTTCTGGTGGTGCAAACATAAAGTCACGAATTTCTCTTGCGTGTGAAAGATAATCATGAACTGCCTGTTGTAAAACACCATTTCCTTTTCCGTGAATGACAGAAAATTTTTTAAATGAATGAATCATGCACAAATCAATTTGATGTTCCAGTGCTTTTAGTGCTTGTTCACATCTCATGCCCATTAGGCGAAGTTCAAAAACTGGTTTTTCAGTTGAAAGCCCAGAATGATCTGCTGCTTCGATAATAATGTTTGCTGCATTCGTTTGTATGACTGTTTCTTCTAACAGTTTAAGGTCATTTTGTTTTACAGCCATTTTTACTGAACCAAATTGAACAGACCACAGACCCGGTTTTGTTTCTTCGATGAGAGTTCCTTTGGCGCGTGAAGAGATTGACTGTACTGCAGCTCCGGGACAGAAAGAGGGAAGAACTTTTTCTTTTACCTTTGATTTTTTTTGTGGAGGAACTGAAGCTTGTGCGAGTGCTTCTGAGTTTGAAAGTTTTTTCTTTGTTTTTTTGTTTGCACTTGATTTATGTGTTCCTGCACGAGATAGTTTTATTCCGTTTGCAAGTACTTGCTGTTCTTGTTCTAGCTGAACAATAACGGTTTCTTGTTTTTCAACAGCTTCTGTTACTTCATTTATAAAATGTCTTACAGCAAGTGTTTTTTCGCGAGTAATTTCTCCTTCACGTAATTGGCGTACTAAGTTTTCAAGTTTACTTCTTGTTTCTCTGAGGAAAGCAAAACTTTGTCGATTTTCTTCTTTGCTTAGTTCAAGCTGCTCTTGTTTTAAATCTGCCTCTCTTTCTAAGACAGCAAGTTTTTTTTGTTCTAGTTCATTTAGAGCTTGCTCTTGTTGTTCAATAAGGGCATTAAGTTCTGCATGTTTTTGCGAAAGATTTTTTATAAGAACACTTATGTCTGCCTGTTCACCGTCCATGTATTTTTGTGCTGCATCAACAACTTTTTGCGGAAGTCCAGAACTGCGTGCAATGTCTAGCGCATGGCTTTCACCAGGGGTTCCCATAACCAGTTTATATGTTGGCTTCATGCTTTCACTGTCAAACTCAACGCTTGCATTAATGCATTGTGCTTGGGTAAAACCATAATGTTTGAGTATTCCGTGATGGGTTGTTACTAAAATGAGTGCTTGTTTTTCAATGAGTGTATCTAAGGCAGCCATAGCAATCGCTCCACCTTCTTGCGGATCTGTTCCATTGCCTAATTCATCTAAAAGAATAAGTGAGTGACGGTCTGCGTAAGAGAGCATTTGCGCAAGATTTTTCATGTGACCTGCAAAGGTACTCAAAGACTGGTCAATAGATTGTTCATCTCCAATATCTGCAAATACAGATGTAAAGAGTGGCAGACGAGTTCCTTCTTTTGCAGGAAGAGGAAATCCTGCTTGGTTCATTAACGCAAAAAGTGCAATGGTTTTAAGCGTTACTGTTTTTCCGCCAGTGTTGGGACCTGTAATAATAAGCACTCTTTTTCCATGCATAAAAACAACATCTATGGGAACTGCGTTTTTTCCTAATAGCGGATGTCGTGCTTGAATGAGTGCAAGCGGTGTGTCTTCGTTACAATCTTCTGCAAAAATTCCGTTTACCGTAAGACCCCATTTTGCTGCAGCGAATGTTTCATCTAAAAACAAAATCTTTTCGTGGGCATTTTCAAAATCACTTTTGAACGGAGACAGTTGACTTGTTGTTTCAATAAGAATTTTATGAATTTCTGCTTGAAGACGATACTGCTCTTGAACTAAATCGTTGTTTGCTTTAACTGCTTCTTCGGGTTCAATAAAAACGGTTTGTCCGCTACTGCTTACTTCGTGAACAATGCCTTTAATATCTCCTCTTCTGTCTGAACGCAAGGCAATGAGTTGTCGTCCCGATTTTAATGCAGGAACTTTTGACTGAAGTGAAGAATTAAGTGTTGGGTCTGAAGTGTATTTTTTTATTGCAGATTCAATTTCATGCTGAGCTTGCCTAATGTGCTGTCGTATTTCTTGTAGTTGCGGAAGATCTTTTAGCTGTCCGTCTTTATCAATAATCGAATAGATTATGTTTTGTGCTGCTTGAAGATCGCTTATGGAACTACATACTTCTGCAAGGTGAACAAGGGAAAGAGAATCTTTTGCTTCGTGAATTGATTTTTTTACGTTTATACAAGTGTTACAAAATTGACCTAACGCATGAAGCTGTTCAAGCGAAAGAGAAGCTCCTTGTTTTCCTAACGTCATAAACAAGGGTTTTACAGTTGGGAAAAAAGAAAGTGCATCTTTTCTTTGCGAAGAAAGAAAGACTGTCCACTCTTTTGAAAAACTTTTTTTGTGCGCAATGCTTTCTGCATTTGCTGTGGGTTCTACACATAAAATGCGGGCTCGCCCTTCTTCTGTTTTTGCACATTCACTTACAGAGCTTCTTATGCGGTAAAAGGCGAGTTCTTCTGCAATGTGACCTGAAAGAAATTCTTGCATCTTAGGGTAATACCTGAATCAATTGCTGTGGTTTGTCAATAAGACTTTGTGCTCCGTGTTCAATTAAAAAATCACGAGTTCTAAATCCCCACGTAACACTTATGCAAAAAAGCTTTGCATTGTGTGCTGTTTCTATGTCTACATCTGAGTCGCCCACATAACAACTTTGGTCTGCGCTTACATTCAGCGTTTTTAGTATGCTTAGGGCTGCGTCGGGAGCAGGTTTTCTTCGTATGCCTTCACTTTCTTTTTCGCCAACTGCTGCATCTTCTGAAACAAAATCTGCGAAAAAGTGTCGTGCAAGTTTTTTTACTTCTGCATCAGGTTTGTTTGAAACAATGCCCATCAGAATGTGTTGTTTTTTTAGTTCCTCCATAAGGGGAAGAATTCCTTCGTAGGGGCAGGTTTTGTCAAGGGCATGTTGTGAGTACAGATTTTCTGCCGTGTGAAAAATTTGTTCAAATTGCGGATTATCTATTCCTTGGGGAACAATTCGTTCTACCAATTTTTTAAAGCCGTTTCCAACCGACAGACGAATCTGTTCAAGCGATTTTTCTTCCAGTCCAAATTGTGAAAGCGCTTGGTTACAGCCAGTTGCAATGTCAGTGAGTGTGTTAAGAAGTGTTCCGTCTAAATCAAAAAGGACAGCGCGAGTTTTCATGCGCCTAGTGTAGCGAAAATTTTTGTTTTGTGCAATTTATTCGTATATGCGATAGGGCTTTGTGTAGATGTAGTATTGAGGTGCTTTGTAATCTATATGCCATGAGCCTATGTAAAATCCGTTTTCGTTAGCAACAGGACTTACAAAAATTGCTTTTAACTTTTTGTCTTCGGTGTTGTAAATGTATGTGTTTGAATTCCAGCTTTGCCCTGTGTGGGGAAGTGATGTGTCGTAAGCATTTTGTTTTTCAAGTGGAGTGTAAAAAGTAAGTTTATATGTTCCCGGGTTAAAAAAGATATGCATAATCATTCCGCCAGAAAGGTAGGGACTTTTTTCGTATGTGTGAACTGTTTTAAAGGTGTCATACCATGAATACCATACATTTGCTGCGGTTAGGGTAACATCGTTTCCTTCCATGTCTTCAATTTTGAGATAGCAGCGAATGTCATTTATTCCGCCAGAATTGCTGGGCCGGTAAATCATGAGTGCGTGTGCAAAGTTAGTGCTGACTAAGAGTGCAAGGCATAAAAAGAAACGCTTCATGCTTTATGTATCGGAATAAGAGACAAAATTCTTTTCATATTTGACAATTACTTGTGTTTAGTTTATTCTATAAAATATGTTTGTTTCCGTAGTATTGGATCCGGGTGGAGTAGAGAGCGCCAATGCTTTGGTAACAGTGCTTGCTGAGTCGGGATTCAAAAAAGTTCAGCGTGCCTGTTGGGAAAGCGTGGATGTTACAGAAGCCAGACTTGCCGAACTCAAAAAAAACATTGATCGCGTTACTGACTATTACGACACGGTACGTTTGTATCAGTTTCCGGTAGAGGGAATGTTTGTCATAACTGAACTAAAGCAAAAAAGGTGGAAGCGTTGCCGCATGAAGGGTAATGCTCAAAGGGGGTAATGATGCTTGAGGATTTAAAAGAACCTATTTCCGAGTTGAAGGAAAACATTATGGATGTCTGGGGGCGTCTTTGACCCGGACGATATTGCAAAAAAAATAGCTGAAAAAGAAGCCCTAACAACGGCCCCTGGTTTTTGGGATGATAATGCAAAAGCCAGTAAAGTCATGAATGACATCAAACTGCTTAAAGGCCGAATTGAACCCTGGAAAGACTTACAGACTCAAGTTGCCGACATGGAAACACTGTATGAATTGGGTATCGAAGAAAATGATCAGAGTGTAGAAAAAGAACTGCGCGAATTATACGAAAAAGCAAAAGCTGAATATGAACATCAGAGTATTTTGAATCTTCTTTCTGATGAAGTAGATAAAAATGACTGCTTCCTTTCTGTGCATGCTGGTGCAGGTGGAACAGAAGCTTGTGACTGGGCCTTTATGTTAAGTCGAATGTATCAAAGATGGGCTGAACGTCACGGTTATAAAGTTGATGTGCTTGCAGAAGAAGAAGCAGAAGGCGGTCTTAAATCAATTAACATGCGCATTTCTGGAGACTACGTATACGGTTACACCAAAGGAGAAGCGGGTGTGCATAGGCTTGTTAGAATTAGTCCTTTTGACGCAAACGCACGCCGTCATACTTCTTTTGCCAGTGTTTATGTTTTCCCTGTTCTTGACGATAGCATTGAAGTTAAAATTGATCCCAAAGACTTGCGTGTCGATACCTTCCGTGCAGGCGGAAAGGGTGGTCAGCATGTTAACAAAACAGATTCTGCAGTTCGCTTTACACATATTCCCACAGGTATTGTTGTTCAGTGTGAAAGTGAGCGCAGTCAGTTAATGAACCGTGCAACCGCAATGAGTGAACTTCGGTCTCGCTTGTATGAATACTACAAAGCAGAAAAAGAAAAAGAGAACATGAAGTTTGCCTCTGAAAAAAAAGATATTTCATTTGGAAGTCAGATTCGTAGCTATGTGTTCCAGCCATACACTATGGTTAAAGATCATCGTACAAAGTTTTCTGTTGGAAACATTCAGGCTGTTATGGACGGAGATATTGACGATTTTCTTGATGCCTTCCTTGCTGCAAAATGGAAAGGACTTCCTCTTGATTCTTCAGACGACGATATGGAAAACGATGAGGTTTAGCCATGCGTTTGCGCTTTTGTGTCCTGTGCTTGTTAACTCTTCTGTGTCAGTTTGCATCCTACGCCTCAGATTGGACGCTTGCTGCAGAAGCCTTTAACTATGTGCAGGTACGCGAAATTTCTGCTTCAGAAAAAAAAGCTGCCGAAGAACTGCCTCTTTTAATTCTGGAACAAATTTCAGAAAACTTGTTTCGCCTTCCTTCAGAAAAAGAGCTTGAAGAGCGTTCTCTTGCTTCTCTTCGTTCAGAACGAATTGCTCTGTTTTTACAACTGTCTGCTGCGGTTCAAGAAAGAGATTCAATTGTTATAAGCGGAGTAAGTGGATTTACGTTCCAAAACAAATTGAATTCTGCAGAAAAAAAAATATCAGATATAGAAAAAAAACTTGAACAGAATCTTGCAAAAACAAAAGCTCTCAGTTCTCAAAAAATAAGTTCTGTAAAAGCAGAAAGTCTTCAGCTAAGAGAGAGTCTTTTTGTTCTTCCTCAAGAAGCAATTGGACTTTCGCCACAAAGTCAAACCTATCAAAATGCAGTGAGTAAAGCTGGTATTAACGGACTTATAACTGCAGACATTCGCGTGTATGGAAATTATGCATCTGTTACTGCAAGTCTTACCGTTTTTCCTGGTGCTACAGTGGTGGGAACTGTAACAGAAGTTGGTTCTCTTTCAGATATTGTAACACTTGCAGAAAGGCTCGCTGAATCTCTTATTCCTTACGTAACAAATAGTCTTCCGGTAGAACTTCATTTTAAAATTACTCCCTCAGAATGTGCTTCTAACATGAGAGTTGCTATCGACGGAATTATGTATGATGAAGGCGATGCTGAACAATTAGTTAATGCGGGTATTCATAATGTTGAAGTTTCTTGCGAAGGGTATGTAACAAAACGTTTTTCTTATTCTTTTTCTGAATCACCTGTGTATGACATTCGGGTAAACCTTTTACCACTTCAAGAAATTGAAGTTGATCTTTCGCTAAAAAAATCTCTTCTTGCCGATGACCAGTCTCTTGCTTTTTACACTTCAGATCTTTTGCAAAAAACAACTAAAGACGGAAGAGTTCATCTTATGTTGGGTGGACAAAATTCCTTAGGTCAGATTGTTCGCTTAAATGAAGACGGTTCTGTTTCTGATCAAACTGCATTTTTCCTTATTCCGCAACAGTTACAGGTTTCGGGGCAACAACTGTCTCTGGAAACGAAAACAGAAAATGCAGCATCTCTTATAGACAAGAGGCGCATTTGGACATACAGAGCTTATTCAGCACTTCTTGTGTCGCTTCCTTTTACTTTTTTGTGTTGGGGAAATTATGCTTCTGCAAGAAATGCCTATATTGCGGGTTCACTCAATTCTCTAGAAACTGTTTATGCATGGAATGTTGCAACCTATGTAACGCTGGGTATAAGCGCTGCATGTACGGTATTTTTTATAATTGAACTGGTGCGCTATTTGCGTGCTGCAGATTCTGTTATTCCGGCAGAAGTGCGTGCGCTGCCACCGTCTGTGGAGGAACATTAAATGTCTTTTGCTCAGAAATTAAAATCACTCTTTGGTTTGCATTCTGCGGAAGATGATGATTTTTTTGACGACCTTGCCGACGCTCTTGTCGAAGGTGATGTAGGTGCAAAACTTTCGTTTGAAATTGTTGAACAATTACAAAAAGCATGCAAAGAAAAAAAACTGCAT
>ODAI011613530.1_pt1 | contig 13092 bp, 10 predicted proteins | sample 1539321 | NCBI WGS metagenome assembly ODAI01 (sample SAMN02144231, study PRJEB22623) | gut metagenome | biome: sheep rumen | host: Ovis aries | place: New Zealand | reverse complement strand
TATATGACGATCCTTGCGCATATGCTGATGAGATACAGGATCATTTTCTGCCTGTTCTTTTTGCTCAATCCGGTTCTTGTGATCTTTATGATCCGGTTCATGTTCAGGAAACCGGTTCCTAAGGAGGAGACAGACGGCGCGTATACGGGCAATTCGTATGGCAATACAGGCTATCCCATGTCTGCCGACACGGATGTTTCCGCTGCTGTATCGGAGATTCCTGAGACGCAGTCCGTCACATCATCATTTGCAGATGAGCTGGATGATGACATTGATTTCTCCGGTTCAGTTGCCGAGAAGACAGCAGGTCCCGTGACTGAGGATTCTGTCGCGAAATTTAAGAAAATCAGTCTCAAGAGAAAGAAGCGCGCGGATGAATGATACGCACGCGGCGCGACATAAGCGTCGAGGCATTTTGATTATGAGGCTGCTGCATAAAAGAACCGCATGGAGCCGGAGTGCCTTACCGGGTGGAGCATTCAGGTGTGCGGCTCTTTTATGCGGCAGCTTTTTTCGTAGGTGTGATGAGATGTGGAGGTCTTAGGATGAAGAATTATCGGATGCTCGTGCAGTATGACGGGACCCGCTACAACGGGTGGCAGAAGCAGGGAGATACGGACAACACAATACAGGAGAAGCTCGAGACGATTCTGTGCAGGATGACCGGCACGGATCAGGTCGATGTGCACGGAGCCGGCCGCACGGATGCCGGCGTGCATGCCAAAGGCCAGATTGCCCAGTTCCGCATCGACACCGAGCTGTCGACCGGTGAGATCCGCGACTATCTGAACACATATCTGCCGGATGACATAGGCGTGCTCTCGGTCGATATTGCCGCACCGCGCTTCCACAGCCGATTCAACGCGACTCAGAAGACGTATCTGTATCGGATTGGCAAGGATAAGTCCTACCATGTATTTGAACGAAAATATATCTATGAGTACCGGGGCGGGCCGCTCGATGTCGCAGCCATGAAGATGGCGACGATCCAGCTCCGCGGCGAGCATGATTTCAAGAGCTTCTGCGGGAATCCCCGCATGAGAAAGTCTACTGTACGCAAACTTTTCGCGATCCATATCCGCGAGAATGAGCATGAAATAGACATAGAGTTCATTGGCGAGGGCTTCCTCCAGTACATGGTAAGAATTCTTGTCGGGACTCTGATCGAGGTCGGCGAGGGAAGGCGGGATCCCCGCTCCATGGACGCGCTGCTCGAAGCCCGCGACCGCAAGCTCGCGGGACCCACTGCGCCTGCCTGCGGGCTGACCCTGATGGAGGTCCGCTATAATTGACGGCCGTAACAGTTCAGCCAGGCTGTACTATGGATCTAAGTCCGGCGCAAACATCATCTTCATCGAAAAGCGCAGGTCCTTCCCTCCGAGCTTGCAAAATGCTTTGCATTTTGCGATCTCTCAGTCGGACCTGCAATGCTTTTCTCACGAAGATGGATGCTTTGCTGCCGGTAATGAACTGCTATAACAGCCTGCCTGAACTGTCGATCAAACTAATAGAGACATATCCTGCAAGAAGTTTTTAAAAAAACACTAAACACCGCCCGGCCAGTATGGTATAATGTCTCGCTGTCAACTATATGAGGAAGCGGTGCTGAAAGCCTGGCAGGATTCAGGGAAACGCAGCAAGACAAAACTGCGGGATCTTGTTCGTATACAGGGAAACGCTGTGTGCCGGGGCTGCCGAAACCTAAGGAAACGGAAAGGAACGATCCGTGAGAGAGATCTATTTTGATAATTCATCTACAACTGTCGTCTCAAAGAAGGCTGCAGAAATCGTCATGCATGTGATGACCTGTGACTACGGCAACCCATCGTCACTTCACCAGAAGGGCGTCGACGCAGAGAAGTACATAAAGAACGCAAAGAAGCAGATCGCGAGGACTATGAAGGTCTCGGACAGCGAGATTTACTTTACCTCCGGAGGGACAGAGTCGAATAACTGGGCGCTGATCGGCGGCGCGCGGGCGAACCGCCGCGCAGGCAATAAGATCCTTACCACCCCGATGGAGCACCCTGCCGTGTCGGAACCGCTGAAAATGCTCGCGTCCGAAGGCTTTGAGATCGTGACCATCCCCGTTGACAGCCAGGGGAGACTCGATATGCAGGTGCTCGAAAACGAGATGACGGAGGATGTCATCCTGATCTCCATGATGTACGTCAATAATGAGATTGGCGCGGTGACACCGGTCGCGGAGATCGGCAGACTGAAGAAGATTAAATGTCCTAAAGCCCTCTACCATGTCGATGCCATCCAGGCGTACGGAAAGTATGTGATCTATCCGAGGGAGCTCGGGATCGACCTGCTCTCTGTCAGCGGTCACAAGCTGCACGGACCCAAGGGAACCGGTTTCCTGTACAAAGCGGACTCCGCCAAGCTGCTGCCCCTCATATACGGAGGCGGACAGCAGAATGCGCTGCGAAGCGGGACGGAGAATGTGCCGGGAATCGCCGGCCTCGGCATGGCGGCTGAGGAAGCCTACACAGATTTTGATGCCAAGATCTCTCACATGAGAGCCCTCAGGGACAGAATGGTCGCAGGGCTCAGTGAGATTGATAATGTCGTTATTCACGGCATGCCCGGCGATGAGGGCGCACCCCACATTGTCAATGCCGCATTTATCGGTGTGGGGGCGGAGGTGCTTCAGCATACGCTGGAGAATCAGGGCATTTACGTCTCCGCAGGTTCCGCCTGCTCATCCCACAAGAGAGCCGGCTCACCGACGCTCACAGCCATCGATGCTCCGAGGGAGGAGATGGAGTCTTCGGTGAGGTTTTCATTTGCAGAAAACAACACAGAAGAAGAAGTCGATGAAGCGCTGGCGTATCTTAAGCAGATGCTGCCGATGCTGAGAAGATACAGAAGAAAGTGATGTTCGAAAAAGGCAGCGGAGTCCTGCCGGCTTGGAGGAGTTAATATGTACAATTCATTTATGATCAAATACGGCGAGATTGGCATCAAGGGTGACAACCGCCACCTCTTTGAGGATGCGCTCGCGAAGAGGATCCGCACACTGCTGAAGAGGATCGACGGTGAGTTCGAAGTCACGAAGATCCGCGGAAGAATTTATGTCAACTGCGGCGGTGACTGGAACTATGACGAGACAATCGACGTGCTTCGCCATGTGTTCGGTGTCGTCGGTATCTGCCCCGTCGTGATTTACGAGAAGGACGGCGTGGAGAAAATGAAAGCCGACATGATCCAGTATGTCCGCGAGGAGCATCCGAACTGCGCGCAGACATTCAAGGTCAAAGCCCGCCGTGTCGATAAGGAGTTCCCGCTCACTTCCATGGAGGTGGCAGCGGAGCTCGGCGAGGCTATCCTCGAGAATTTCCCGGATATGAAGGTCGATGTCCATGATCCCCAGATCCTTTTCGATGTGGAGATCCGCGACGAGGTGTATATTTATTCGAAAGTGATCCCGGGACCGGGCGGCATGCCGATCGGCACAGCCGGACGGGCCATGCTTCTTCTCTCCGGCGGAATCGATTCTCCGGTCGCCGGCTGGATGGTCGCAAAGCGCGGAGTTACGATCGACGCGACATATTTCCACGCGCCGCCCTACACATCCGAGAGGGCGAAGCAGAAAGTCGTGGATCTCGCGAAGATCGTCGCCAGGTACACAGGACCGATCAGGCTCCATATCGTCAATTTCACGGATATCCAGCTGTATATTTATGACCAGTGCCCGCATGAAGAGCTCACAATTATCATGCGCCGCTACATGATGCGGATCGCGGAGCACTTCGCGAAGGAGGAGGGAGACCTCGGTCTCATCACCGGCGAGAGCATCGGTCAGGTCGCAAGCCAGACCATGCAGTCGCTTCGCTGCACAGACGCTGTCTGCGAGCTTCCTGTCTACAGACCTCTGATCGGATTTGACAAGAACGATATCACCGCGATTGCGCGCGAGATCGGCACGTATGACACATCCATCCTACCGTTCGAGGATTGCTGCACGATCTTCGTAGCGAAGCATCCGGTCACGAAGCCGATCCTTGAGATCATCGAGCGCAATGAACGGAAGCTCAATGAGAAGATCGATGAGTTGGTGAAAGAGGCGATCGACACGGCCGAGGTCGTGATCGCAAAATAATAGTAGAGTCTAAAGAGGATCCGTTCCGGCTGAATAATCGGGGCGGGTCTTTTTTCGGCACAAAATCGGCAGAGCGCATAATGTTCGCGTTAAACCGCTCTTGCCGAACCCATCCTGCCGGGGAGGAGAGGCTCATTTTCGGATTGTAGATGAAATAAAGCCGTGTATGGTGTATTATCTTAGTTGAAGACACCCTTCGCCATCATGGCGGTGGGGCGTATCGGATTCGTCTCAGAGAGTGAGGTCTGCCGGCATTCGGGCAGCGGGGCTTAATGAAGCACAGAGAAGCAGCATGTCCATAGGAGCTTCGGCACCAAGTGGGTGTGGGGATGCATTGCAGGAAAGGGACTTGGCACAGATGGAACAAAAAGGCGTATGGACACCGGGCAAAGCGGCCGCTCTGATCATTCTGGCGGCCTGTGTGTGCATTGCGGGTTTTTTCGGATACAGGCATTTAAGGAACGTGTCGGTCACTGATGACGGCGAGGAGGTCTATGTCACTTCTGTCGCCTATCTCACCGGTGCAAATATAAGCGGCGCGATAAACAAATTCGGCGGCGTTGTGGAATCGCCGGAGACGTGGTCCGTCGACCCGAATTCCGAGTACAAAGTCGCCGCGGTTCTTGTCTCCGTGGGGCAGGAAGTGAGCGAAGGCCAGGCCCTCTTTACGTATGACGTCAACGCTTTCCAGGATCAGCTGGCCAAGGCGCAGATCGAGCTCGAGAGGCTGAACGCCGAGCGGAACGCACTCGATGATACGATCGCCGCCCTTGCCAAACAGCAGAAAAAGGCTGATAAGGACCAGCAAGCCAATTTCACGATTCAGATCAAACAGCAGGAACTCGAGCGAAAGCAGAAAGAGTACGATATAACCGTGAAGCGCACTGAAATCGCGAAGATCCAGGATAATATCAACAACGCTACGGTATACAGCAAGATTTCGGGTGTTGTGCAGTCGATCAACGAGAGCGGTTCTTCCGAAGTGCCGGACGGGACAACCGACAACAGCTTCATAAAGATCATGAAGACAGGTGATCTGCGCGTGAAGGGCACGGTCAATGAGCAGACCATCGGTCAGATCTACGAAGGTCTTCCGATGATCGTCCACAGCCGTGTGGATGAGAGCATTACGTGGCACGGCACGGTCACAAAGGTTGACAGGGAGAACGTCCAGAGCAATCCCTACGCGAGTATGTTCGGAAATGACGGGGGTTCCAGCTCAAATTATCCCTTCTACGTGGAACTCAGCGGCAGCGAAGGGCTCATGATGGGGCAGCACGTGTACCTTGAGCCGGACCTGGGGCAGAACGACGCGGAGGCACACCAGGGCCTCTGGCTTGACTCCTACTATATTGACGAGACAGCAGATCCGTTCGTCTGGGCCGATGACGGCGGAAAACTTGTAAAGAAACCGGTCACACTCGGAGAGAGAGATGAAGAACTCGGCAAGGTGCAGATTCTTGAAGGTCTTACGGAAACGGATCTCATCGCATTTCCGGAAGACACACTACACGAGGGCATGAGGACTCTGGATTCAGCCACGATGATCGCGGAGGAGACAGATGAGGATCCGGAGGAGATTGCTTAAGCCTGTACGGGCTGAGGCCTCCGGCAGGGAGCCGGTTAAAGGCTTACAGGATCGCCGACAGCCATCGGGACAACTGCAGGGCAGACGAAGGACGTATGTATGGCAAATGTGATTGAGTGCAGAGGTGTATATAAGAACTATTTGTCCGGGAAGATGGAAGTCCCGGTCCTTCGTGATGTGAATTTTCAGATGGCAGAGGGCGAATACACCGCCATCATGGGACCGTCCGGTTCGGGCAAGTCAACGCTGATGAATATTATCGGCTGTCTTGACGTGCCCACAAAAGGCAGGGTCCTGATCGCCGGCCAGGATATTGCGGGTCTCAGCGACAACGAGATGAGTGATCTTCGTCTCTATAAGATCGGGTTCGTGTTCCAGACCTTCCAGCTTCTCTCACGCCAGTCAGCTCTCTCCAACATCGAGCTGCCGCTCTCGTATGCCCATGTTCCCAGGAAAAAGAGGCGCGAGATGGCCATGGAGGCCCTGAAAAAGGTCGGACTTGAGGACCGCGTGTATTTTATGCCGTCCCAGCTGTCCGGCGGGCAGAAGCAGAGAGTGGCCATCGCGAGGGCTATCGTGAACAATCCGAAGATCCTTCTCGCCGACGAGCCGACAGGAGCGCTCGATTCAGCGTCAGGCAAGCAGGTCATGGAGATATTCCGCCAGCTGAACAGGGATGGCGTGTCAATTCTCATGATCACCCATGATCGTGAGATCGCCTCGCATGCGGACCGCATAGTAGAGATCCGCGACGGAGTGCTTAGGGAGAATGAAAACTGCGGGGACGCGGGCGGAGGTGATGCAGTATGAAGAGAAAACGCATACTGGTGCCTCTTCTGGCGGTGTGCGCGGTATTGCTGGCGGCCGCCGGGATCGTGTACGCGGTGAAAAAATCACAGGAGAAGACCGTGATGGTCATTTCGGCAAGTTCTCTCAACTACGGAGGAGGCTTTTTCGAAACATCCGTCACAATGGACGGAACCATCACAGCAGATGTCTCTCAGGACATTTATATTTCAGGCACCCAGACGGTCGACGAAGTCTTTGTGACGGAAGGACAGAGAGTGTATGTCGGGGATAAGCTGATGACTTACGATACGGTGAAGACCAGCATGAACCTCGAGAAAGAAAAGATAAACAGGGAGCAGATCGAGCTTCAGATCGATGTCGCGATGCGCAACCTTGTGACCCTGAAAAAACTGAAGCCGGTAAGCACCGTGGTCGAGCCGACGGAAGAGCCCGGGGAGCCTGACGACTACGGGGAGGAAGAAGGGTCCTACCCGGACGAGGAAAACCCGGACGAGGAAAACCCGGAGGAGGAAGTCACGGATGAGGTCGAAATCACCCCGACGGGTAAGCCGAAAGCGACACCCACGCCCTCATACGGAAAGGCTGTCAGGTATGAGGTGCTGGACGGATCGGCCGAAGCTTTCAACGCGTCGGAGTCCGACGCCGGCACAAGAGAGAACCCATACAGGTTCCTGTGCACAGATGGGACCGAGATCCGTGCGGCATTCATTGAGATGCTGCGTCAGATGGCCGAAGAGAAGGGCGGAGACGTCTACTTTTCCCTTGAGATTTATTCGGGGGACAATGCGGACGGCAAGCTCCTTGCGGCCTGGATCCTGAACGCTGCTTACCTGGACCGGGTGGAGGACGAATGGAGCCGCTATCTCTATCTGTATCCGGTTGTTTCGGATCCTCTTAAGGAGCCGACAAAAGTTCCGGAGAACGACTTTCCTTTTGTGACGGCAGCTCCCACTCCGATACCGACCGCGACGCCGAAGCCGGGCGAGGGAGACGAGGACGAGGATGCGCCGTCTAACGTTGGCAGAGATGCTGTGACAACAACGCCGACAGTGACTTCGCAGCCGGAGCCGACTGTGACAGACGCTCCATCCGGTGCGGATGAGGCAGGCAGTGATGAACGCCAAATGGACGCGCCGCGGGTGACATCTCCGCCCGAGGGTGGAGAGAACGGTGCGGGAGCAGCTTCTTACGAAGGACGGGGAGCTGCTGCAGGAGCAGCTTCTTTCGAAGGCAGGGGAGCTGTTGCAGGGACAGCCTCTTTGGCGGACAGAGGAGGCGGCTATATGCCCGTACTCAGTCGTGAGGCTGTGATCGTAGCGGCTTCGGACAACGGCTATGTGTATCTTGCAAATGAAGAAAAGTCCGAATCCGGAAACGCAATTGCCGGCGCGCTCGGTCTTATCCCGAGCAGCGCGAAGATGACGAAGGAGGAGATCGCGGAGCGCAAAAAGGAGGAGGAAGCGAATCTGACCTCACTGAGACTCGACCTCCGCGAGTGTCTTCTTGCCATCAAGGCGGCGGAGAACGCCGTTAATGAAGGCACGGTCCTCTCCCGGATGAACGGGATCGTAAGGAAGGTCGGGGATAAGAATCATATCAGTAATGACGGATCACCGTTCCTCTCTGTCACCTCAGAGGAGGGTCTCTATGTAAAGACTTACCTCAGTGAGAAAATGTACGGAAAAGTGAAAGTCGGAGACACTGTCGACATTATGGCATGGGAGACGGGCATGAGCTATAAGGGACGTGTGCGGGATATTTCCTCGTATCCTGCTGTCTCGCAGTACAGCGATCCGCTGGCATCGCAGTATCCGATGACGGTGTCATTTGCAGCCGGAAGCGGTGAGGTAAAGAACGGTGAGTGGGTAATGGTCACCTATGACCCGTCCGGAGCCGGCAATGAGGAATCCATGGCCGACAGCATGGGCATGATGTTTCTGTACAGTGCGTTCATCCGCGAGGAGAACGGAAAGATGTACGTCATGAAGAGAGGAGAAGACGGACTGCTCATGAAGCAGTATATTGAGATCGGGAAGATATCCGGAGAAGGCTCCGAGATCCTGTCGGGAGTGACGACGGATGATTACCTGGCCTTCCCCTACGGCAAGGAAGTGAAGGAAGGGGCGAAGACCCGCGAGGGGACAATCGATGAGCTGTACACAGGCTGACACGGAGGATGGACATGCTGGAGAATCTTATATATGCCGTGCAGGGTATCTGGTCGCATAAACTGAGGTCATTTCTCACCATGCTCGGTGTGATTATCGGCATCGCGTCAATCATCGCGATCGTGTCGACGATCAAGGGAACCAACGACCAGATCATGCAGAACCTGATCGGCGCAGGCAATAATGCGGTGACTATTTCGCTCACGCAGGGCGAGTCCGAGTACTATATGGACGGAGGTGCGCCGGCCGGCGTCTCAACTGTCTCTGATGAGCAGAAGGAGGCGATCCGCAGTCTGCCGGACGCTGCCGACGCGTCTTTCTATGTGAAGAGAAGTTATCTTGACGGCGTGGAGAGTGGTGAGAATACGCTGAGTATGGGAAGCATTTACGGAGTAGATCTGCATTATCTTTCGACCTGCGGCTACATCGTAAGTGCCGGCCGACCGTTCGTTGAGAAGGACTACACCGGTTTTCGAAAAGTTCTGCTCGTCGATGAGAAGATCTCTCAGAGCCTTTTTGATAATACAGATCCTCTCGGCCGCACGGTAATCATTCACGGGGAGCCGTTCATCGTGGTCGGTGTCATACGGAAAGCGGACAATTTTCAGCCGGTCATCAATTCGTTCTCGGATTATATGACCTATCACCAGGAAGATTTTGGGACAATGCTGATTCCTTCCGCGGCATGGCCGATCATTTTCGCGTACGATGAACCTGAGAACTGTGTGGTCCGAGCCAGGACCACGGAGGGGATGAGTACAGTCGGAAAAGACGCGGAGAAGATCATGAACCAGTCGATCACATCCGCCACGGATGTCAAATACAAGGCGGAGGATCTGCTCGAAAAAGCGAGGAATAAGCAGGAGCTGTCGGCGAGTACCAACAACCTGCTGATCTGGGTCGCCAGCATAGCCCTCCTGGTCGGAGGCATAGGTGTCATGAATATCATGCTTGTATCGGTCACGGAGAGGACCTCTGAGATCGGACTGAAGAAAGCCCTCGGAGCCAGAAAGAGTGTGATCCTGCTGCAGTTCCTGACCGAGTCCGCAATGCTTACGAGCATAGGTGGTATTCTGGGAGTCGCCGCCGGAATCATTCTAGCTTATGTGGTTTCTCGGATGACGGGGACGCCTGTGGCTATATCTGTGCCGGCGATCATTCTCGGCGTCGGTTTTTCGATGCTGATCGGCATAATATTCGGGCTGCTGCCGTCGATAAAGGCTGCCAACCTGAATCCGATCGAAGCTTTAAGAAGAGAGTAGAGGCGTGAAGAAAGCATGCGTAACAATGCTCCGGTGGAGCACTTAGCAGCTGAGCGTTTATCTCAGTGGGTTTTCCCCACTGAAATAAAGGGCTGTCGCAATGCGACAGCCCTTCTGAATGGTGCTTATATATCAGACTTCGTATACAGAGAGAGTCTTGAGAACTTCCTCAAGGTCTGCACCCTCTGCATGGATGTTCAGGTCGATCGGCTGGGAAAGATCAAGGCTGAAGATTCCCATGATGGACTTTGCATCGATCACATAGCGGCCGGAGACCAGATCAAAATCATAGGTGTAACGGTTGATATCATTGACAAACTGTTTTACTTTGTCGATAGAGTTAAGTGAAACTTTGATAGTTTTCATTTATGAAATTTCCTCCTTGTGGATAGCCAGTAACTATCTTTGTGAGCAGTTTTATCTGCTGTATATCAATCTTAGCTTGAATCAGAGTCAAGGTCAAGCCAAAAGAAAGGAACTTTGAGATGAAAGTTGCATTTCACAGCCTCGGCTGTAAGGTAAACTCGTATGAGACGGATGCCATGAGGCAAAGTCTCCTGCACGCAGGGTATGAGGACGCCGATTTTGCGCCCGGTGCCGACGTGTACGTGATCAACACCTGCACCGTCACCAATGTAGCCGACAGGAAGTCGAGGCAAATGCTGCACAAGGCCAAAGAGATGAACCCCGACGCGGTCGTTGTCGCCGCAGGCTGCTACGTGCAGGACGCATCGGATCGGCTGATCGCGGATCCCGCCGTCGATATTATTGTCGGTAATCATGAGAAAAGCCGTCTGTCGGAGATACTCGACGAGTATTTCAGGAACAGGGAGGGCAGCAGGAAGAAAGCTGTCTCGAACATCAACCGGATGAGGGAGTACGACGAGCTGCATTTTGTGCCCGACGGTGAGCACACGAGGGCTTTCATCAAGGTCCAGGACGGCTGCAACCAGTTCTGCTCCTACTGCATGATCCCTTATGTCAGAGGCCGTGTGCGGAGCAGACGGCCGGGAGAGGTGATGAGAGAGATCCGGACTTTGATCGACCGCGGCTATCAGGAGTTTGTACTGACAGGCATCCACATAAGTTCCTACGGACTGGACTTTGATTTTCCGGGACAGAATAAGCAGACGCCCTACGCGTCAGAGGCCAGGACGAACAGACATCTCCTGGGACTTATACAGGATGTGGCGGCTATTCAGGGAGCCATGCGTCTGCGCCTCGGATCATTGGAGCCGGGGATCATCACCGGGGAGTTCGCGTCGGCGCTCGCAGACATCCCGGAGTTCTGCCCTTCGTTCCATCTGTCGATGCAGAGCGGCTGCGACGCTACCCTTGCGCGCATGAAGAGAAAATACAACACAGCCGATTTCATGGAAAAGTGTGATATTCTGCGGGCTCACTTCAGGAATCCGTCCATCACGACGGACATCATCACCGGCTTTCCGGGAGAGACCGAGGAGGAATTTGCGCAGACTGTGGAATTTGTGCGCAGAGTGGGATTTGCAAGGACCCACATTTTCAAGTTCTCAGTGCGGCGGGGCACAGCTGCGGAGCGGATGCCGGGTCAGAATACCGAGAAGACCAAGGCTGCAAGGTCTGCGGTCCTTCTTGACATTGACAGAGAGCGGAGAGTCGACTACGCCCGGAGCTTTATCGGTGAGACAGTCAGCGTGCTCTTCGAGGAGAGAACGATGGCAGACGGAAAGAGTGTGCTGACCGGCTACACGAGAGAGTATGTCCCCGTGCTCATGGAGACGGAGGAAGATCTCATGAACCGGATCCTGGACGTTGTGGCTGTATCTGTGACTGCGCGCGGGGAGATCATTGCGTCACAGACAGAGTAAATGTCACATTGCATAGAGGTGGAGATTATTTAGGAAGGAACTAAAAGCGTGAGGGAACCGATCGGGGTATATATTCATTTTCCGTTCTGCGTGAAGAAGTGCAATTACTGTGACTTTTTATCGGGTCCGGCAAACAGTGAAATGAGGAGTGCGTATGTGGATGCCCTCTGCCGTGAGATCCGAACTTTCGGCGGTCGGCGCGGAGCAAATGAAGCATCCCGGGGGAACGAAAAAATCCGGGTCGACACCGTCTTCCTCGGCGGCGGGACCCCGTCCGTGATGGACCCGGCGGACCTTACCCGGGTCATGGAGACGGTACGCGAGACACTCGACGTCCTTCCCGGCGCTGAAATCTCTATGGAGATGAATCCGGGGACTTTTCGGGAGGATTTGCTTGCATTTGTAAAAAAATACATGGGCAGAGTGAGCCTCGGACTGCAGTCGGCGGACGACCGTGAGCTCTCCTTACTCGGGCGGATCCACACGTACGCAGAGTTCGAGCGCTGCTATGAGGCTCTTCGGGATGCGGGAATTGCAAATATCAATGTCGACCTCATGTCCGCCATCCCCGGCCAGACGCTGGCCTCCTGGGTGAGGACCCTCTCCCGTGTTCTCGAAAAGAGGCCGGAACACATTAGCTGCTACAGCCTGATCGTGGAGGAAGGCACTCCGTTTTATGCTCTTTATGAGGCCGGCAGACTCGATCTGCCGGACGAGGATGAAGAGCGGGAGATGTACTATGAGACGGAGCGCCGGATGGAGGCGCACGGTTACCATCGCTATGAGATCAGTAATTATGCCCGGCCGGGCCACGAGTGCCGGCATAATGTGCGCTACTGGAGGCGCTCGCCCTACGCCGGGTTCGGTATCGGGGCTGCATCACTCATAGATGAGACGCGGTGGAACAACACGCGCGATCTTCAGAAATACCTGTGCGGCAGCGGGAGCCCGGGCGATATTCGGGAAGATATTCAGCAACTGAGTGTCAGCGAACAGATGGAAGAATTTATGTTTCTGGGGCTTCGGATGATGGAGGGGGTCTCGGCTTCCGACTTCGCCGAAGCATTTAGCTGTGAGCTTGACAGTGTCTTCGGGGAGGCGTGTGAGCGCCTTATTTCCGAGGGGCTTTTGGTCCGCGAGGGAGATCGCTATAAGCTGACTTCTCGTGGGATCGATGTCAGTAACTCAGTGTTGGCGGAGTTTCTGCTATGTTGATTGAATACTTTGCCCAAAGGCAGCAGATAGTCCCGGATTAAGTCAATCTGGTTGCCTTTGGTCTTGGGTCGAGAGAAGCCAATTTGCCCAAAGG
>ODAI013035981.1_pt1 | contig 13093 bp, 12 predicted proteins | sample 1539321 | NCBI WGS metagenome assembly ODAI01 (sample SAMN02144231, study PRJEB22623) | gut metagenome | biome: sheep rumen | host: Ovis aries | place: New Zealand | reverse complement strand
TGGTCGCCGGTCTCTCGTGTCTCAAGTACTTCTGTGCCGTGTAGATGTTCCCGCCGCTTGTTTTTAATGCTGCCTGCGCTGTGGTATGCCGCAAGCTATGGGCAGTTATCCGCTCACTGTCAAATCCGGCGTGCTTCAGGGCCTGCTTTAGCAAGGTGCTGATTGTCGTTGGTGCTATCCGCTTCCCGCCTGATCGGTTGCCCGTGCTCACAAAAAGAGGACTGTTAGCCGTCGGCTTGTCGCTCCTGGTGTCTAAATAGTCTTTGACTGCCTGGTATACTTCCGGCGCAAGCGGCTTTTTCGCATCGGGTTCCGTGTGGCCCTTTCCCCAAACAAAAAGCACGGCCTGCCCGCCCTTTACCTCTAAATCCTTCACATCTGCCCGGCTTATTTCGATAGTTCGCAATCCGGCGTTTACTGCAAGTACATACATAGCAAATAGCCGCTTGCCTTGCTCCGTTGCCCTGCTGATCCGTCCCGTCGTGTCCTTCGCTTTTCCCGCTGCCTCCTCTGTCCTGGTTGCAGCCGTCGCCGCTATGTCTTGCTCGATGGTCAACACGTCGGCAGCAGTCAACGCCTCTTTCCGGTGCGCATCCTGCCGGATCTTTGGCGCGTGGATATTCGCCGCAATATTGGGATAGTAGCCGTTGGCCGCTGTCCAGGTGAAAAACTGCCTCACTGATTGCAGATACTGCTTTACCGTGTTTGGCCTACACTTTACCGTGTATCGGTTCCCGGCGGCGTTCATTCGGTATGTCCAGCCGTTCGGGCTCTCCGGGTCAAGCTTTATAGCCTCATGCTCTGCCGTCAAATAATCCCGGTACTTTATAACGTCCTGCCTCCCCGGCCGCCTGATCGCCGCATACTGCAGCCAGGCCGCGAACTGTCGCAGGTTGGTTATATAGGTGCGGGCCGTCTTCTCTGTCCGGTCAATAAATGAGATGAAATCATCAAATAACGCTCCCGGCAGGTCATGCGCTGGAATGATCGCCGCCGCCGTGCTTGTGCTCAATATTTCCGCTGTCATTGTTTTCCCTCCTGTGTGCTTTCCTGCCGGTGTTTAAAATGTTCTATTCCTATTTCTATAATATCACACATTTAAAGGGAAATCAATGCAAAAGAAATCTCTTGTGCATACTGCGCAGCTTCTGCAGGCCCTTCTTTTTATCGGCGCTCCTGGATCTCGATGGACGCAAAAAAGGGCCGCCGTGTTGGCTGCCCCTCCGCTGATCCGTCGCCGGTGTCTTTGTCTCCTTCTGCCGATAAAGAAAAGGTTCCCTGCTGCCGTTCCGGGTTTCGTCGGGCCTTTTCCCTGGTTGCCCTTTTTAAGGTGTGAGAAATCCCGGTGTTACTCCCCGTTCCCGCCGTGCATCCTTTGCCAGGATAAATATAACTGTTCTTCTAAAGCCGCCATTGCTTCCGCGGCCTTTTGCGGCGTCGCCCCTCTGATCCTGTATGTTTCTCCGTCCATCGTCTGCAGGGTCATTGTAACGCGGTTTTCCCGCCGGGCCTTCCCGGACATTACCCCGCCCTTGCGGCCCATGCGCTGCAGCTCCTCCCGCGTCCTCTTGCTATTGGGAACAAGATTTGCAAGACTTGCCGGGTTCATCTTTCGGCCGCTCATAGCTCCATGCTTTTCCTTTCTGCTGATCTACCAGCATTTGCGACAGGATCCCCACCAGGGCCCGCCGGGTCTTATTTAATTCTGTTTCCCGGCTGTTTAGCCTCTTGCAGTAGTTGGCCAGCTCCTGCGCATCTGCTGCAAGGTAATAGCCCAAATTGCCGCCGGTGGACGTCGCACAAATTGGATAGCCTGCCCGGCGCTCCCGTTCAATCTCTTTCGTGACTGCCCGCAAGTCGCAGCCGTAAAAGGCCGCAAGCTCCCGGCCCGTCCGTGCGTTGCTCCTGCCCTCTGAAAGCAACTCATGTATAAGCATTGTGTATCATGCCCCCTTTGCCGCCCTGTCGTCTGTCTGCTGATCCTGTCCCGCGGCCTCTGCCTTCCGGGTCCAGTATCTTTCTTGTGCTGCCTTCACCTTATCGCGGTTTTTGCGGTTCCATTCTCTTTTATAGGCCCGTCTTGCTTCCTTCGCTGCATCGGTCATGCTTTGCACCTCCCATTTATCATAATTTTCTTGTGTATGATGAATCTGTTATATTTATGTAAACAGTATAGCATAGAAACACAAAAAGCACAAGACATAGAACACACAATACAATATTAAAAAGCCAGGGGCCGCGGGTCTCTCCTGCCGATAAAAAGAAAAGGCAGCAGCCTTTTCTAAGCTGTCGCCCTTCTTCCTGGTGTTCATGATCTGTGCCGTTTATAGTCTCTCTGTAATGTTTGTCGTCCAGGGTCTTTCCTGATCCGCTGCGCCTGCTGCCTCCTGATCCTCAAAAGGGTCATTGTCTGCCGGTGTCAGCTTCACAAAGTCATCTTTTTCTATGGTCGCATCTATTCCGGCGGGGTCCACTGTCTGACCGTTGACCATATAGCCGCCATATTCTTTTATCCATCCTTTGACGGTCGCTGTTGTTACGTCTGCCGCTTCTGCTATCGCCTGCAATGTCGGGTTGCCATTCGTCGCAGATATTGCGGCCGTATAAGCATTCAAAAGCTTTTCCTTTTGCCTTTCCCGTTTGGTCTGCTTGTGCGGGGTTCCGTCACCCGTCGCCGGTGTGGCCGCTGCAGCGTTGGCCGCTTCCGTGTAAGTCTGCGTTTTCTTCCAGTAGTTTAAAAGAAACTCCCCGCTACTGCCGTTCCGGTTCTTTGTCAGCAGCAGTTTTTTTCTTTTAATGGCCTGATCGTACCACAAGAAACAAATATGCGTAGCGTCGTTTTCCCAGCTTCCCGACTCTTTGAGGCTTGAATTTTGCGGCTTTTCGTTGTCGGCCTTGCCGCTCCTGTTCTGCTGAAGCAAGACAAATATAATAATATTGTACTGTAGCGCCATCCTGCGCAGGCCCTCGCTTACCTGTGTAAAGCGGTCGTATCGGCTGCCGGTGTGCTCCTTCGTGTCCACCAATAAGCTATGATCGATAATAACTATTGTCGGGTCTTCCCGGCCTTCCGTGGATTTCTCTATAATTGCCTGTATAGTTTGAAGATAATACGCGCCCTGTATCACCTGCAGGGGCTTTCTGTTTGTAATCACATTCAAGGCCGTATTGACTGCCGCGGCCGTCTGATCGTCGTTTTTATATCCTTCTATCCGGTCTATCTCAATGCCGGACTGAATAGCCACTAAGCGCCGTAAAACGGTTATTACATCCATTTCCAGATTGATATAAATGCATGGGTAATCATCATTCAAATCATTCAGAAAATTGATAGCAAGGGAAGACTTTCCCGCGCCGGTATCAGCTGCAACAACAACTGAATCATGTACTTTGATCTTTGCCGTTAAAGAAAAGGCGGGGAAAGACGTTAAGTCTATGTATTTATCGTTCGCCGTCAGAAATACTTCTACCGCGTCGGAATAGGTCAGCAGGCCAGGCAGCAGGCCGCCCGGGTTCTCTGCCGCCTGCATTTCTTTTTCTATCCTCTCTATCAGCTGTTGCAATTCCTGCTTTGATAGTGTAATTCCATTTGTTAGCACCTTAATAATTTGATTTTCAATCAACGCTCTCTCTGAAGATGTTTCGCTGATTCTCAATTCATCTACAAGCCCATTTATTTCTTTCAACGCATTTACTGTGTTTTCTTCCGCGCCCTGGATCTGCGCGGCGTCGCCTGTCTCCTGTGGGGCGGCCTGATCATTTGCGGGACCCTCTGCCGTTTGCCGTGCCTTCTTCACTGCGTCTTCCAGGGCCTTTTTAAATCCGGCCTTATTTCCCACCATTGCATCATTGGCGTCTTTATACCCTGCGCAAATATCCGCGGTTATGCTCAAAACACCCAATGCCGCCAAATCCTGCGCAAGCGCTGCAAACTTCCCTTTCACGCGTGCGGCCTTTTCCGGGTCCGGGTCATTGTCAGGGCAGAGGATAAAAACTTTTGATTTAAACTGATCCGCGCGGCCCGTCACTTCGTTCAAAATAAGTCTTGTATTCCCTGCGCTATTCAGTGCGACGGCCGCATATCCTTCTTGTAAGACAGATAGCGCATCAAAAGCACCCTCTGTTACAAAAATCTCTTGTGCGTCCTGCGCGTATAACACATCTTTATTGAAAAGCCCCGGACTGCCCGCCCCTTTTTCTTTTTTGGGGTTCATCTTTTGAAACGCCTTCGGCGTCGCAGGGTCCACGCTGCGCCCTACATAGTGCGCCTTGCTGGTGGGTATAATAATTCTTTGGCATGGGTAAGGTTTAAAAGCGCTCCCCGTCGCCCCTGGTGCGTTCGCTACATCCGCGGCCGGGTCATAGCCTAACCCATACCGCGCCGCTGTTTCCTGGTTTATTCCGCGCCCCTTCAAATAGGCGACGGCTGCCGGATCTCCTAAACGCGCCCGGCATACTTTGTAATATTCCGTATAATCGGCGCTGGCTTCCGCCTCGTGCTCTTTGGGCGGGTTTACTACGTCATCCCAACTAAAAGCGCCCATTTGCGTCTTGCCCTGCGCCTGATCCGCTCTATCAGCTTTGTCAAAACTGGCTGCCGCCTGCGCTGCCGTCATCTGGTAAGGGTCTATTGTTATGCCGTGTTCCCGTGCCAGCTCCTGCAATGCGTCGTTGTGGTTTAATCCGCTATCAATCCCATAAAGGTCTATAACGTCGCCCCGGTGCCCGTTCAGGCCCTCATTATTGCAGGCATAACAAAACCAGGTATTTGTATCTTTGAAGTATTTAACCGCGCCGGTGCCGTGGCTCCCCTTCCCACTGCCGCAAAGAGGGCAGCAGTAAAGGCCATTCTTTGATTTTTCCAAATAGGTCTCACATCTTACCTGCATTTTTATAACCTGTCGTGCCTCGTTTCTGTCCATAAAAATTTCTCACTTTCTGCCCGGCGTCCCTTTGTGGTATACTTGCAGAGTCCGGGCACCTCTTGCAAGCCTCTTGCCCCTGGTTGTCTGGTCGTCTGTCATGCGGCCGCATCCCTTGCCCTGATCGGTGCAGCCGCTCTTTTTTTGCCCTCTCGCCTCCTTTTGTCTGATTTACTCCGCAAAATTGCCCCCTGGATCTGATCGACGGCCCGGCGGGCTCCCGGATCTCGTGCCGATAAAGAAAAGGTGCCCGCCCCGGATCTGCGCCGCCCTCCCGCTCCTATTTCCTGCCCGCGTAAAACGCCCAAATCCCGCGTTTATGGCCTTACCCCTATAATTTATACCCTCGCAGGCTTAACCGCGTTTTTTGGGCTCATTTACGCCCTATTATCAATAGCGCAGGCGGCGGCAGGATTTCAAGGCGGCGGAAAAATCGGCACCAGGCAGCAGGGCCCGGCCCCATGATCCCGTTGCAAGAAGTCCTTAAATTGTCAGAATATTCATACAGGAAAGGAACGGGGTCAAGGCGCCGTGATTCTCTTTGGTCGTTATCAGTACCTTATCACCTGGACAGGCAGAGGAAAGGGGCGGCCTGATGCTGTCCAGGGAAGAAAGGACTTGAAGCTATTTTTATCTTTTCGGTATCATCGGCAGGAGATGCCTTGCCCCGTGGCCTGCCGTCGTTGCTGATCGGCAGGGACTGCAGCAGGCCCGCAAAAAGTCCCCGTGCAAGTCCCAACTTTGTTAAAAGTTTAACAAGCCGCTACTTTGGAAAAAAAGCAATTCGTTTTTGGGAACTTTTGTATTTTGGGGGGCTGCTGTTCGTCGCCAAAAAATTTTTTTCTGTGGGATCTTACCCCAGGGGGGCCGCCCTGCGCGCTGGATGCTGAAGGGCTCCTTTTTTATCGGCCCTGCTGTCCTCCGTCGCGGCCCTGGCTCCTGATCCGTGCCGAATAAACCCGCCGTCGCCTTGCCGGTCTCGTTCTCGCGCCCTGGTGTGATCTCATGCCAATAAAGAAAAGGCCTTTGCTGTTTCCACTGCGCCGCCCTGGCTCCTGGACCCCTGCCGCCGTCGGTCCCTGGTGCATCGCCGCCGCGCTCCTGATCCGTCCAGCATTTCAAAATATCTTTCTGGTGTCCTGGTGCCCCTGGTTCCCCCTGGTTCCCTGCTGCCTGCCTGGATCCACTCACGCGCCCATGGGCTTTTATGCTGTCCCCTGTCCCTGTCAGCTTCCAGGCGGCATATTTAAAGCCCTGCGCTTTGTCCTGGCGTCCTGCTGCCGCCCGCCCTGATCTGATCCGCGTTTTAATCGCTATTGCTGACTGCAAGAGGCAAGCGTATAATTTCCAGTGCGGCCGCGCTTAACTCCTTCTTGTTTTCCGGGCCGTGTCTTTTCCAATTTGGGGGCCGCCGGGTTTACTGGTGCGCCCCTTTTGCTGTCTTTAATCCGGTGAATTATCATTGCAATACCTCATAGCCTTCTGCAGTCCGTGGCGCAGGATTTCATTTTCTTGCACCTCCTGCAGACTGAAGCCGCAAGCCTCGACAGCTTCACCAGGATCGCCGGTATAAGAAAATTCATGGTCTTGCAATTCAGCAATGAACATATCAAAAATAAAGCCGTCTCCCGTCTGATCCGCTGCTATTGCCGCCTGCAGTTCATCGCGTGATCTACGAAAAATATCATTAAGGTCTGCGCTGTGATCTTTCAGGATATACGCCCCTGATCCGATGAAACAAATCTTTTCCTTGTCTGCCTCCGGGTCCAGGCCCAATTTTTTCATGCCTTCTTCAAATTGCCCATTGCTGAAGGCGTAGAAGATAAATTGCTTTGCAAAGTCGTTATATGCGGCCTGCTGCCTGCTTCGCATTTCAGAATATCTATTATTCATTGTGTTTCCCCTCTCCTGCGCGTTTATAGCCCCGTCATGGCACGTTTACGGCTTCACTGGATAATTTGCCCTTGTAGGGATAAAAGCGGCTCCTGGTGGCCTCCTGCGCGGCCCTCCGGGTTATTGTGACTTTTGGTACGTGGATAACATGACAAATATCTGCCCGGGTTGCGGCCAGCGCAAAAAGGCCGCCGCTGTCCATTTCGCCAAATTCCCGCCGCCGTGATCATGTCCGGTTTCCTGCCTGCCGTCTACCCTCTGACGAAATCATCAGAGGGTCCCCGCCCTGGATCTTCTGCAGGGAATACCCAATTTTTCGCAATGCCTCGAATAATTGCTGCCGGTGCCATTTTGAAAAATGCTACTTCGCCCCGCGGCGAAAAAGCAAAACCTTCGCCGCCCGGCCCCAGCTCCCGCCTCAATCCCTGGAAAACGAATTGCAATTCGCTTTTTGCTGTCACCCGCTGCTGCCGCCTGCTGCCTTCTGCGTAGAAAGAAGTCACCTCTTGCCGATAAAGAAAAAAGCCCTGCCGGGTTCCAGGCTTCAGCCCGTCGCCGGATCTGTCACGTCGTTCGGTATTCGTTCGGCCTGCCGTCATCCGTCGCCGCTCCTGATCCGTCGCCGGTAAAAGAAAAGTCATCCCGGCCGCCGTCGGATTTTTCCGGCCGTTGGTCCTGATCTGATCCGCGCCGCCGGTGTCCAGGATCTGCCCGGCCCCTGATCCGTTCGGCCCTGGTAGGTTGTCCCGCTGCCGGTTCCCTGGATCTGCCCGGCCTCTGTTGCCTGCTGCCTGCCGATAAAGAAAAAGGCTGTCCCTGGTGCTCGTTTCCGCTCCGTTACCCTGTTACCGTGTTGCCCGTGTTACCGCGTTTCCGGGTCTCTGATCCGTTCGGCCTGCTGCCGTTCGTGTTTGTTTCGTAATGAGCCTGGCCCGCGGGGATTCTTCCCGCCAATAAAAGAAAAGTCCTCCCGGCCTGGCCTGCGCTGAAGGTTCCGGCAGGCGCACCCTAAAATGATTTTGCACCCTAAAATGATTTGAATAGGCAGCAGGATTTTTTCTTTTATCGGCAGGCTTTTTTATCGGCAGAATATAGCGCGCGCCGCCGCCCGTCAAGTAAGGCGGCGCAAGCGTTATAAGTACTTATAGTACCTATAGTACTTATAGAAAATCGACAGGCCGCCAGCCCTTTATTTTCAGCGGTTCCCGCGGTTGGCTTGTTCGTAGTGTCGACAGTAAAGTTCGTAGTGTCGACAGTAAAGTTCGTAGTGTCGACAGTAAAAAACCGTATTGTCGACAGTCACTTTTTTGTAGTGGCTTTCTTTTTTGCAGTGAGTTTCTTTTTTTTGCTGGCCTCTTCAGAAACTGGACAGGCTATTCTTACACCTACTTTTCCAGTTGTCGGCGTTGTCTCTTCCCTGTATCCCGTTATCCATTCGCAATTCTTGAAATGCTCCAGTATAGTATACATACAATCAACTGCAAGCTGCTTATTCCTGATTGTTGTTTCCCCCACATTCTCAAAAAACGTATCATATAAGATTTTGTGCGACAGATTGCCGGATTTCATACCCGCTATTTGTCGAATCAAATAATGTAGCACTCTGTAAAAGCGCGGCGTTCGCGCTAGTTTCCTGCCGTTCTTTTTCTTTACGTGTAACAAAATTTGCGGAATGGTCGTGATTTGTGAAATCTCATAACCTAGCCTCATAATTTCGGGTTCCGCATATATTTTTAGCGTTGCTTTTGCGACTTGCCCGCGTACTGTAAAACATTCTGCCCCTATACCGATCGGTGCAAGCGGAATTAACCCCTTTTTATATGTCTCCGTTTGGGCATCTATGCCCCAGGCTTGCCGAACCTCTTTGTCGTCTATCAGTATATTAGTTCCCGCAATTTTGAATAGTCTATTTGTTATGGCCGTCAACTGTTTTGTATTGGGGTTTTCTCCCGTTACGTCTTTATATAATTTTGAAACAGAAACAAGAGTTTCGCTTCTTCTCCAATAGTCAGCAATAAACGATAACAGAAAATAATCTTCGTCGTCTGTTTTTTTCTCCAGCTTTAGGCGGTTGAATATGTCGTCGTCATAATTAAAAGCGTAATACAGGGTTATTTCAGGCTCCCCGTTTTTTTCATACTTTACAGGGAAAAAGGTCATCTGTCCCGGGTCCTTTTTATCAGTGGGCGCTGGTGCGTTTGGCTTGAAAAATTCCGCTGATAATTTATCAATATTCAGCACGATATTTTCTTTTTTTGTGTATTTTATCGTTGGTAAGTCTTTCTGCAAGAGTCGCCCCAGCTCCTGGCCCTGTTCCTTCTTCCTGGCAGATATAGCCGCCTTCAAAAGCTGGTCGTAAAGACTCCCTTCTATAACTTCGCCGTCCTTGTCGGTGCCGATTGAAAGAAGTTCGTTGTAATCTTTGCCGCCGTATTTCGGTTTTTTCAGTTCTTCCATTATGTACGGCTCCAGCTCTTGCGATTGTTGGGCCGTCATTACATCTAATACCTGTTCGGCGTTATCTGCAAAAATCCTAAATGCTCCCGATACTTGCCGCAAAATATCATCATCCGGGTCCAATGGGGCGCCCGCGCCTTGCGGCTCCTTTAAATATGGCCGCATTGCCTGAAGCGTCGTTTTAATGGTCTTTCGTATAGCCTTTACTTTTCTATACGTGTCTTCGTCCATTTCCCGTATACTTGGGTAAGCATCAAAACACTCCCCCATGAGATTTAATATATTTGCCTCTGCCGTCAATCTTTCCCGTAATTGCTCCGGCGTACCAGCTCCCCGGCCTTCGCCTGGATCCTCGACGGCAGCAGCAGCCTTTTCTTTTATCGGCATATCTTCCCGGCCCTGATCGTCTGCCGGTGCCGCTGATCCGTCCGGCCCCTGTCGCCTGTCCTTTTCATCTGTCATACATCAAAATCCTTTCAAAAGCTGTTTCTAAACTCTAAAGCCTTATCGTACAATTCCCGGTGCTCCTGCATGTGTTCCAGGATAATCTTATTTACAAATGCGGTCATTGTTTCCCCGCGCACTCGTGACATGGTTGTTATGTAATCGTAGGTTTGAGGCGCAAAAGCTACATTGATACGCGGCAACTTGACGCCCTTTCTTCCGGCGGTTTTCAATGCCTGCATCATCTGCAGCGCTTCCTCTTCGTTGTATGTTCTGCGCTCCTTGCGTTCATTATGTGTCTCATGTTCTTCCTGTGTCGCTGATTCCTCTTGTGTATCCTGCGCCGGGTCCATCTCATCCATGTCTATAACTTCTTCTGGCTCTGCTGTCGCTGTTGCTATTGTGTCATACACGCGCCCCGGGTTAATCCCACTAAAGTCTTTTCTCTGTCGTCTTGTGGTTGTCATGTTCTTTACTCCTTCCGTGCTCTCTTTACTTTATGCTCTCGAATAATGATAAATAGTCTTCTGCCGGTTTGCTCTTTGGCGCATACTCGAAAAGGGACTGTTGCAGGGCGGCAGCCTCTTTAATCGCCACTGCCGCGCGGATCGTGGCCAGGCAGGATATATTAAGCCCTGCCGCGGCCTGCGCTATGGTCTCCCGGATCTGCCGTGCAATCGTGCTGCGCCCGTCGTACTGCGTGAGGATATAGCCCAATATTACAAGGCCCTGGTTGCTCTGCTGGATCTGTCGCGCCGTGTCCGTGATCTGATAGAGGGACTGTAAGTTATAAATATCTGCCGATAAAGGGAAAATAACCCCTGTCGCCGCCTGCAGTGCGTTATATTGCAGCTCCCCGGCCGTCGGTGGCGTATCAATTACAATCAGGTCATACCTTTCTTTTATCGGCAGCAGGGCTTTAGAAAGTCGCCGCGCTGATCCTGGACCGCTTGCCAGTGTGGACAGGTCCCGGCCTGCCGGTATAATGTCCAGGCCTTGCGGCGTTGTCTGTATCAGGTCATCCGGCCGCGCTCCCTCCAATAAATCATAGCTGCTGCCGACGGCTCCCATTTTCGCAGCCAGTGCAAAAGAAAGGTTGCCTTGTGGGTCCAAATCTATTGCAAGGACCTTTTGCCCCTGGTGCGCTGCAGCTTGTGCCAGGGCGGCGGCCGTCGTCGTTTTTCCGGTGCCGCCCTTCTGGATCGCTATAGTAATAATCTGTTGTACGTGTTGCCTGCGTTGTCCTTGCTGATTCTCTTGTGTATCGCGTTTCCCTTGCATTGTGCGCCCCTCTTAATCTTCCAGGAATGCGCCCGCGACTTCTCTATAATCAATCTGCTGCAGGCCGTATTCTATCAGCTCCTTGTAAAGGCCCGGTTCCAGGTCCGGCGCGTTGATCTCCTGCGCCTCTTTGATCTGATCCGCAAGCGCTGCCGCCGCTGCCTCTTTATCGCCGCCGTTTTCTTCCAGGGCCTGCGCCGCCGCTCTCTCCCACCTCCTGCCGGTTTCTTCTTCCGCTGTCAGCCAGTTATAGCAAGCCCATGTCTCGAAATTCTTCCATCCGTTCATATTCTCGTTTTTCCTTTCTGAAGTGCCTTTTTTAATGTGTCCGAAAAAATCAGGAGTAAGGGGGCCGGACCTCTTCTTTATCGGCACCTCTGCCCCCTTTATCTGCCTGCTGCCTCCTGCTTTCCTTTCATGCGGCCTAAATTATAGGCTTTCATTGTTTGCGCCTTCTGGTTGCTGCCTAACCGCTGCAGGATGCCTATAACTTCGCCGTGGGACTTATAAAACCGGCGTTCCCGCTCCTCAAAGTCCCGAAAAAAGGAAAGCTGTTCCTGCTGTCGCTTTATGGTTGCTCTTGCCTCCTGCAGCTCTGCTATAAGCTGCGCCTTCGTCTTCTTCTGATCGGTCATTTTTGCCCCTCTCTTTGCTGTGATCGGCAGCAGGCCGCCGCCGTCTGTCTTTGTCCTGTGTGCCTATAAAAGAAAGGGCTTTTGCACCCCCGCCGCTTTTGCCCTGAATATCCCGGCCCAAAACCTCCCGCGAAATCATGGGAAGTTTCCCGCAGATTTCTACACGATGTTCTGAAGGTCAGGAAATATTTCCTTACCTGATCCCGTCCCCGTGCGCGTGGAAAAATCAACTTACTCTCCCAAGAAATCTTGGGAAAGTTCACCCAGGCCCCGCGCGCATGGAAAAATCAAAAATGTCTGATCCTTCGCCGGTTCGATTCTTTCCAGGGAAAAAACCGAATCTTTGGGGCGGGGGACTGCCTGCCCGGATCGGCCCCGGCGTGAATCCCTGCAAGGCCCTTTTTTTATAGGCGTCCTACACTCCCGGCACCTGCCGCGCGCTTCGCTCCTGCGTGGTTGATGCACAAGAGAAATAACAGGATTTCTAATTAAGCTATTCAATATTAGTTTAAATAGAAATCAGGGAGGGCCGGTTATAATCTGCCGTTCTTGTCTGGTAGATCTGGGGTCCGCCTCGTGAATGATTGCGTGGATCTGTGTTTTGCTGGCTCCCGTCTCCCGCGCAATCTGTGCCATGCTCTGCCCGGCCTGGTATCGCTCCCGGATCTGCTGCCGGACCTCCTCGGAATACTTGCGCCGCGCCCCTGGCTTTCGTGCGTTCGGTATCGTTCGGGTTTCGGCCTGCTGCCCGTCCGGCCCTGCCTGGAGTCTGGCAAGGTATAAGGCGTCCATTTGTGCTTTATAGGCCGGTGTATCTTCTATCCTGCCCTGCAGTTGTCTTGTTAATTCCGTGATCCTGTCGGCCTGCAGCTCTATTGTTTCCCGGGCCTGCTTCAATTGCTTCTGTAGGGTTTTAACCTGATCTTCCAGGCGTGCCACTGTATCGCCCTCCTCTCTGCCGATAAAAAGAAAGGTTCCCGCCGCCGGTACATCGCAGGCCTTGCCCGTCCCGTCTTGCTCCCGGCGTGCTCCTGGTGCCGTCGCTGATCCGCGCCCATGCTCTGCAGGGTTCCTTTCCTTCTGCCTCTTGTTCCCTGGTAAACCCTTACTTATTAGGGTTTGTCTGTCTGCCCTCCTTTCCGTTTATGTCTATATCTACACCCTGCCGCGTATACAATGCCGCGACGGCAGCAGGGCGGGACATTCAACCCGCTATTGCCTGCGCTATGCCGGTTAATTGTTCCAGCTGCGCCGTGCTCATTCTCTGTAATATGCTTTCCAGCTTCGCCCGGCCGCCGTCATCTGCTGCCGTCCCGTGGTAATAGTCGTAAATACTCCGGGCTGTTTCCAGCTGCGCCCGCTCCGTGTCTTCGTCTTCGTGTAGATAGATTTCTGTGGTTGCCGGGCTCTCGTGTCTCAAATACTTCTGTGCCGTGTAGACGCTCCCGCCGCTTGTTTTTA
>ODAI012113690.1_pt1 | contig 13095 bp, 10 predicted proteins | sample 1539321 | NCBI WGS metagenome assembly ODAI01 (sample SAMN02144231, study PRJEB22623) | gut metagenome | biome: sheep rumen | host: Ovis aries | place: New Zealand | reverse complement strand
CCCATTATAGGCAAATTAGCCTACTTACTTCAAGTAACAAGCTAGCTAAAAGGGGAATCTTTCGATTCCCCTTATTGAAGCTTTGAGAGTTGGTTTATGACCATTTATATCGCAATTTTTATTAAGCTACAACCTTCCAAGGAACTGGTACAAGTGGAGTATAACTACCAGCCCAAATACCGAAGATAGCACCTACAATACCGATGACTAAGATTAAGCCGATACATTTAACTGGAGTCCAGCCTTTCTTCTTAATTAAGTAGAACATCCATAATGTAATACCCAATGGTAAGATACATGGAAGAATCATATCTAAGTAATTCTGGATAACGATTGGGGCTTTACCATTTGGAATAGAGATACCAAGTTTAGTACCAGCACCATAGTTAGAGATTAATGCACCTACTACGAATACACCAAGAACAGAAGCTGCATGAGTGAATTCCTGTGCATATTCAGTAATCATGCTGACAGCTTTCATACCTAAGTTATAAGCCCAATACATTAAGCCATAACGTAGAGCCATTTCAGCAACGAATAAGATTACGAAGTAAAGAATAGGACCTAAGAATGAACCTTTAATAGCCATATTAGCTGTTAAACCAGCTGTGATAGGAACTAATGTGTACCAGAAGAGGGCATCACCGATACCACCTAATGGAGCTGCAACAGAGATACGAACTGTACGGATAGTCTGGACATCAGTCTTTAACTGTTCCATTGATAATACGATACCCATAACGAATGTTACTAAGAATGGGTGTGTATTGATGAAGTCCATATTGTGAGTCATTGAAGTAGCTAAGTCTTCTTTGTTTGTATGGATTTCTTCTAGACCTGGAAGCATTGCCCATAACCAGCCACCAGACTGCATTCTTTCATAGTTGAATGAAGCCTGAAGCATTGTTGAACGCCAGATCATTTTCGTTAATGTAGATTTGCTGACACGAGGAGCAGGATTAGTATCTACATATCTTAATTCTTTATTAGATTCCATCGCTGAATCCTCCTTCTTCTACCTTTTTGTTTAATCCAGTAACACGGAAATCGTTAAGTGCAATAGCTACACCGATGAATGCTACTAATAATAATGTTGCTGAAGATAATGCTTTAACGTTACCAATAACTAATGCTGCAACGAAACCAGCAAGGAGGTAACCCCACATATCGTTTGCTAACATAATCTTCAATAAGATAGCGAAACCTACGAAACGCATCATACCACCAGCTACTGATAAGCCGCCCATGAACCAAGAAGCGTTCTTAGATAACTGCTGTAATGGTTCAGACATTGCAGTACCACCAACATAAGCGATAATAGCGATAACAGCGAATAAAGTACCTAAGATCAAGCAAGAGATTAAGTTAACCTGAGTGATTCCCTTAGGATTAGCTTCTTCAGCTGCTTTATCAGCTCTAGCCATTAAGCCAGACATGATTGTGAATGTGAATGTTACTACATACTGACCAAATGTAGCGAAGATCATACAAGCACCAAGTGCTGCGTTGATATCCATCTTAGCCTTAACAGCAAAGATCATAGCGACAACAGAACCTAATACTGCATTTGGTGGCTGTGCCCCACCAACTGGCATGTTACCAATCATCATTAACTCATAAGTACCACCAATAACTAAACCTGTCTTTACATCACCTAAGATCAAACCGATAATAGGACAAGCAACCATTGGACGATAAGCAATTTCTGTTAATGAGAACTGGTCAATTGCGAAAATAAATGTAACGATTGCCAATAAGACAATTTCAATAACGCTCATATTAATTACCCAATTTCCCTTCTAAAATTTTTCGACACTATTCAAATAACTTATTAATATCTTCTGCAGCGAATTGTGGAACTCTACGAATTTCAAGTTCAACACCTAACTCCTGCAATTTCTTGAAAGTAGCGACGTCATCATCATCTACAGCTACCGACGTAGCGACCTGACGTTTACCTTCTTTCATGTGCATGTTACCAATATTCACTTTCTTAATTGGCACACCACCTTCCACAAGTCTTAAGACATCCTGTGGAGTTTCACAAATGATTGCGATCATTTGTCTTGGGCTTGCCTTGTTGATAACAGCGATTGTTTTATCAATAGAGAAGTATCTTGTCTGTGCATAACCTGGAGCAGCCATGTTCATAAGACCCTGTCTTAATTTGTCTTTAGCTACTGCATCGTTTGCGACTAACAAGAGGTTTGCTCCTACTGAACCACACCACTGTGTTGCAACCTGCCCATGAATCAGACGATTGTCGATTCTTGTTAAAACGATATTTGGCATAAAATCCTTCCTCTCCAAGAAGTTAAATCTTTGTTACTCCTTGCCTATATGGTAATACTATTGCCTAAAAAAATATTTACATTTTTTAAGAACGAATTTGTCTCTTTTGTTGTTTTATATCTTTTTTTATGTTCTTAAAGAGAAAAACAAGCGTTTTGTAAGGGCTTCATTTGTCTAAATGTACTATTTAAGTGACTTAGAAGGGATAAAAGGGTACATTGAGCATTGATATAAGTCATTTGTAATAATTTTATCATCATAATATTTTTTATGCAATAGATTTACCAATAAGTGCAACTTGTAACCACTTCCAATATAATTTCTATACATATTATAGTCTTTTTACTAGAATTTTTTAACTTTTAATGTGCTATAATGTTAAAGAGCTTACATTTATTATGATGAAAGGAGCAAATTGATATGTTTAAAAAGACATCTGGTATAGATTTTCTTAAATATGGTGAAGTATTTAATGAAACTGATGGGCGTAAAGGCAAACAGTTTTCTGAAGGTAATCATAAACTACCCGTTGAAAATAAGGACTTAATTTTTCTTTATCGTGCTAATGAGGATGTTTATTTCAGAACACTAGAAGGTATTACCCTACTTGTTGTCTCAGAAGATCTTAATCAGGAATCATTTCAGACATTTGTTGTTCATCGTGTTGTAAAAGTAAAGGCCGGGATATATTTTAACTTTATTGCTTTATCGGACACAGCCTTTATCGAACTAGCAACAACCCCAACAACAATCATCCAAAACTACTTCTTCGATCAAACATATGTCTATCATCGTATAACACCTAAATTTAAAGTACATGAATTAATTGCCGATTATTATAACGTAAGAAGTACGAACTATCATTTCAATGGTGAATATATTCCTTTCTGGGAAATCACCTATGTTGATAGTGGAACACTGTATACTGTTATTGATGGTGTTGAGTATGTTTTGAACCAGAACCAGATCATCATTGCTCCACCTGGTGTCTTCCAGGAACAACATACTAAAGATAAACCTTGCTCCTATCTTACCATTATTGCCAGAATGGAAGTTGATCCGCGATATAATGACATCATCTTCAATCGTATTCATACAGCTGATCGCAATATTAAACAAATTATTGAAGACTTTGTTAAAGCCGATAGTGATGAATCAGATATTAGCGGAGACAATCTTATTGTCATCCTAGAAGCAATGCTTGCAACAATTGTCCAGAACACAAGAGAACCATCACAGCGTATCGCAAGCACACCAATGCAACAAAAATTTGAAAATGAATTGCTTGAACAAATCATCCTCTATATCAACGAAAACATCTTCACTACATTCAATGTTGAAGATTTATGTGATCAGTTTGCGATTAGCCGTTCTTCCCTTCAGGCACTCTTTAAAGCCAATCTCAATATTGCTCCAAAGGAGTATATCAGCAATCTCAAACTGCAAAAAAGCAAAGAACTGATCAAAGAAAGCAAATATACGATTTCCGAGATTGCTTCAATGCTAGGTTTTTCTTCCATTCATTACTTCTCACGTCGCTTTAAGCAGAAATTCGATATTAATCCAACTGAATATGCCAACAAGATCATTAAATCCTAATATTCAAATTCAGAAAATGAAAATACTCCCTCTTGCTTATGTGTTAAAATGTTCACATAGTGAAGGGAGTTTTATTATGAAGTTTGAAAAATTATTTACGCCTTATAAAATAGGCAAAATGGAAGTCAAGAACCGTCTGGTGATGTCACCTATGGGGACGAATTCCGCATTCACAAATGGAAGAAAGGATGAACAAGAGATCGATTATTTCATTCGTCGTGCTAAGGGCGGTGTTGGGATGATTATCAATGGCTGTCAGATGCTGAACGAAGTCATTGCCCAAGGTTCAATGGAAGGCTATCTTGATAGCTATTCTGTATTGCCCGCTCTCACATCAATGGTTGATGGTGTGCATCGCTATGGTACACGTATTGTTTGTCAGATTTCTCCAGGTACTGGTCGTAACGCCTTTCCTGATACAATGGGCAGACCACCAATGAGTGCTTCTGCTATTCCTAGTGCCTTTGATCCAAATGTCATCTGTCATGCTCTGACAAAAGAAGAAATTGATGAAATCATGAAAGGAACGGAATTTGCGGCTGGTTTGGCCCGCGATGCAGGTTATGATGCCATTGAAATTCATGCTCATGCTGGCTACTTAATTGATCAGTTCATGAGTGCTTGCTGGAATAAGCGTGATGATGAATATGGTGGAAGTGCTGAAAATAGAACACGTTTTGCTAGAGAAATGGTTGCTGCTATAAGACGTGCTGTTGGCAAAGATATGCCTATTCTCTTTAGAATGTCACTGGATCATCGCTTTGAAGGTGGTCGTACATTGGATGAATCGATGGCCTTACTTGAGGCTTTAGATGATGGTAATATCGATGCATTTGATATTGATGCTGGTTGTTATGAAACACTTGATTATATCTTCCCACCTGCATATTTAGGTACAGCTTGTATGGACTATGTCTGTAAGGAAGCGAGAAAACATACCAATAAAGTTCTCTTGAATGCCGGTACACATGATCCTAAATCAGCTCTTCGTCTAATTGAATCAGGTGAAGCTGATTTTGCCATGCTTGGTCGTCCATTAATTGCTGATCCTGATTTGCCAAACAAACTGATGCATGATCATCGTGAACAGGTTAGACCTTGCTTAAGATGTAATGAATTCTGTATCGGCCGTATCTGGAACAATCATACAAAACTAAGCTGTGCTGTTAATCCAGAAGCAATGGAGGAAGTGAGATTCCATATCACAAAAAGTGAACAGCCACAAAATGTCATTATTATCGGTGGCGGTCCATCTGGCTTAGAAGCTGCAAGAGTTGCTGCTTTAGAAGGCCATCATGTTGCGCTTTATGATGCCAATAAACGACTAGGCGGTACAATGCGTACAATCGCAACTGCAAAATTCAAAGAAAAGATTGCCCAGCTTGCTGACTACTATGAAGAAGAACTGACAAGACTTCATGTTGATGTCCATCTTAATACCTATGTAACAGGAGATGAGGACTTCCTTAAAGCAGCTGACCATATTATTGTTGGAACAGGTACAAAGCCATTCACACCATCAATTCCTGGTATCGAAGATAAGAGAGTCATTGATATTATAAGCGCACATAAAGATGAATCTCAAATTAAAGGAGAACATGTTGTCATCTGTGGTGGTGGCTTATCCGGATGTGATGCTGCATTAGAACTTGCTAGTGAAAAAGGCAAAGATGTCACAGTTGTCGAGATGATGGATGAATGTGCTAAAGATGCTATGTTCATCAACAAGATTACCCTCTTTAGAAAGCTTGCCGAAAGTCATGTCACATTATTGACTAACACAAAGGTTACAAGCATCCAGGAGGATGGTGTCCACTGTCAAACAAATGAGGGAGAAAAGATTCTTAGAGCAGATACAATCATTTCTGCCTTTGGCATGCGTCCAGTTACAGATATTGCTGATAAGATTGATGCTAAATACCACTTAAAAACAAGAAAAGTTGGAGATTTATTTAAGCTTGGTAAGATTGGTGATGCAATTAGAGAAGGCTATTATGCCGCTAGTGCAATTGAATAGTGTTGAAAAAAGGTATTGAGGTTGATCCCCAATACCTTTTCTTTAGTCTTTCTTGTTTAAGATTTCCATGAACTGTTCACCTGTGATTGTTTCATTAAGATAAAGGAATTTCGCAAGTTCATGTAATTTATCTTTGTTTTCATTAAGAATGTTGATTGCTTTTTGATGTTGTTTCTTGACCAAGGCAACAACTTCTTCATCAATCTTACGTTGTGTATCACTTGAAGCTGCAAGTGAAGCATCACCGCCAAGATACTGGTTTGTCACAGTTTCAAATGCGACCATGTCAAAGTCACTCATACCAAATCTAGCAATCATCTGTCTAGCAATCTTTGTTGCTTGTTCAATATCATTGCTTGCACCTGTCGTTACATCACCAAAGACAACTTCTTCAGCCGCACGACCACCTGTTAATGTTGCTATCTTGTTTTCAAGCTCTTCCTTTGTCATCAGGTAATGGTTGCCTTCATCAACCTGCATTGTATAACCAAGGGCACCTGATGTTCTTGGAATGATTGTGATTTTGGTAACCGGTGCAGAGTTTGTCTGCTTAGCTGCCACAAGCGCATGACCAATTTCATGATAAGAGACAACCATCTTTTCATGATCTGTCATAATTGCATTCTTCTTCTGATAACCCGCAATAACGACTTCAATAGATTCTTCTAAGTCAGCCTGAGTCACAGCCTTACGGCCATCACGAACAGCTCTTAAGGCTGCTTCATTGACAATATTCGCCAGTTCCGCACCACTTGAGCCACTTGCCATTCTGGCTACCTTATTATAATCAATAGCATCGCTAGTCTTTACCTTCTTGGCATGCACCTTAAGTATATCTTCACGGCCTTTTAAGTCAGGCAGTTCAACAGGTACACGTCTATCGAAACGACCAGGTCTTGTTAAAGCTGGGTCAAGTGATTCAGGACGGTTTGTCGCTGCCAAAATCATAACACCAGTATTTCCTTCAAAACCATCCATTTCTGTTAATAACTGGTTGAGGGTCTGTTCTCGTTCATCATTACCACCAAGATTACCACCATCACGTTTTTTACCAATCGCATCAATTTCATCGATAAAGACAATACATGGTGCTTTTTCCTTAGCTTGCTTAAACAAATCACGAACCTTTGAAGCACCCATACCGACGAACATTTCAACAAACTCTGAACCAGACATTGAGAAGAATGGCACATCGGCTTCACCGGCCACTGCCTTTGCTAACATTGTCTTACCTGTTCCAGGAGGACCTACCAAAAGAATACCTTTTGGCATTGTGGCGCCAATTTCTTTATACTTTGCAGGATTTTTTAAATAAGAAACAATTTCTGTCAAGTTCTCCTTAGCTTCATCTTCACCAGCCACATCATCGAACTTAATACCTTCTGTACTCTTGACATAGACTTTTGCATTGGATTTACCAAAGTTACCAAGGCCACCAAAGCCTCCACCACCAAATGACATCGCATCAGAGTTATTCAGTGTATCATTCATACGTTTTCTAAAACGATTACCTAACCACCAGAAGAAAGCAATTGGGACAACCCAATAGAGAATAAAATCAAGAATTGGTGAATTCTGTGTTTGTATTTCACCTGTAAATGTTGCTCCTGATTTATAAAGCCTTTCTGTTAAGCCACTATCTTCTACTTTTGCAGTCTTGTAAGTCTTCGTTTTATCCTTGTTGGTGAAGAGGATACGATTATCTTCAATCTTAACATCCCCAACTTTCTTATCTAGCGTCATTTCAATGAACTTGTTGTAACCTACCTGCTCAATTTGTGCATCTTTAATAGCAGGTAAGATTAAGAAGTTACCAACTAAGATTAATATCAAGGCAACAATATAATATCTTGCCAGCCTTTTCTTAGGATCTTTATTATCTTCTTGTATCATATCTTTCACACCCCTTCAGTGCTCTTGAATACAGTATAATCCAATATACAGTAGTTCTTCAACGAAAGTGATTCTAATTGATTATTGTTAACTTAGTTTGAACATAGTAAAAAGAGATATGAAAACATACCTCTTATTTCTTAATATGAATGGTCAAGATGACTTCATCATCTGTTTCTGTTTGTTCACTATTAATATCACTGCCAACTGTCTTTTCCGCCATATCAATAGCTTGCTTAAAAGTATTGAGGACAATCTTGACATTACGACTAAAGGCTTTTGTTGTGCCTTTTTTAGGCTTTGGCGCTTTAGGTTCCAGCATGGCTTTAATACGTTTTTCTGTTTCTTCAACAGTGAGATCATTAGCCTCAATATTTCTTAACATATTATTTTGTTCTGCTGTATTGGAAAGCTTCAACAAAGCTCTGGCATGACGTTCAGTAATCTTGCGTTCTTTGACAGCGTCCTGAACGCTTATTGGTAACTGTAAAAGACGCAATTTATTCGCAATAGTAGATTGTTTCTTACCCATTTGTTTTGCGAGTTCACTTTGAGTGATATTTTGTTGATCAAGGATTTGCTGGTAGGCAAGAGCTTCTTCGATAGCTGAGAGATTTTCTCTTTGAATGTTTTCGACTAAGGCTGCATTAGCTGTTTCTTGGTCATTGAGTTTCTGAATAATCACAGGAATCTCTTTAATACCGGACAGTTTGCAGGCACGATATCTTCTTTCCCCAACGACAATCTGGTATTTTCTAAAACCAATTGGTCTAACGACAATTGGCTGTAATAAGCCATTCTTTTGAATACTTTCGGCTAATTCCTGTATTTTTTCTTCTTCAAAATGTGTTCTAGGCTGTTCTTTATTAGGTTCGATAAGATTTAGGTCTAAGAACTTATATGTATCTTTACGCATGTCAAAGACTTCCTTCCTACAATGGTTTCTTCTTGATCTGACCAAATGCTCTTGGGTATTTTGCAGGTGTGCTCTTCACCTTATGGATGATCAAATTATGTCGGTGATCATTCTCATCAGTTAGCGTAAAAGCCACATCTTTTACTATCTTACCACCAAGCTTCTCAATTCCCTTGCTTGCTTCCTTAAGCTCAGCTTCACCCTGCAAGCCCTTAAGCACAAGAAAGTCCCCGCCAACCTTAACAAGAGGCATACATAACTCATCAAGGATATTGAGTCTAGCCACAGCTCTTGCCGTAGCGATATCGAAAGACTCACGATGCTTTAAAGCAAATTCTTCAGCACGTGCATGTATTGCTTCAACATTGTCCAAGCCTAGCTCTTCAATAAGATGATTCAAAAAGGTAATACGCTTTCCTAATGAATCAACAATTGTGACATGTAAGTCTGGATAAACAATCTTTAGAGGAATACTTGGAAAACCAGCTCCTGCTCCTACATCAACAATGGATTGATTGTTGAAATCATAATCAAATGAAATTGTCAGTGAATCCAAGAAATGTTTTAAATAAACATCATCATGATCAGTAATAGCTGTGAGATTCATCTTCTCATTCCATTCTACTAGAAGTTGATAGTATCTTTCAAACTGATTTAATTGTTTTTCATTTAAGATGATACCTTTATTCTCTAAAGCTGTTTGAAAATCCATAATTATTCTCCATATTCACTCTTCAAGTATATCAACAACACAGAAATATCAGCAGGATTAATACCTGATATTCTGCTTGCCTGAGCTACTGTTACTGGGCGCACTTTCAAGAGTTTCTCCCTTGCTTCTAATGATAGATTGATAATCTTATGATAGTCAATATCTGCAGGAATTTCTTTTTCTTCCATGCTTCTCATTTTCTCAACCTGTCTAAGTGTTTTATCAATATATCCCTTATATTTAATATTAATATTTACTCTTGTTTGTTCTTCATCAGTTAAATCTGTTTCACCAATATAATCCTTAATTAGATTATACGATACTTCTGGTCTTTGGATAAGTTCTTTTGCGCTGATACCTTCTTTTAAGCGTGTTGAACCAATTGATTCAAGAAGATTATTGATTTTTTCATCTTTTGGGGTAAAGCGAATCGTCTTCAGTCTTTCAATCTCACCATCAATTCTTGCCATCTTATCAAGATATTGCTGGTATAGAGCATCACTTACTAAACCAACCTGATGACCATATTTTCTCAGTCTCGTATCGGCATTATCATGACGCAGCAATAAGCGATATTCCGCCCTGCTTGTCAACATACGATAAGGCTCTTTTGTGCCCTTTGTGACTAAGTCATCAATAAGAACACCAAGATAGGCTTCATCCCTTCTAAGAATCAATGGCTTTTCGCCTCTAACCTTATGAATGGCATTGATACCAGCAATCATGCCCTGACCAGCCGCTTCTTCATAGCCCGATGTACCATTGATTTGACCAGCCGTGAAGAGATTTTTAATGACCTTTGTTTCGAGTGATGGTTTTAACTGTAATGGGTCGATAGCATCATATTCAATCGCATAGGCATATTTCAAGATTTTACAGTTTTCAAGACCTGGCAATGCATGAACCATCTTGTCCTGAATGTCATGGGGCATACTTGTTGAAAAGCCTTGCACATAAATAGAATTCATTTCACGTGACTCTGGTTCTAAGAAGATCTGGTGTCTTTCCTTGTCTCTAAATTTGACAACCTTGTCTTCAATGGATGGACAATAACGAGGTCCAATACCTTTGACAATACCTGAATACATTGATGATTTATCAAGATTATCAAGAATCAGCTTATGAATTGTTTCATTCGTATAAGTTAACCAACATGTATCCTGTTCTTCAACAGGGATAAATTTGGTTGTTTCATAGGAGAAGGCAAGTTTCGCATTCGTCCCTGGCTGAACTTCCGTCTTGCTGTAATCTATTGTATCAGCAGCAACACGTGGTGGTGTGCCTGTTTTTAAACGCTGGATTCTAAATCCTAAGTTCGCTAGTTTGCCTGAAAGATACTTGGAGTAACGTTCGTTATCTGGGCCACTAGGTGTTTTTGTCGCCCCAACAAGAATTTCTGCTTTTAAATATGTTCCTGTTGTCAGGATTGTTGTTATACTTTCAAAAACACGTCCATCCTCAAGAATAACACCTTTACATACACCATCTTCTACAATCAGGTCTTCCACCATGCTTTCAACAATATCAAGATGATCCTGATTACGAAGTACTTGCTGCATATAACGAGGATATTTTTTCTTATCTTCCTGTGCTCTTAACGCCTGTACGCCTGGTCCTTTAGCGGTATTAAGCATCTTCATCTGGGTATAACAAGCATCTGCGCTCTTTCCCATCTGACCGCCAAGTGCATCAACTTCACGCACAATAATGCCCTTAGCAGGACCACCTATAGCGGTATTACATGGCATCTGGCCTGCATTTTCAAAATGACTTGTGATTAATAATGTTTTTAAGCCCACTCTAGCTGGTGCTAGACAGGCTTCGATGCCTGCATGTCCGGCACCTACTACAATGACATCATACATAAATGTACCTCTTTTCGCATTAGAAACTATACCACAATCATATTGTCTTTTCAATCAAAGGACATGTATAATAAGGATGGTGATGAATTATGAAAAGTATTGATATTTTGAGAGATTTTAAGAATTTTGCTGTACTTGGAGCAACCATCGATGAAGAGAAGTATGGCTTTAAGATTGTGCAACGCTTATGTGAGATAGGCAAAACAGTTTATCCTATTTCTCCTAAGTATGAAGAAGTGAATAGCTTAAAGGCTTATAAGAGCTTACTTGCGATTGAACGTCCGATTGATGTTGTTGTCTTTGTCATCAACAAGAAGTTTGCATCACAATATATTGCAGAGATGCGCGAACTTGGAATTGGTTTTGCCTGGATGCAGCCTGGTACATATGATGATAATCTCATCAATGATATTCAGAGCCTTGGCATTACACCTATTAAAGACTGTGTTCTCATTGTTTCAAAGGAACTATGATGATGGAGATTTCAAAGCTATTAACGATACCACTCTATACACCACTTTATAGTGATGATTTAGATATGGTGAATGGCTGTGGTATGCCCATTTTAAGAAGAAGTACGGATGACTCACAACGTACGATCTTCTTCTTTACTTCTTTAGATGCAATCTATCATTTTATTGAAGAAGATGACGGTATTGTCGATGACGTCTATCCCTTTGCCACAGTAGAAGGCGACACATTTATCGAGCTTCTACAAAAAGCCTATGTTCTTGGGATGACGCATGTTGACTTCAACCTCAACGAAGAGAACCATATTGCCTATAAGCTTGATTACTTCTTTAAGCAATGTCATATTGAACCAACACATAAAAACATCACATCAATAGGTACATATCCTATCTACAACTATTATGACCCCTATAAACTTACCCAAGCACAGATTGATAACCTCTCTACCAACTACACACAAATGAGTCTCCCTGAGCTCATTTATGCCTATCACAAAACACCTGACAAAGCCATTCTAGAAGCGCTGCGTCTAGCCCTTGATCATATCACTTATTATTTGAAACTCAGTGATTATCATGAACCTATCACAGATAACAATCAGCTTTATATCTATTATACAAACCGCTTTATCTATCACCAAAGAAATCAATATACATCTTTAGAGAGTGTGGAAGTTCTTGATGATTTATTGAAAAAATTTGCGATTAAAGAAATCGTAATCACGGATGGTGCTCATGACAAACTGATCCTGCAAACTTCCACATTTCTCTCACAAGATCTTCACAAAACCTATCAAGATCCATTATTTACACTATTAATAATAGATTTCCAAGATGATTACTATGGTGGTTATTTGCATGGTGTCATCAAGTCAGACAACAACTACACCCTTTATACATCAACATCTTCATCTTCAATACATGTTGATGAAATTGTGGAAGGCCAAACGATTGTCACGAAGGCTAACGATAGTTATATCAGAATAAAAACCGACAAGCCTATTACTGAATACAACTATAGTGTTCTTACTAACATGCCAGAAAGCGACAATCCTGTACTCTCTGCCCTTGCTTTCCATACAGAAAGCATGATGGTCAAGCCTGGTTACTCAAAAGCTCTTGATGCAGCTATTCTTCGTGGGCATTATTATCTTATTGGTGATTATAAAGCTGTCTTATCCCCAAAATACACACAACAGCCTTATCAGGAAGTTGATTTCAACAAACTTCTTGAACAACATAAAGATATCTTAATCAACGAGGGTGCATTAAATAGTCTCTTACTTCCACAAGATTATTTATCACACCTTCAAAATAAAACAGAAGATATT
>ODAI011947965.1_pt1 | contig 13095 bp, 7 predicted proteins | sample 1539321 | NCBI WGS metagenome assembly ODAI01 (sample SAMN02144231, study PRJEB22623) | gut metagenome | biome: sheep rumen | host: Ovis aries | place: New Zealand | reverse complement strand
GCCATGACCCTTCACATCGCCACATTTGCCGATTTCACCGCTCCACTCGAGGAAGGGAAAGATGTCGTTGACCTGCAGGAAGAGGCCCCGAAGTTTGATTTCCAGCTAGATAGCCTTTCACAGATTGACAGGGACAGCTGCATCTTCTACGCCACTCAGCTTCTTGGTATGTTCACTGACCTTCGTGACAAGATGGTTGAGGACAAATCATATTACACCTCTACTGATCACCGTCTCCGTGAGGCTTACGACTATGCCCAGAGCCGTTATAAGCTTGTCCAGAAGAGGATTTTCGTTGAAGGTCAACGGAATTATTGGTATGTGCTCACTCATTTAGGCCAGTTCGCGAAGCGCGCGTTCAGCGATTTCAGGGACAAATATTCCAATGACATACTCGGAAAGGGAATCCGGAGCGAGTGGAGGGGACCGATAGTGCTAGGTTTCTCATTCATCATCCTTGTCTATCTCGCTCTCGCCGCGTTTATCAGCTGGCTTTCTATGAAAGGATTGAAACGGAAGTTGAAGGTATTCAAGACAGAACGGTTCGCCACAAGGGAGATGGCTTTCCTTATGCTGGCTTCTGTTATACTATTCGTGCTCATAGTCCTCATAGCCCGAGGCTCGGCCAAGATAGGCACACATTTCTATCTGATGGCCTCGTCACTCATAGTTGAGTTCTCCCTTCTTCTTATCGCCATCCTGCTTTCCATGCTCATCCGGTTTGACGGTGAGCAGATCAATCCTGGCCTTAAGATGTATATGCCAGTCATGCTTTTGGGACTTCTGATCATAGCTTTCAGGATCATATTCATTCCCAATAGCTTGATCAACCTGATCTTCCCGCCTATACTTCTGCTTTTCGCGTTCTGGCAGTCGATGACATTCAAGAAGAACATCAGTAAAGTACCGAAGATTGACCGTGATCTCGCTTCTGTGTCGCTCTTCGTGACCGCCGTGACCTTTGTTCTTTCTGTTGTGGGATATGTTCTCCTCGGACTCCAACTCTACATTTGGTGGATTTTCCAACTCACTGTCCTTCAATTCATTTCAGCTGTCAAAGAGCTTGTTCGCAAGTATAATCAGAAGAAAGTCGAGACAAGGGTCAAGGCTTACCGGTTAAAGCATCCGGCCGAGATCGGTTCCGAGAAGGGAACCAGTTTCCTGGTGACATGGCTTTATGACCTTCTGGAAATGGTCATTATACCGGTTCTTATCCTGGTTTCTATCCCTTGCTGTCTTTTCCTCGCCTCCAGGGTCTTCGACCTCACAGAGATTTGCAAGACAGCCTTGTTCTATCCTTTCCTGGACATCACAGCCATTACCCTTTCGCTCTACAAGGTTCTGCTGGCTGTCGGCCTATATTTCGTATTCAGATATATCGAGTACGCCGCCTGCTCCCTTTACAGGGTGTTCAAGATCAGGGATACCATCGCCAAGTCGGGAACCGGCCTGTTGCGGGACAATGAGATCAATCTGACTCTCGCCAACAATGTTATCTGGCTTGTGACTTGGGGTCTTTTTATCGTGGTGTTGATCGGCATTTTGAAGATTCCCACAAAGTCACTCAATGTGATCGCCGCCGGTCTTGCCGCCGGTCTCGGATTCGCAATGAAGGATATCCTCAACAACTTCTTCTACGGAGTCCAACTCATGTCCGGAAGGGTCAGGGTTGGAGACACTCTCGAGTGTGATGGCATACGCGGCACGGTGGAGAATATCAGCTACCAGACCACGGTGATTCGCGCGGTAGACGGCAGTATGATCGCGTTCCCCAACGCGACCTTGTTCTCCAAGACCTTCAAGAACCTCACAAAGAGCGATTCTTATGAATATATCGCCCTTCCTGTCGGGGTGGCTTATGGAACTGATGTGGAGAAGGCCAGAAGGGCAATTATAAGGGCGATGAAGCCTCTTTGCAAGCCCGACAAGTTTGGCCGCGCCACAGTGAAGCCTTCATATGGTATCCAGGTCACTGTCAAGGGGTTCGGTGACAGCAGTGTGGATCTGGTGGTAAAGCAGTTCGTCCTTGTGGACCAACGCTATGCCTATGTCGCCAGAGCCAATGAGATAATCTACAAATCTCTTGCGGACAATGGTATTGAGATTCCGTTCCCGCAGAGGGATGTGTATATTAAGCATTTTCCGGAAAGTTCTGAAAAACAATAAGTTGATATGGTAAATATGGCGATATTCGTGTCCGGTGGCGGCACAAATTGCGAGAATATCATAAAGTATTTCGAAGGTTCTGAGGTCGCTCGTCCGGTTGTGGTCATCAGCAACAAGGCTTCCGCCGGAGCGGTGGCCAAGGCTGAGCGGCTCGGGGTTCCGGTTGAGGTTGTTCCGAAGGCTTCGCTCAACAATCCGGATATCATTCTTCCGCTGCTGGAAAAGTATTCAGTTGATTTCATTGTCCTGGCAGGTTTCCTGCTTGTGATTCCGGGCTTTTTGATCGATGAATATGACCATAGGATGATCAATCTCCATCCCGCTCTCCTCCCGAAGTTCGGCGGTATCGGAATGTACGGCCATCATGTCCATGAGGCCGTCAAGGCCGCGGGGGAGACCGAGACCGGTATGACAGTCCACTGGGTGACTCGTGAGGTTGACGGGGGAGACATCATCGCCCAGTTTAGCACCCCGCTCGATCCTGACGACACTCCAGATGACATCGCGGCCAAAGAACATGTCCTCGAGATGGAGCACTTCCCGCAAGTTATTGAAGATATTTTAAGAGTTTAGGGGACGTGTTTTCACATTACCAGTGTTTTATTATTAACAAACATTGATTTATGTTGAAAGTCATTCGTTTCTGGCTGTTGGCATCTTTTGTCATAGCCTTTAGTTGTCTTGCGCATTCTTGCGCGGAGACCATTGTCATGGATCCGGAAGAGGAGATGCCGATTGTGGTGAACTGCGTGCTGACGAATGATGGCATGGAGAATTCGGGCATTTTGACGCAGTACCTGGATCTTTATTATGCGAAAAGACCCTCTGAAGCAGTTCTTACCCCGATTTCTGATGCCAAGGTTATCGTGAAGGGTCGAGGTCAAATCGCTAAGATTCCGTCCTCTTTTGTCGGTAATCTGGAGACATTTTTCAGCGAAAGCCACGTGTTCGAGTGGAACGGAGAAAGATGGCAGTGTGACTTCATCCCTGATTACAATACATTGTACATTCTTGAGATAACGGTCGGTGACTTGAAGTTGAAAGCCAGGACATTTTTTCCATCCAGCATAAGGCTGTTTCCGGTATATCCCGCCCTAAAAGATGATGAGGGCAATGTAGTGCATGTGGATGATGCCTATTTTCCGCAGGTAGCCTACTATTTTGGCCAGTATTTCGAGCACCGGAAGTTGATCAGCTCTTACAAGGAAGGTAATAATAGCTATACTTCCTATGCTCTTCTTTCCGGATATGCTCCCTACAATGGTGAACTCTATGCTTGGATAAAATCAGATAATCGCCTCAGCACAGACCATCGTGACGCTGACGGCCTGAATATGATCGCTGGCACGTGGTCAGACTTGGAGCGTAATACCGACTATGTTGACCTTTCAGAAGCGAAATACTTCCCTGAAGAGTATAAGAGCTATAGCTCTCAACTGCCACTGTACCAAGGTTTTATCCACATCCATCAGAAGCCTGGGTTCAAGGGTACAGCTCCAGCATCAGCATTTTCGGAGGCACACTATTTCGATGGTGAAGACAGTCAGCTTGTCTCCCCGGACTATTTCTTCCTCCTCGCTAGCGATAACCCTAAAGGTTCTGGTTATGGACTTGGACGTTTCAAGATCTATTACGTTTCTCCGGAATATGATGCATATCTTCGCAACTTGGCAGATGTCGGAATCGTGCATGGGGAAGAGTTTTCGAGCATCTATTCGGCGGCTCCAGTCTATACCAACATCGAAGGAGGTCTCGGCATTTTCGGCGCGATGACAACCGGAACAAGATATCCAGGGGTCTATTCATTCAACTAGATGAAAATGAATATGTTCAGTACAAGATGTGTTTCAGGAGCCATCCTTTTCCTTTTGCCGTTGCTTTCCCAAGCTCAGACAGTGTCTGTGACCGACACCCTTCCCGCTGCCATCAAAGAAGAAATGAGGAGCGGGATGAAGACGCTCAGCGAGCGTGTGGTAAAGGTCAGTGACATTTCCGTGATGGCCACTCCCACAGGCGAGACCGACTTTGTCAAGTTCGTCCAGACCCTTCCCGGCGTGGCTGGTGGCTCTGACGGCTCATCAAGCTTTTATGTTCGCGGCGGCAACATGGGCGGTAACGTGCAGACTCTCGACGGGGTTCCCATCTACGGCACGTCCCATCTCATTGGCCTCACATCCGTCTATCCCGCGGAGATGATGTCTTCCGCTGAATTCCAGACCGGCGGATTCACTTCCGAAGAGGGGAATATCGGTTCCTCACACCTCAAGCTGCGCTCGAAAGACGGTTCTTTCAATGCGTTCTCAGCGAAGGCCGACATCAGTAACTTCCTTCTTGGCGGGAGCGTCAGCGCACCGCTGATTAAGGAACGCCTTTCGCTCAACGCGTCCTTGAGGATTTCCCCCGCGGCTTATGAATACAAGGCGATATCCGGACTGATGGATCCGGAAGTTGTGGCCATCCAGGATGCCAAGGCCGCTATCTATGATGCCTATGCCAAGCTTAAATACCGGATTGATGCACGGAAGTCCCTGGCCTTCACGGTGTTCCATAGTATGGACAATTACAGTTTCGGTATGGGTGACGGGTCGACCGACAGTATGTCCTGGAACAATTTCCTGGCCATCTTCCGCTATGATTCACCTTGGCGAAAGAGGGGAACCAGCGCCATCACGGCGTCTTTCAACCACTACGGAAACTCACAGGGAATGATCAAGCAACTCGGCAGCACGTCCAATGACCTGTTGATCAGGAGTCTTCTGAATGAGGGAACCCTGCACTGGATGGTTTCCACGAGCAGCGGGAATAACCTTCATTTCCAGTATGGCGTCAAGGCCCGCTTGGCACGTTTCAATCCCGGTACGGCAAGCATACTGGAGAGGACAGGCGTTTTTCCCTCGAAGAGTTCACCGCTCAAGGACCATATAACGAACAATTTAACCGGCACGGCCCACGGTCAGCTTGAATGGGGGGCGCTGGACCGCAGCTTGCTTCGCCTCGCCGGCCGTATGAACTGGAATTCCACAGGCGGAATAGCCCCTGAGGTCAGCGCTCTAGTTCGACTCCGGTTGTTCAGATTCTTCGGCGTGGAGGTCACCGGAGACTATCTTTCGCAGTTCTATCATACTCTGGAAGGAATCCCTCTCGGGTGGTCTCTTGATATGATTGTCCCTCCTTCCTCACGCCTTATGCCAGAAAAGACTGAGCAGGCTTATGCCGGACTGTATTTCCTTGCCGGAAAGCATCGTCTCTCGGCCGGAGCTTACTACAAGGAAATGGATAATCTCGTGTATTTCTCTGACGCGTCAAGGCTATTCACTTCGTCCATAGCTGGTTGGGAAGACAACATAGAGGTCGGATCAGGCACTTCAAAGGGAGTCGAGACTATGTACGAAAAGACCGGAGACGTGGTTTCCTGGCGTATTGCCTACACCTGGTCCAATACTGACAGACTCTTTCCGAACCTCAATGACGGACTTGCCTTTCCCGCGAAATATGACCGCACGCACGTCCTGAACGCCAGTGCTTCGGGAAAGGTACTGAACAAGGATAAGATGGCTCTGAGCATCACTTCTGCCTTTACCTACCAGACAGGTCATATGGAGACGGTCGCTGCGGGCAGTTGGTTTGATGACAACTTCATTACAGGCCCGATAAAGCATGATTTCTATACTTCATTAAACAATTACCGGATGCCGCCATACATCCGGCTGGACGTGGGTGCGATGCTCGAATTCACCGGTGGAAACCATCCTCAGACTCTGAATCTCGGAATCTATAACCTCCTGAACAGACACAATCCGTTCAGCCTGTCCTACGATACTGAAACCGGCACATGGAAACAGCTTTCGCTTCTTCCGATCATGCCTAGTCTGAGATATTCAATCTCGTTCTGAGTATTCGCACATACTCGACGAAAATCCTTATATTTGAATATTCAGTTATTGTTTATTCGATTATGAGGTTTCTCAAGTATTTGTTCCTGGTTCCTGTGGTGGCGAACCTGGCCGGGAAATGGTTCGGTGTGTCATGGCTGGCGGCTTGTTCCAAGCCCTTGTTGATGCCGCTTATCGCCTTGTCAGTATTCCTGCTTCTTAGGGAACATGATGTACGTGGCAGGCGAGTTTCTTTGATTATTCTGGCGCTAGTCGCCGGAACCGTAGGGGATGTGCTATTGATGTTCGGAGGCACTGGCCCCTTTATCGCTGGTATAATCGCGTTTTTTATCGGTCACATCCTCTATTTCAGCGTGTTACCGGCTCCATGGAAAGTCAAGGGAGTATTCGGAAAGATACTTACGGTCCTTCTTTTCGCCTGTCTTGCCGTTTTGGTTCTGACAGTTTTAGGACGATTTGATCTTGATGGAGCGCTTGGAGTCGCGGTCAGGGTCTACGCCTTCGCTTTCGTGTGCCTGATAACTACCGCCATAGTCGCCGGGATAGACAGAAGAAGACCCTTATACTTTATTACGGCGATCGGATTCGTCCTTTTCGCCATTTCCGACACTTTCATTGCCATAGGAGATTTCACAGCAACAAAGGTACCTCGTGGCGGCTTCATAGTCATGTCAACCTACATCGCCGCTCAGGCGATAGTGGCCTTCTCCCTTGCCTGGCAGGAGATCCGTGACTTGGAGAAAACTGAATATGGTGTCAGGGCCAGGAGGCTATATGCCCTCTGGGATGCTTTGAAGGCCCGTGAGGACGCTTTTATCGAGGCGTTTGACAAGGATTTCGGGAAAGGATCTTTCGAGACATACACAACTGAGATCGGCTTTCTATATAATGACATACGCCACACTTTGTCCCGTCTCAGGGACTGGATAGAGCCAGGAGCCCCGGCGACCCCTATGGTTCTTTGGCCCGGCAAAAGCCGTGTCTTTTTTGAGCCTTACGGTAAGGTTCTGGTAATTGGTCCGTTCAATTACCCTCTTCACTTGGTTGTGGCTCCTCTTGCCGCTGCTCTAGCCGCGGGAAATACAGCTGTCGTGAAGACGTCACGACAGACTCCAAATGTCTCCCGTCTGGTCTCGGAAATGCTTACGGAAACTTTTGATCCAGAGGTGGTTGAGGTGCTTGGAAACGATGTATCCAATGAAGAGATGCTCTCCCGTCGTTACGATTATATATTCTTTACCGGAAGTCCCAGGGTAGGGAAGATCGTGATGGAGGCCGCGTCGAAGCATCTGACTCCTGTGACTCTTGAACTTGGCGGCAAGAGTCCCGCTATTATCTGTGAGAGCGCTCCGGTCCGTCTCGCTTGCGAGAGGATAGCGAAAGGGAAGTTCATCAACGGAGGCCAGACCTGCGTGGCTCCCGACTATGTCCTTGTCCATGAGTCGGTTCATGATGAGTTTATCTCAACTATGCGCTCTGTCATCCATGACTTCTTCGGAGACATCCAGACCCGCCCCGCCGAGATGACTCTAATCGCCACAAAACGCCATTTCGACCGAATTGCAGCACTATTCCGACCTTCTGAGACAGGCTCTGACAGTCCAGACTCCTCGCTTCGCTCGGCCCCTCCCATCTCTCGGAGAGATTGTGAAGACAAGTCTTCCCACTCTCTCCATCGATCTGGGCCCCTCCCTCTTACGAGCCGAGGGTGGCTACGGTCTGGACTTGCCAGACCTGTCTCAGAAGGTGAAGTGGTGATTGGTGGATACACTGACGCGGAGATTAACTACATTTCTCCGACGGTGATTGACAGATGCGGGTGGGATCACCCTGCCATGGGCGAAGAGATATTCGGCCCGGTGCTGCCGGTGATCACCTTCAAAGACCTTCAGACTGAAGTCATTGACAAAGTCAAGGAAGGCGAGAAGCCATTGTCGCTTTACATATTCTCAAAGAACCGCGAAGAGATCCGTACGGTCCTTCAGCAAGTGTCTTTCGGCGGAGGCTGCATCAACGAGACGATCATGCACATCGGCAACGAGAACATGCCCTTCGGCGGAGTCGGGGAGTCCGGAATAGGATCATATCACGGCCGGGACGGTTTCGACACATTCTCACACAAGAAGTCGATGCTGATCAAGTCCTCTTGGTTCAACATCGACCTCCTTAAACCTCCTTACGGAAAGAAACTGAAACTGATCCGCAAGGTTTACAAGTGATTCAGCCTTAAGCCAGCAAGCGCTTGACAACAGTGGAGATGGTCCTGCCGTCGGATTGGCCGGCGAGGGCCTTGTTTGCGGCGCCCATCACCTTGCCCATATCTTTAATAGATGTGGCGCCAACCTCGGCGATTATGGCTTTGACTTTCTCCTCGACTTCGGCCTCACTGAGCTGTTTCGGGAGATACCTCTCCATAATTGCGGCCTCAGCGAGCTCATTGTCAGCTAGTTCCTGACGGCCGGCGGCGATGAACTGCTCGGCGGATTCCTTACGTTGCTTAATAAGCTTCTGGATCATTTTCAGGATGTCTCCATTTGAAACTTCCTTGCTGCCTCCCTCGGAGGTCTTGAAAAGGAGAATCTCACCCTTAATAGCCCTGGTAGCCGCTGTGGCGACCGCGTCATGTGCCTTCATCGCGGCCTTGATGTCTTCCTGGATTTGTTGTTCGAGTGCCATATCTTAATGTTTTTATTATTTCCTGTTATCGCGAATTTACAAATCCGTCATGAAAAATGTACGCTTTGCCGATTGAATCTTAATGATTATATTTGAGAAACCGTTATCCATTAAAACCAATAGCTGATGAGACATTCGCTTATAGCTTTGTTACTGATGTCCGTCTTCACGATACTTGACGCTCAGAATGTTCCTGTACCTGAATTATACGGTGTCGGGACATGGAACTCGGACTCGCTTGGTAACCATAGGGTTGTCGTGTCTGTGGACAAACCTTCTGACGCGGTTCTTGCCACAATCCAGTGGAGGCGCAGGGACATGAATCCGGAGGATAAGAACATAATCGTGATCGATGCCGCCACAGGTGAGAGGATCACTAATGTCTGCCGGCTCGAGGTGAATCGGGAGAGAGGGCGTATAGTGTTCCAGCCCAAGACCGCTCCGGGGAAATACTATGTCTATTATCTCAAGAATGTGATGAGCGGCAGCAGGGCATACCCAACGGTAAAGTATCCGCCTTTCGAGGAGACCGCGTCACCGGCTTGGATCAAGAAAAACAAGCTTGACAGCAAGAAGACACCTCGGCTTCCTTCTGCGGAAGTCGTTCAGTTCCAGGCTATTGATCAAATGAATAGCTTCTATCCGATGGAAGTGATCGCGACCGCTTCCGAAAAGGATAAGTTGCTCTCAAGGTTCCCGGACGATTCTTATGTCATATTCACGGAGGACAGGAAGTTCCCAATCCGGATGACCACTGACATCCCTTACAAATGGATAGCTGACGACCGCCACGACACGTTTGCCGGCCAGGCGGACAAGGGGGAATACTACGTGTTCCAGATTGGCCTTTGGGCGGCCAGGAAAGAAGTTAATGGCGTGAAAGTAAGCTATTCCGGGCTTACCAATGCCGTCACAGGCGAGCGGATCCCTTCTTCCAATTTCACATGCTTCAATACGGAGGGAACAGATGTCAAGGGTGCCGCATTTGAGAAGAATCTCTCTGTCGGAAAAGATAAGGTGCAGGCGCTCTGGATCGGGGCCCAAGTGCCTGAGAAACTTTCGTCTGGAATATATCGGGGAACAGTTACCGTCAGTACGGATAACGCCGAGTCCAAGACTGTGGCCGTGTCTTTGGAAGTATCTGATAATGTGATAGCTAACCATGGCGATAACGAGCCTTGGAGGCATTCCAGACTTCGCTGGCTCAACTCCAGGATCGGTTTCGATAATGAGGTTGTGGCCCCTTATACCCCTTTGGTCATGAAAGGTAAATCCATCTCCTGTCTTGGCCGTGAAGTGTCCCTGTCCAGTCTTGGGTTACCTGAGACTATCACCAGCTACTTCAAAGAGACTTTGACCGGAATCGGGACAGATGGCCGCCCTATCCTTGCGGCTCCCATGGAGCTGGCTGCCGATGGTGGCAAGTGGGAGAACATGAGTTTTGAGATCACAAAACGAGCTCAAGGTGCGATCGCATGGAAGGCGCTCAACCAGAATGACTTGTTTTTGATGGATCTGGAAGGGGAGATGGAGGCTGACGGGAATATCGAGTATAAAGTCATCCTCATTGCCCGAAAAGAAGCCAATGTAAGCGACATAGCTCTTAAGACAAGCCTTGCCCCGGGAATCGGGCGCTACATGATGGGATTGGGGGAGAAAGGCGGCTTCTGTCCGGATAATCTCCGCTGGAAATGGGATGTGGAGAAGAATCAGGACGGCCCATGGGTTGGGGATGTCAACGCAGGAATCCAGATCCGTTTCTATGACAATAAGTATGAGCGTCCGCTCAATACCAATTTCTACCATCAGAAACCATTGATAATGCCCGCGTCCTGGTGCAATGGGGGACATGGAGGAATAGACATAACCGGCTCAGGGAACGGCGGGACACTTATCAACGCGTATTCCGGGAACAGGCAGGTGAAGAAGGGCGAGAATCTGTATTATTATTTTAATGTGGCAGTCACTCCCTTCCGTCCTATCGACACCGACAAGCAATGGAGGGAACGTTACTTCCACAGTTATGATTTCCTTGAGAATGTCAGCAAGGTGGGCGCCACGGTTTTGAATATTCATCACGCCACCGGCATCAATCCTTTCATCAATTATCCATTCCTGCGTCCTCAGGAGATGAAAGCTTACATTGACGGGGCCCACGCCCGTGGCATGAAGGTCAAGATCTACGATACCGTCAGGGAACTTACCAATAGTTGCGTGGAGATATTCGCCCTCCGTAGCCTTGGAGATGAGATATTCTCGCAAGGCCCTGGAGGTGGATATTCATGGCTGCAGGAGCATTACGACCAGGATTACATCGGAGCTTGGTTCGTCGCTTCCCTCAAGGATGCGGCTATAGTCAACACTGGAGTCTCCAGATGGCACAATTACTATCTCGAAGGCCTTGACTGGCTTGTCAGAAACGTCGGGATAGACGGTGTGTACATCGATGACCTGGCTTTCGACAGGATGACCATGAAGCGCATCAGGAAGATCCTTGACAGGGCTAACCCTGGCGCTCTTATAGACCTGCACTCCGCGAACCAGTACAATACCAGGGATGGATTCGCGAATAGCGCCAACCTTTATCTCGAGCACTTCCCGTATCTGGACAGGCTTTGGTTCGGGGAATATTTCAACTATGATTTCCCGCCGGAGTTCTGGCTGGTGGAGGTCTCCGGTATTCCTTACGGACTTATGGGTGAGATGCTCGAAGGCGGTGGAAACCCTTGGCGTGGAATGCTTTACGGTATGACCGGGCGCAGCCCTAGGGTTAATAACGGGCCTCTTTGGAAGCTGTGGGATTCCTTCGGAATGGCCGGGTCAGAGATGATCGGCTATTGGGTCAAGGACAATCCTGTCAAGACCGGCAGTGACAAGACTTTGGCGACAATCTATCGCCGGACAGGGGAGAGAACGCTCATATCCATAGCGACTTGGGAAGATTCTGACGCTACAGTCTCCCTGTCGATAGATTGGAATGCCTTGGGGCTGGATCCCTCGAAAGTAACGCTCCATGCGCCTGAAATCGAGAATTTCCAGCCGGAAGCCAACTGGAAGCCAGGCGACCGGATCACTGTCCCCAAGGGAAAGGGTCTGTTGATTGTCGCGGGGGAATAAATCCTAATTAATCGTCACCACCACAAGGACTGGGCAGTGGTCTGAGGAATACTGCCTGTCCTTTATGTCATCGTCTATGCAAGCGTATGAGTGGACGGTGGCGTCTTTAGGTACGAATATGAAATCGCCCCTATCGGTGTCCTGCCTGTCGAAATCAAAGCCGTAATATGGGCTCTTCCGGCCTGTCGGGGCCGTCTCACTGGATGTGTAACTGTCTTTGACAAGCTCATTGTCGGAAAGGATAGCGATCGCCTCTGATCGCGGCCCGGTGTTGAGGTCACCGGTGAAGAACACAGGCAGTCCGTCATGAAGCTCCCTTGCCTTGTCCAGGAGGATCTTTGCCGCCTCGGTCCTGGACACAGGGCCTTTGTGGTCGAAATGAGTGTTGATATAGAAGAACTTCTTCTTTGTCTTTTTGTCGAGGAACTTGCTCCAAGTCGCGATACGCGTCACAGAGGCATCCCAATTCTTGCTTCCGGGCACATCCGGAGTCTCAGATAGCCAGAAACTGCCCCAGTCGAGAAGCTCGAAGCGGTCGGTCTTGTAGAAAATAGGAGTGCCTTCTCCCTTCCTGTCCTCCCTACGCCCTTCTCCAAACACTGAATATGTATCCTTAAGATCCTCGGCCAAGGCTTCCTTCATCTCGTCATTAACTTCCTGGGCTCCGATAATGTCGAAATCGTAGTCGGATATACGTTTGAGAATGAATGGTTTCCGCTGGTAGAAATCCCTATCGAGGCTATCCGCTGACATGATAACTCTCATGTTGTAGTTGGCGAATCGGATCGGAGTGTCTTTCCCTCCGCAGGAAAGAAAAGTCATCGCCGCGATTGCGGCGATGACATAACTAGCTATCGATCTCATGATCGTGGATTACAGCTGGGGACCGGCCTTGACGAGGGCCTTTCCGGCCTTGTTGGACTCGTACTTGTGGAAGTTCTTGATGAACCTTCCGGCGAGATCCTTGGCCTTCTCCTCCCACTGAGCGGGATCGGCGTAGGTGTCGCGAGGATCAAGGATGCCAGTGTCAACTCCCTCGAGAACAGTAGGAACCGTGAAGTTGAAGAAAGGAATCTTCTTGGTCGGGGCCTTGTCGATGCTATGGTTGAGGATGGCGTCGATAATACCGCGGGTGTCGCGGATCGAGATCCTCTTGCCGGTTCCGTTCCAACCTGTGTTCACCAGGTAAGCCTTGGCGCCACTTCTCTTCATCCTCTTGACAAGCTCCTCAGCGTACTTGGTC
>ODAI011797598.1_pt1 | contig 13095 bp, 6 predicted proteins | sample 1539321 | NCBI WGS metagenome assembly ODAI01 (sample SAMN02144231, study PRJEB22623) | gut metagenome | biome: sheep rumen | host: Ovis aries | place: New Zealand | reverse complement strand
TTTCCTGGACATACTGGATGACGCGGTAGCGGCCTTCATCGTCGAAGTCCACGTCGCTACCCGGCATCGAGATACGCTCCGGGTTGAGGAAACGCTCGAACAGCAGGTCGTACCGGATCGGGTCCAAATTGGTGATACCGAAGCAATAGGCGGCGGCGCTTCCCGCGGCGGACCCACGGCCCGGTCCCACGGAAATCCCGTGGTTCTTGGCCCAGTTGATGAAGTCCTGGACGATCAGGAAGTAGTCCGGGAAACCCATGCGGGAGATGGTCTTCAGCTCGAAGTCCAGGCGCTCGGCCTGTTCGTCGGTCAGGGTCTCGCCGTAGCGGACCTTCGCGCCGTCGTAGCAGATCTTGCACATGTAGGCCACCGAGGCGCAGAAATCGTCCCCGCGGTAGGTCCCGTGCTCGTCGTTGCGGCCGGCGTCGATGATGTTCTTGTATTTGTCCAGCCAGTAAGGCAGGTTGTCGGTGAATTCCTTCGGCAGTTCGAACTTCGGCAGGACGTGGTCCCGGTCGATCTCATAGCGCTCGATCTTGTCGAGAACCTCGAGGGTATTGTCGATGGCCTCCGGATGGTCCGGGAACAGGGCCCGCATCTCCTCCTCGCTCTTGAGGTACTCCTGCTGGGTATAGTGCAGGCGGTCCTCCTCGTCGACGAACTTGCCGGTATTCAGGCAGATGAGCCGGTCATGCGCCGGTCCGTCCTCCTTGTCCACGAAGTGTACGTCATTGGTAGCGACCACCTTGACCCCGTGCTTCTCCGCCAGTTCGAAGACGACCGGGACATACTGGCTCTGGCCTTCCCAGACATCCAGGCTGAGCCCCGGCACCTCGGTCTTGTGGTACATGACTTCGAGGTAGTAGTCCTCGCCGAAGACCCGCTTGTGCCATTCGACGGCCCGGTCGGCGGCCTCCATGTCCCGGTCCAGGATGGCCCGGGCGATCTCGCCGGCCATGCAGGCGCTGCAGCAGACCAGGTCCTCGTGGTACTTTTCGACGACCTCGTGGCTCACGCGGGGCTTGCCGTAGTACATACCCTCGATATGTCCCGTCGAGACGATCTTCATCAGGTTCTTGTACCCGTTGTAGTTCTTCGCCAGGAGGATCAGGTGGTAGTACTTGCGGTGGGCGTTGTCCTTGAGCTTGTGGTCATAGTGCTGGGAAACATAGATTTCGCAGCCCACGATGGGCTTGACCGCCGGGTGTTTCTTGGCGAACTTGTAGAACTCCTTGATCCCGTACATGTTGCCGTGGTCGGTGATGGCGAGGCCGGGCATCCCCATTTCTTCGGCACGGTTGAACAGGTGCTCGATGGAGGACATTCCGTCGAGGATGGAGTATTGGGTGTGGACGTGAAGATGGACGAAGGACATAAAACAAAGGTACGGAAATAATCCGTACCTTCTGTAAAAAAGTTGTCAACAATTACAGGCCCAGTTCGTCGATGATGTAGTCCAGTCCGCCGTAATGTTCGATCAGCCAGAGGACATAGCGGATATCGACGTTGACGCACATGTTGTAGCCCGGGGTGTAGTAGACGTCGCTGGCCAGGGATTCCTTGTTGCCGTCGAAGGCCAGGCCGATCAGCTCGCCGCGCGCATTGAGCACCGGGGAACCGGAGTTGCCTCCCGTGATGTCATTGTCCGTCAGGAAGTTGATATACATCTTCCGGGTTACGGCCGCCCGTTTGCGCGGGCCGTTCTTCTCCAGCGCCGCCCAGCTGCCCCAGTCGCCTTCGGTCACCAGGGCGCGCATCCTGTCGTCATACTTGAACTCGTGCCGGGCGGGGTTGTATTTCTCCAGCAGACCGGCGGAGGTCGTGTGCCACGAAGTGTACATGCCGTCCCAGGGCTCCAGGGCCCCGACGGTACCGTAGCTGATGCGCATGGTCGAATTGGCGTCCGGGTACTGCGGGACGCCCTTGTCCTCGCGCATCCGGTACATGGCGATCTTGTACTCCCGCTGCAGGTTCGTCAGTTCCTGGCGCGCCTCGAGGCCGCCTTCGAGGTTGTTGAGGTCGGTGGTGGTCACGTCGTTGAGGAACTTCCAGAGCGGATCCTCATGCAGCTGGTCCTTGCCGGTGTAGGCCTCCAGCGAGCCTTTCGCGATGAAGGAGTTGTCCCACAGCCAGTCCGCCATCTTGCCGGTCTCTCCATTGTATTTAGCCAGCATCTCTTTCTGGTACGGGCCCATGATGGCGGGATCCATCAGGGCGCAGTAGCGCTCGATGGCCAGCCGCATCAGATCTTTCTCGACCCGCAGGTCCGTCTCATCGAATCCCTGCTGCAGGGTTTTGCGCTGCGCCTCGAGGTCGCCCCGGGCGCTGGTCAGCCGCAGGAAGGTCCGGTCGATGATGGCCCCGCGTACGAGATTCTCCCGGTAGATGATCCGGGCTTTCTCGGCGTTCTCCTGGGCGGCATAGATCTCCCGCATCCGGGGGATCAGGTTGCCCCAACGGTCTTTCCGGGCCGGATCCGCATCGATCCAGGCCTGCAGCTGGGCGGCATCCGCTTCCTTGTCGGAATACACGTCGAAGCGGCGCAGGCACAGTTCCTCGCCTTCCTGCATCTCACCCAGATTGGTCAGGCTGAAGAAGGTGTCGGAATATTTCAGGCGGATGGCCGGGTCGGAGTCCATCCAGCGGCGCATGACGTCCATCTGGCCTTTGCGGAGCGCGTTGGTGATCGGAAGCTCCACTTTTCCGCTGAAGTTGATTTCCGGGGCGGAGCTGTAGCGGTTGGTGCGGCCGGGATAGCCGATGACCATCGTGAAATCGCCCGGCTTGTAGCCGGCCGTGGAAATCTTCAGATGACGGACCGGTTTGAGCGGCACATTCGCAGGATTGTATTCGGCCGGACTGCCGTCCGGGGCGGCATAGAGCCGGTACAGGGCGAAGTCGCCCTTGTGCTGCGGCCACTCCCAGTTATCCTCGTCCCCGCCGAAGGCAGCGATCGACTCCGGCGGAGCGGCGACCAGGCGCAGATCCTTGAATACCTGATAGATGGCCATGTAGTATTTTTCGCCGCCCCACATGGAATCCATCGTGGCCTCCATGCCCGGGAAACGTTCCTTGTAGCGGTTTTCCATCAGGTAGGCCAGCCGGCGCGAACCGGCGTTCTCGCCTTTGGCGACCAGTTCGTCATGGTAGGCCTTGGCTTCCTCGGTTACGTCGAAGACGCGTTTGAGGAAGTAGACCTCCTTGCCCGGGATCGGGATTTCCTTGGACCGGTCCATGGCCCAGAAACCGTCTTCCAGGTAGTTCTTCTCGGGGGTGCTGAGATCGAACACGTCGGAATAGGCGCAGTGGTGGTTCGTGATCAGCAGACCCTGGTCCGAGATCATGCTGCCGGTGCAGTAGAAGCCCAGCGAGATGACGGCGTCGGAGACGGCGGCGCCCGGTGCGTCGGCGTTGTAGATTTCGCCGGCGGAGAGCTGCAGGCCGCGCTCCTGCATCTTCTTTTCCAGGGCCTTGTTGATGCCCTGGATGAGCCACATGCCCTCATCTGCCCATGCGCTGCAGACGCACAGGCAGAGGGACAGGGTCAAGAGTATCCTTTTCATAATTGGTTCTTATTCAGCGTTTCTCACGCAGCGGAGCGGGCCGGCGATGCGGTAGCTCACCTTGGTGCCGTTGATGGTGTATTCGGCTTCGGTGGCCTTGTTGGTCATCGGCATGAAGCCGTGGAACTGCAGGTTCTTGACGCCGGAGGTCGCGTCGCCGGCCGTATTGTAGGTCACGCCGGCATAGGTGGATCCGCACATCATGCTGGAGGTAAGATGGTCATACCCGGCCATCCGGCCCATGAAGGTTCCGGTGGTGGCGGTGTTGTTCCCAATGGAAACGGCTCCGTAAGCGGCGATGTTGAAGCCGTCGGCATTCAGCAGGGCGATCGATCCGTTGGCGCCGTCATAGTACGGGGCATCGGTACGGGTGGTTACGCCGACACCCTTGCCGACCAGGTCGAGGATGTCATCGAGCGTCGGGACATGCCAGCCCGGAGGGCAGATGCCCTGGGCGCCTTCGAGGGCCTCGGCCTCGGCCACGCTCTTGAGGTCGCCGACCTTCTTTCCGAGGGCGACTTCCGCCTGGTACAGATAGCCTTGGGCGGCGACGACGGCGTCGTCATTGGAGAACTGGGCCGCAGAGCCATCGGCATTGAGCACGAGCGGGTTGAAGACGCCGGCGGTGACGGCGGTCAGGTCGGAACTGACGGTGAAACCGGCCGGGACATAGCGCAGGTTCTTGGCCATCCACCACTTGCCGTCCTTGAGCTTGACGACATCGTAGCGGACATTGTCATAGGTGAAATAGCCGTCGGAGAGCTTCTCCTCGAACTGCACGGCCGGGGTGGAATCGTCGGCCGGAATCTCGCCGCCGTCGCCCCAGTTCTCGATGTCGCCGGAGAGGACGACCTGGATGTCAGCCGGGTTGACGATCATGTTGATGGTATACTGCTTGCCGGCGACCAGGGTGGCCTCGGCCAGGCGCTGGGTCATTTCCTTGCCGGCGGCGTTGACGGTAACCACGAGGGCGACGGTCTGCGGCGGCAGGATGGCATAGAGGGTCGTGGCATCGGCCGGATAGGCCTTGATGTCGGCCGCGGCGGCCTTATCGTCGACGGTGGCGGAGAAGTCACTGGCGATGACGGCCGTCGGGATGGCACCCTTGAGGGTCATGGCGTCGATGGTGTAGCCGGCGTTGTTGGTCACCTTGATGACCAGGCGGGAAAGCTTGTGCTGGAAGACCATGGCCACGGCATTCGCGGTCGGCAGGACGCCGGTCTTGGTCGCGGCGAGGAAGTCGGAGGAGGAGGTGCCTGCAGATTGGTCGGCGGCGACGGTGAAGGACGTCGGGACGGTCTCGGCATAGGGATAATAGGCGGCGAGGGTGGCCTCGTCGGCGCCTTCCTCGTACCATTTCAGGCCGCCGTTGAAGGTCGATCCATCGTAGGTCATCTTCTGGTTGGTGGCATAGGCGCCGGACGCGCGGGTAACGGTCAGGCCGATGGCGTCGCCGCTTTCGAAGTTGGTGGCGTCGACCTTGGTGATGACGGGTTCGATCCGGAGGTCATAGTCCGGCTTGACGGGCTCCTGGCCGCGCTTGTTGCAGGCAACCAGGGCGAGAAGACCGAGGGAAATAATGATTAATCTTTTCATATTCAATGGGTTTATTTAAAATTCATATCCGAGGGTAAGCAGGGTCTCCTGTCGGTTGGCACCCGGGAGGAGCTTGATGTCGAAGGCGTGGACGAAGGCGCAGGAGGCTTCTAGGAAAAGACCCTCGACCCCCGCTAGGGAGAAACCGTAGCGCAGGGCGAGCGAGCCGCCCAGGCGGGTTGCATCGGAGAGTTCCTGCTCCCGGTCCCACCATTCCTGCAGCCGGAACGGGAAGGTCGTGACGCCCAGCCCTTCGTTGTCATTGTCGATGACATGGCTGTGCTCGCCGATCTTGCAGCCGAACAGTACACCGGCACGCAGTTGGAACCGGCCCAGCGGGAGGACGGCATCTGCCTTGAAGTCCGCGACGGTGGATTCGTCGTTATCCAGGAACGGATACATCAGCGTGCTCCGGTCCCGGTTGTTGGTCACTGTGAACCCCGCGCCGAGTTCCATTCCATTCTCGCGGTAATACCGCCAGGACGGGCCGACGGCCAGGCTGCGGCGCTCGTAGATCCGGTTGGCGTCATATTCGACCGGCGTGGTCACGCCGCCCGAGGAAACCTTTTCGATGACGCTCTCGTCCAGGTCCTGGCGGGTCCAGTCATAGCCCAGCCGGAAGGAATGCACGCCCAAAGGGCGGTGCAGCGTATAGATCAGTTGCCCGCTGAACGCCATGCCCGGGAACCGGAACCAGGTGTAGCCCTTTTCCCCGACCGCACCGTGGGAGAACCGCCATTCGGCATCGGCGTAGAGGAAGTTGCCGATCTCGCCCTGCAGGGCGAAGCCGTGGGTGAATTCCTTGACGGCGAACCGGTCGACGCCGGCTTCATTCAGGTGGATGCCCGCGCCGTCCCAGACCTGGTAGGCGCCGTACATCAGGCCCTTGTCCAGGAAGGCATAGTAGGATTCCGCGGTGGCGGCACCGATCTGTTCGGCCTGGATGAACTCGGAGGTCTTCCGGAAGATGTAGGAAGCGCCGATCCGCCAGCCGCTCTGGTCGAAGAGGACGGACGGGACGACCTCCAGGTCCTGCCGGTAGGTGGTGTGGCGCAAGTCCTTGCGCTTGGCATAGTTGGCCCCTTCGAAGCGGAAGGTTCCGCCGAAGATCCACGGGCTGTCATTGCGCCAGGCCAGGCCGCCGCCGATCCCGTAGGTCTGCAGGGTCTTGCGTCCCGGGGTGAATTCCAGCACGTCGACCGGGTAGAATCCGGGCTGGGTGAACATGGACCCGCACATGTTGTCTCCGCCCTGCTGGACGAAGGAGAAGTCGCCGGTCATCAGCAGCGACGGCAGGTGGACTTCCGTTTCGGCCCGGGCCCCTGCGCTCCACAGTTCCCGGGCTTCCGAGCCGCCGTGGAATCCGCCCGAGGCATAACCCCCGAACAGTTCGGCGGCCGAAGCGGCCGTTTTGCCGGCGATGGTCACCCGCGGCGAACTCTGGGCGCTCAGGCCCGCGATGTTGCGGCTTTGCCGCCAGGCCTCCCAGTCATACATCTCCTGGGAGAAGGCCTGCTGGGTGCAAAACACAAGGCCCAGCAGGAGGACGAGCCTACTTGTGAAGGGATTGTGTCTCGCGTTCATAGAAATCTGCGGTTGAATTGTTGGTATCCATCAGTACTTCGAAACCTTGCTCGGCGCTCGCCGTCTCATCGACGCGGCGCATCAGGGTGTGGCCCTTGAAGGTTTCGCTGAGAGCGACATAACCGGCGTCAATGGCCGGGGACAGCCGTTTGTGGTTGTCCGAGGAGCCGCCGTTGAAGACTTCCATCCCGTCGATGACCCACTCCTGCGGGAGGGTGACGACCCGTTCGGAGCCGCCCGGCACTTGCCGGAGGTTCTCCGGCACGGACACGAAGTCCCGCATGGTGGTGCCCTCGGCCCGGAAGATCACGAAGGTCGGGGAGTTCAGCGACAGGGTGTAGGCATTGGCCTGTCCGGTCTTGATCACGACTTCCAGGATGCGCTCGGACTTGATCTGGTCGCCCGGAACGGGATGGTAGGTCGGGTTCGGGAAGTACGACTGGTTGTAACAGACGAAGTAGCCGGGCTGGTTGAGGTTGACCGACAGCGGATACTGGGCGCTGTGGTCGATGGCTCCGCGCAGGCAGATGACGGCATCTTCGCCCGGGTTGAGCGGGAAAGAGGTCCCGGTCCCGCCGACCTGCCAGATGGCCTGGATGATCGGGAGGAAATCCGGCAGCTCGCCGCCGTCCAGCCAGGGGTTGGAACCGGTGCTGTTGTAGGGAGAGAGGGTACCGAGGCAGAGGCCGTCCAGGTAGAGGACCTGCGAGTCGTTGTTGTGCAGGATGACGTACTGGTCGGACTGGTAGGTGCCTTCTTCCGGTGCCTTGCTGCAGCCGCCGCAATAGAGCTCCTTGATGACCAGCGTGCCGGCCTTGGAGTACTTGAGGGAGAGGCTGACGGCCACGTCCTGGCCGGAAATGACGACCTTGTCCAGGGTCCCGTTGAAAATGTCGGAGCCGGTCCGGTCGCTGATGGAAATCCGGTAGATGCCGTTCGGCAGGGTGGTCGAGGCCGTTCCGGACGCGTCCGTCAGCAGGGAATAGGCGCTGCCGCCGGAGACGCTTTCGACCGTCACGGCGACGCCGGCCCGGGTGGCATCCGCATGGTCGGAGGGATATACGGCACTGACCGTCAGGCGGTTGAGGCCGTCTGAATAGGGATTCTGCATCTCCATGCAGCCCGCCAGGACCAGTGCCCCGAAAAGCAAGAGGGTCTTTACAATTTGATTCTGCATGTCAGTCCGTAATAAAAGTTAGGGGTAAAGATCGCGGCCACGCCCGTCGCCTTGCTGGTGACGAAGCGGCGCGCATTCGTAAAGTTGTTTGCAAAGAAAGACAGGGAGACATGGTCTCCGATTTCCTTGGTCACGCTCAGGTTCGCCGATACGTACGGGTCATAGCCGTCGGCGGCGAAGGTGTAGATGTTGCCCGAGCGGAGGATGAGCCGGGAAAGCTCCGGGTCCCTGGCGGACTCGGCCGTCCAGGGATGCTGCACGCCGTCCAGGCCGATGTAGGCGACCGGGTAGACGGCCGTGTAGGACTTTCCGTCATAGATGTCCCCGCCGGTCGGGGCGTCGGAGCCCGCATTCACGGTAAACGCCCGGTCGGAGGTATACTGCGCATTGCGCAGCAGGGTGGCCTCGACCCGGCAGGTGATGACCAGGCGGGCCTGCGGGATGTGGGTGATGGCCGTCAGGTTGGCGTCCAGGTTGTCGGTCTTGCGGCCGTTCCAGACACCCGCATTCCCCTGGTAGATACCGGCATACTGGTAGGAGCGGTTCGGCAGGGAGGTATGCGACCAGCCGTTCTGGTAGTAGCTGACGGGGATGTCGGAGGAGAATTCCGTATGGTTCCAGGCCGCATCGAGGCGCAGCTGGGTACGGATGGGCTTGATCTCCGGGAAATCGACGGTCAGTTCGAGGCCGTAGCGGTGGATGTCCGCACCGTTCTCCTGCCGCCGGGAGGCCGCGAAGGTCTGGTCCTGTACGCGCAGCAGGCCCGGGGTGTAGAATTCGTCGTCGCTGCCGCGGAAATACACGTCGCCGGTCTGGTGGTCCAGGACCACGGAAGGATGACCGGGCATGGTATAGCCGGAGGGAAGGCTCATCATGTTGTAGGAGAAGGGTTCGTAGACGGTGCCCATCTCATACGGGTTCTTGGTGATATTGTAAAAACCGACGAGCGAGACCTTCAGGCCCATGAAGGAGGCGTCGATACCGACTTCCGAGTTGCGGTTCTCCTGCCAGCGCAGGGCCGGGTTGAAGGTCATCGTATACGGCATCGTGTAATAGACATAGGAGGCCTGTCCGTCGTGGGTATAGGCGAAGGTCTGGATGTCCCGGTATTCCTGGCGCGGGTAGAGGATATAGAAGGAAGGCAGCTTGCCCGCCACGCCCCAGCCGCCGCGGACGGCGAAGTGGTCCGACACCGTCCAGCGGGCGTTCAGACGCGGCGAGAGGATGCGCAGGTTGTCATAGTCCGACCCGCTGATCCGAACGGTCTCCGCCCGCAGGCCCGCCATGAGGTTGAGGCTGGTCTTGCCGATGGGGATGGTCATGTTCTCCTCGAGGAAGGCCGAGAGGGTGTGCATGTAGGGGTAATCCGTATACGGACGGGGCCGGTAGCCGTTGGCGGCCAGTGCCGGGTCCTCGTACCATTCGCCCTTGCCCACGTTGCCGTCCGCCTTCCACTGGACGCCCGCTTTCAGGGTACTCTTGACGGAGCCCCAGTGGGTCAGCCAGTTGTATTTGAGCGAGGCGGCGTAATCCAGCTCCTTGGAGTCCTGGATCTGGTCGGAATAGAAGGTCAGGGGCAGGGCGTCCGCGACCCAGTAGCCCTGCTCTTCGGCATGGACCGCCGGCTGGGCGGACGCATAGGAATTGTAGCCGTGGAAATGGGACTTCTGGTCATGGTAATACACCGACCCTTCGAGGCTGAGGTTGGTGATCCATCCCTTGTTCAGCAGCCAGGTGGCCTTGAGGTGCGGGGTCAGCAGGTTGTCCCGCTCCTTGGTGTATTCATCCGAGAAGGCGTCGGGATCGTTCTTGCTGTCCATGCCGCCGATGTTGCCGTTGATGCCGGCCTCGAAACGCAGGACCCCGGCGAAGGTGCGGGTGTAGTCCAGCGTGAAACCGCGGCGGGTGTAGGAGGTATACGGCGAGGTGAGCTTCCGGGTGGCGTTGGCCCATTCCAGTCCGAGATTGACCACGCCCTTTCCGACTTCGAAACCCTTGGAGACCGAGGCCTCGTAGGTGCGCGGATTGACGGAGAAGACGACGCTGAGCGGCGTGCGGCCCTTCTTCGTGGTCACGCGGACCATACCGCTGCCCAGGTCGCCGTATTCGGCGGAGGGGACGCCCGTGATGACCTCGACGGACTCGATGTTCTCCACCGACAGGCTCCGCGTCCCGACGCCCTGCATGCCGCTGAAGTTGGCATTGTCGCCCATCCGCACGCCGTTGATTTCCACGGCGGTGCCGAAGGCAGCGTTACCGGCGGTCGAGCCGCCGGCACGTAGCGAGAGGGCCGAATCGGTCGTCAGGTCGGGGTTGAGGGTCTTCCCGCCCGGCAACAGCGCCGCCACGCCGCCCATGCTGTTCATCTGCAGGTGGTCCAGTGCCGTCCGTTCGATTTTCTGGGTCGTGTTGATGTTGTCCTTGGACTTCTCGGCCGTCACGACGACCTCGTCCAGGGCCAGGGAATTGACAGAGAGGGTGATGACCAGGTCTTCAATGCTTGCCGAGACGGCCAGTTTCCGGGTGTCGGACACATAGCCGAGGCAGGAGACCTCCAGGTCATACGAACCTTTCTGCACCCCTTCCAATTCAAATTCTCCTTCCAGCCCGGTGACGGCCCAGAGATAGTTCTCGTCCAGTTTGACGACGGCTCCGGGCACCGGTTCTCCCGTCCGGGCGTCCTTGACCGTGCCACGCACCCGCAGCGGGGGCGCGGCGGCCAGCGGCAGGACGGCCAGCAGGAAGAGGAAGATCAGGATGCTTCTTTTCATGATATATTGCGTAACAGTCTGCAAAAATACGGAGAGGAATACTTCTGTAAAATCCCTATTTATAGGTATTATTCGGCCGGAAAGCTGGTTCCCCGCTTGTCGAAACTCAGTTTGGCCGGTTCCTCCTTGACATTGTCATTGGCATAGGTGATCGTCCAGGTATCCATGTTCATCAGTTCCCAGATCCGGTCTTCCGTACAAGGGGCGGCATAGCGGATCCGGATGGCCGGGACCAGGTCTTTGTTGAGGACCAGATACGTGCCGATGATGCCCTCTTCGCGGGAGAGGTGGTTGCTCAGGAACGGCATGTTGCGCAGGATGATCGGCTTCTCGTAATTCTGGTCCGGAATCTCGAAGAAGAACTGGGGCTGCCCGGCATAGACCTCGCTGCGTTTGCGGACCTGACCGTCATATTTGCCGTTGTATTCAGCCTTGAACCCGTCGAACATCCGGTTCAGGTATTCCTCGATGCCGATTTCCCCGGTCTCTTTCTCCATCTTGACGAACCGGAAACTGACCGGAATCTCCCGGACCTTTCCGTTCGGAAGCGGCATCTCGACCACCTTCTTCTCCACTTTTTCCTTGAACCATTTCTCATCGATGGTTTCGTCCGGATCCATGAAGACGCGGACGATCAGCGGGCAGGCGAATTCGCTCTCGAGGCCGTAGATCTTCTTGTCGGAATAGCGGAACTGCAGGCCCAGGTTGTTGAGGTCCTGGCGGTCCGGCATGTCCTCGGTGCGGATGGTCATGATTTTGAGACGCTTGACCTGGTTCGGGTCGGGGCTGGCCACACGGAACGTGGACGGCACATAGATCTGCTCCTGCAGGGTTTCCGGATCCGTGACGGCCGGGTCATAGGTGATGACGACCCGGTGCTTGCCGACATAGGTCTTGACGCCGTGGGTGCCTTCCAGCTGCTCGACCTTGCCCTTGAAGGCCATCGAGCTGCTGAAGCATTTGACGGATTTGAGCGGCATGATTTCGAAGGTCTTGAGCGTCGATGCGTCGACCTTGTCCATGTTCCAGGTTTCGCTGATGGTCGGAAGTTCCAGGCGGCTGCCGAACCAGAAACCGAGCCCGAGCAGCAGCAGGGTCAGGATGGCCGGCACATATTTCCAGCCCGGGCCCTTGGCCTTGTTGCAGACCCCGACCTGAAGGGCACTGAAGTTACAGGCCCCGACGCATTCGCCGCAGAGGGTGCAGTCCACGCAGGTGACCCGTCCCTTGCTGCCGGCGACGTCTACCTGGTACGGGCAGACCTTGTTGCAGAGACCGCAGCCGGTACACTTCGCATCGTCCTTGACTACATGCAGGAGCTGGAGTTTCGGGTTGCCGCAAAGGATCTCCAGCAGGTATCCGGCCAGGCACAGCACGCTCAGCAGCACGACCCACGGGATGGCGAGACCGACCTTGCCGAGCACCCACCAGACCAAGCTGATGCCCAAGATCCAGGCCCAGAATTTCAGGGAGTTGGAGATGGCTCCGAGCGGGCAGAGGTACTTGCACCAGAACCGGTCGGCGAAAAAGCCGCCGAGGATCACCAGCGCGACCGTGATAAGCGCCATCCAGAGGGTGATTTCGCCCTTGAAGCCGGTGGCGACGGCATAATACGGATCCAGGTGCTTGCAGAACAGTTCACTGGCCGTCGCGGTCATGTAGAAGATCCAGAAGACGAGCAGATATTTGACGATGCGCAGCAACTTGTCCCCGAGGGAGCCGCGGCGGATCTTCACCGGTTTGATTCCGAGGCGGCGGCGCAGCATGCCCAGCAGGTCCTCGACTGTGCCGACCGGGCAGAGGTAGGCGCAGAACAGCTTGCTCAGCAAGACCACGCCAATAGCGAGGGTGATGCCCATGAGGATCTGGAGCGAACTCATGCTGCACGGGAGGGAACCGCGGACGCCGTAGGTGGCGAGGGCTTCCAGGCCGCCGAGCGGACAGAAGGCTTCCGGATCGGCCGGCTCCATTTTCGGGAAAAACAGGCGGACAAAGCCGCTGAGGAAGAGGATGATGGCAGCGAGCGTTCCCCACTGGAGGGCATACCGCGGCCAATTTTTCTTGAGGTTGGAATTGCGGGCCATATCGCTTTGTTTAGTCAGTATAAAAGGTCAGGAGCCCAAGATAGGAATAATAAATGGAACGGGAATAATAAAAATAAAACGATTTATACGTACGTAACGGGCAACACAAAAGAGGCAGACTGTTTCAGCCTGCCTCTAAGGAGATATCGTTCGAAGATTATTTCTTGTTGGCCTGGGCCTTCATGGTGGCATCGTACATGACCGGGGTACCGATCATGATGGAAGCGTAGGTACCGATGAGGATACCGAGGCAGAGGGCGACGGAGAGACCGCGGATTCTTTCACCGCCGAAGAAAGCGATGGCGAGCATCGGGAGGAGG
>ODAI014822699.1_pt1 | contig 13096 bp, 10 predicted proteins | sample 1539321 | NCBI WGS metagenome assembly ODAI01 (sample SAMN02144231, study PRJEB22623) | gut metagenome | biome: sheep rumen | host: Ovis aries | place: New Zealand | reverse complement strand
CCGCGTTGATGGCCAGTACCGGGCTGTACCGCCCGGCAATGTCGCTGACGGCCTCGTAGATGCCGCTCTTGAAATCATCTCCGGCAAACGCGGTTCTCAGCTGACTGACATCCGTCAGCCGGATATCACATACGTAATACGTGAGTCCGTCTTTCTGTTTCTGTTCAATGGATACGGACATGCGATCCGTCTGATAGGAAAGTTCACCGGGTTCATAATGCTTGAGGGCAGAGGAGGAACCGGACTCATCCGTGCCCCCAGCATTGCTGACCGTTCTGGCCTGTTCTTCCTTTGTCTGCTCCGCGATTTCCTCCTGGATCTCCTCCAGCTGTACCTCCGCGTTGAAATTCACAATCTGGTCGAGCTCACTGTTGGGTTCCGGTGTGGCTCCCGGCAGGGCCTGAATGGTTCTCTCATTCTGAACTCTGGCCCAGTCGCTGAAACGCTGCTGGACGCTGGGAACCTCCGTCACCGGTGCACTGGCATTGCAAAGGACCAGTGTCAGCACAATCCCTGCCGCCATGAGCAGGATTCGCAGCGGCTTTTTGTCCCCGAAAACCACCGGGACATCAAAATGTCGTTTCCGGAATCGTCTGAAATGATGCAGATTTCCTTCACTTTTTGCCGGCAGATCGTACCGCCTGAGCGGTGTTCTTCTGATCCGGTCAATCGGTTTCATTCAGCGTTTCTCTCCTCTTTCAAACGATTAGATGAGGCGTATTATACGCCCCGGAACAGTCCCTGTCAAACGATCCCCGCGTCCCCGGGACAGGCAAAGCCGCAGTTGGCGTCTCTTTCAGGCATGTATGCTCTTGTCCGAATTTCTTCCTTTTTATACAGGAACAGATCCGGAACTGCCGGTATTGGGGTGCCTTTCCCTTCTCCAATCCTGTTTGTGCTATGGTATTTTATGCCTGTTGCATAAAATACCGCTGATAAATTGCTGTATATTCATGCATTTTCCCAAAATCTGCGCCCGTCTATTCTTTTCCATCCGTGTTTCTGTTATAATTTTAACTGATGTGCCCTGACTAATTTTTCACAGATACAGCCCTCTGTATCTTCCCCAATTCATTTACGGGAGTTATTTATGAAACTGACAGAAGTCCTCTCCATGCTAGGTGGTATCGGTCTTTTTTTATACGGAATGACCCTGATGTCCACCGGACTCAAAAACGCTGCCGGTGATCGTTTGCGACAGATCCTTGAACGCGTCACCTCCAACCGGCTGGCTGCTCTTCTGGTCGGTCTGGTTGTTACTCTGCTCATTCAGAGCTCAAGTGCCACCGATATGATGCTGATCGGTTTCGTCGATTCCGGTCTCATGCCGCTGGCCCAGGCTTTTGGTGTCATCCTGGGCGCCAATATCGGAACGACGGTGACCGCACAGATTACCGCCTTTGACCTGACCGCGCTGGCACCCTTCCTGCTGTTTGTGGGATGTGTCATCGTCCTGTTTGTCAAAAAGCCCTTTATCCAGTCCATCAGCACGGTGGTATTGGGATTTGGCATGCTGTTTGTGGGCATCGGCATGATGAAGGGCGCCATCGCGCCCCTGTCCCGTACGCCTGCGTTTATTGCCCTCGTCTCTGCACTGGATAATCCCATCGCCGGCATCCTGTTCGGTATCGGATTTACGGCACTCCTGCAGAGTTCCTCCTCCTCCGTCGTCATTTTCCAGACCTTTGCCCAGCAGGGAATGCTGAGTTATAACGAAACCGTCTGGCTGGTGATCGGTGCGGCCATCGGCTCTGTCACTCCCAACCTGCTTGCCAGCATTACCGCCTCCCGTGAAGGAAAGCGCACGGCTCTTCTGAATCTGTTTTTCAACCTTTTCAGAGCCTGCCTGATTTCCACCCTGATTCTGCTGTTCCCGAAGATTCTCACCGCCATTCAGTCCCTGTCACCCGGGGATGTGGCCCGTCAGGTGGCAAATACGCATACCCTGTTTGCCATCACCGCCGCGATAATTGCCCTGCCCATGCAGCCGCTCTTCCTGCGCCTTACCCATCTGGTTTTCCCGCTCCTGCCCGAGGAGACACGGCTCAAGGAACAGAAGAGCCTTGCCTATCTGGAACATATGGAAAAGTATCCCGACAGCGTGGCCATTCACGAGGCCCAGCTGGAGGTTAACCGTATGGGCAATTTTGCAAGGGAAAACCTGGGCATTGCCATCGAGTACTTCTTCAACCCCAGTGACGTGGAAAAAGGAAAGCGGGTCGCAGAGCTTGAATCCGTCGTTGATTATCTCAATCAGGCCATTACGGACAAGCTTATCTCCCTTCGTTCCCGGAACCTCTCTGAAAAGGACATTTTCCGTCTGACCAAGATGACGCAGGTCACCAGCAACTATGAGCGAATCAGTGATCATGCCGAAAACATTGCCGAATTTACCGACCGGGTCAAGAACGAAAATGCCGTCATCTCTGAGGCCGGCCTCTCTGAACTGCGGCAGATGAGCGACACGGTTCTCAAAACGCTGGATGTCTCCATGGATGTGTACTCGAATAACCATCTGGAGCGTCTTCCGGAGGCTGAGGCCTATGAGCAGCAGGTGGATGATATGCAGGCTCTGTTCATTGAGCATCACATCAACCGCCTGATGGAATCCAAATGTGACCCCCTCGGCGGCGTCATTTTCACCGACATGTGTACCGATCTTGAACGGTGTTCAGATCAGGCAATCAACATCGCCACCGCCCTGGTCCAGGAGAAAAAGTACTGAAAAAGCTTGTTTCAGGTGTCCCGCAAGGGACACCTTTTTATGAGCCTCTTTCAATATTTCCGCCCTGTTTCCTTTTCCGCATCCTGTTTTCCGTAATTTCAAGATTGAAAACCGGATGCGGAAAGTGTAGAATACAGGTACATTTGTCAATCAACCTTTTCAAACGACTCACAAAGAGGCTTCATATGGCTGGACGTCTGGATCAGATTGAACAATTCCTGCAGGACAGTCTGGGACACGCTTTCCTTGCTGCCAGGCCGGATCTTCCCTATGCTGTCAGTCGGATATTGCTTGGAATCGGCCTGCCGGATTCTTCGATGACCGCCATCTGGCACCGTCTTGATTCCTTCCTCTTTAACGTAATTTACAATACAACCAATAAGCAAATGCTGCTGATCATGGATGACCGGCGGAAAATTCGCGCCACAGAGGACATGATTACGGACCTGGCAGACCGTCTGCTGTCCCTCACCTATGCCTCAGCTGTTCCCACCCCTGAACTGGAGGATCAGCTGTATGATCTGTCCAGAAACGGGTCATTTTCCGCCATGCGCACCCTTCTTGAGAAGTATCATCCGGGTGATGCCGAGCGCGAAATGATCGTTCGTGTTCTCAGGGAAAACTATCAGCTGCATTAATCTGGAGATGGATATGTCAAAAATTATTGCTGTTACCAATCAAAAAGGCGGTGTCGGAAAGACCACCACCAGCATTAATCTTTCCGCCTGTGTCGCTGCCACGGGAAAACGCGTGCTTGTCGTGGATGCCGATCCGCAGGGCAATGCCTCAAGCGGCCTCGGCTTCAAGCCTGAAAAAGATACCCCGACCCTGTATGAGGTCATTGCCGGTGAAATCCCTGCCGAATCGGCCATCGTCAGCACCCCGGTGTCCACGCTGTTCCTGCTGCCCTCCGATGTGCGGCTGGCCGGTGCGGAAATCGAGCTGGCCGGCGTAGATAACCGTGAATCGATCTTTGCGGATGCCCTGCGGCCTCTCAAGGACAACTACGATTTTATCTTTATCGACTGTCCCCCGTCCCTGGGCCTGATCACCGTCAACACGCTTTGTGCCTCCGACAGTGTCCTTATTCCTATCCAGTGTGAATACTATGCACTGGAGGGCGTCAGTGCCCTGATGGGAACGGTGCAGAAAGTACAGCGGATCAACCGGCACCTGGCCATTGAGGGAATTGTCCTCACCATGCTGGATGCCCGGACCAATCTGGGTATTCAGGTTGCCAAGGAAGTAAGACGTTTCTTCAAGGCGCGGGTCTACACCACCGTCATCCCCCGAAACGTCCGCCTGGGCGAGGCCCCCAGTCACGGTCTCCCCATTCATCTCTATGATTCACGCTCTCTCGGTGCCCAGAGTTATGAACAGCTTGCCCAGGAATTCCTGAAAGCAAATTCATAAGGCATTGGACCGACGCTGCTGCGCCGGTCCAATGCCCGTCAAAACAGGTACGATGCCAAACGATCGCATGATAATTAAGGAGGACAACGATGCCCAGAAAAACAGGTTTGGGACGCGGACTGGATGCTCTCCTTCCCGATGTTGAGACAACCCTGTCCCATCTGGATTCTCCTGACAGTTCCGATCCCCTGGATGCTGTCATTGATATTCCCATTCATTCCATTGATCCGAATCCGAATCAGCCCCGGCGTACATTTGATCCGGAATCTCTCAGTGCCCTTTCCGCTTCCATTCAGAGCAGCGGCATCCTTTCCCCGATCCTGGTTGCCCGTGATGGAAACCGGTATACCCTCATCGCGGGAGAACGCCGCTGGCGTGCCGCGCGGTTGGCCAATCTGACCACCGTTCCGGCCATTGTCCGGGACTGGGATGAGATCAAGCGCCAGGAAGCCGCGCTGATTGAAAATATTCAGCGGGATGACCTCAATCCCATTGAAGAGGCACAGGGCATTGCGCGCCTGATTGATCAGTACTCCTTTACACAGGAAGCCATTGCGGAGCGGCTGGGAAAAAGCCGCCCTGCCGTGACCAATCTGCTGCGCCTTCTGACCCTCCCCGACTTTATTCAGAAAGCCATTACAGATGGCACACTCTCCGCCGGTCACGCCCGCGTCCTGGCGGGCATTTCGGATGCCGAGATTCAGAAAATGCTCTTTGAGAAAACCATTAACCTGCACTGGTCTGTCCGTCAGCTGGAAATGGCTGCCCGGGATGCCGCCAAACCGAAAGAGGAAGAAAAGCAAAAGCCCTCCCTGCCGGTTGAGTATAACGAACTGGGGGATGCCATCCGGAATGCCACCGGTCTTAAAGTCCATTTCTCCGGTTCCAAGGAAAAGGGCAAGGTCATACTTGAATACAACGACCCGGAATCTCTGCAGAAACTGTGGGATCTGGTACATGCCTGATTTCAAAAGCGAAGCCGGTGCTTCGCTTTTTTTTGCTTGCGGCTCACGAGCCTTTCGCGAAGCGGCAGAAATGAGAGGAGGACTCGCTATGGAACTTAATCATCGCCTTGTCAATATCCCGCCCAGCGGGATCCGGCGCATTGGTCAGCTAGCCAAGGCCCGTCCGGGGTGTATCTCCCTGAGCATCGGCGAACCGGACCTGGACGCACCGGAGAGGATCCGCCGGCAGATCGCGGATGCCATTGTGGCCGGCGATACCCACTACCCGCCCAATGCCGGGATTTCCGATCTGCGCGGGGAGATTGCCAACGCCGTCAATGAGCGCTTTTCAACCGATTATGCCCCCGGCGAAACGGTGGTGACCATCGGGTCAACGGAGGCCCTTGCCAGCGCCATTTTCGCCATTCTCAATCCCGGGGATGAGGTCATCGTCCCCATTCCCACGTTTAACCTTTATCAGGCGCAGATTGAACTGGCCGGAGGCGTTTTCGTTCCGCTGCCCCTTCGCAGCGATGATTTTCAGATCGATGCCGCGGCGCTTGAAGCCCTCATAACCCCCAGGACCCGCGCCATTCTCTTTGCCTCACCGAACAATCCCACCGGGACGATTTTAAACGCGGAAAGTCTGGCCTGTCTTCGCCGGGCAGCCCTTAACCATGACCTTTATCTGATTAATGACAGTGTCTATGACCGCCTCCTGTACACCGATTCCTTTCCGACCCTGATGGGGGATCCGGCGCTTCGTGACCGGCTCATCTATGTCAATGCGTTTTCCAAGACCTACGCCATGACCGGCGTTCGCATCGGGTACGCTCTGGCCGACCAGCCCGTCATGGACCAGATGATCAAGGCCCACAGCTTCCTGGTCGTTTCCGTGGCCGGCTGTATCCAGTCCGGCTGCCGGTCCATCTTTTCCCTCTCGGTTGAGGACAGTGTCACGGCCTTCCGGAAGCGCCGGGACCTTGTCCTGGATGCGCTCCGCGACATGCACCTGCCCTGCCCGGTTCCGGAGGGCGCTTTCTATGCCTTCCCCTCCATCAGGGAATTCGGGATTCCGGATGAGCCTTTCTGCCTGCAGCTCATTGAGCAGGGAGGACTCGCCCTGGTTCCCTCCTCCTGCTTTGGTGTCCCGGGCCACGTACGCATCTCTTTCTGCTACGAGCTGTCCATCCTCGAGGAAGGAATGAAGCGGCTTGCACGTTTTGTTCAGAGCCTGCGCACCTGAACCCCAATATAAAAGCGGATCTGCCAAAGGCAGATCCGCTTTTTGCTTTTCTTTCTCAGCGCTCGACACGGCCGGAGCCGGAGCCCTTCATCAGGCTCTCCACTTCCTTCACCGTGACACGGTTGAAGTCGCCGGAGATGGTATGCTTGAGGCAGGATGCCGCAACCGCAAACTCCAGTGCTTCGCCCTGGGTGGCATAGTTGTTGAGACCATAAATCAGGCCGCCGCCGAAGGAGTCGCCGCCGCCGACGCGGTCCACGATATCCGTAATCGCATAACGGCGGGATACATAGAATTCCTTGCCGTCATAGATGCAGGCTGCCCAGTAGTTGGTATCCGCACTCTTGGACTCACGCAGCGTGATGGCCACCTTCTCCAGGTTCGGATACATCTCCATCGCCGTGCTGGCGATCTTCTTGTAGACCTCACGGTCCAGCTCGCCGCTCTCGACATCGCTCTTGGCGCTGATGCCAAGGGACTTCTGGAAGTCTTCCTCATTGGCAATGGCGACATCCACGTACTTCGTGATCTCGCTCATGACTTCCTTTGCTTCCTTGCCGTATTTCCACAGATTCTTGCGGTAGTTGAGGTCGCAGGAAACCTTCACGCCCATTTCCTTGGCTGCCTTCACCGCCGCCAGGGTCAGGTCAGCAGCAGACTGGGAAATAGCCGGGGTGATGCCGGTCACATGGAACCAGGTGGCATCCTTCAGGATCTCTTTCCAGTCAAACAGATCCACCGGTGCCTTGGCGATGCAGGAATCCGCACGGTCATAAATGACCTTGGAAGGACGCTGGTTGGAACCGGTCTCAAGGAAATAGATTCCCATACGGCCATCCACCATCTTGATGTCGGACACATCGACGCCAAATCCGCGGACCTCGCGCAGGCAGGCCTCGCCGATCGCATTATTCGGAAGAGCGGTAACAAATGCCGTATTCATTCCATAATTTGCAAGAGAAACAGCTACGTTCGCCTCGCCGCCGCCAAAGGTTGCCTCGAGAGAGGGGCTCTGGAAGAAACGCTCAAGTGCGGGGCTCTTGAGACGAAGCATGATTTCACCAAATGTAACTACTTTTCCCATTTTGAATCACTCCTTACTGTCGTTTAAGGGAATTTGAGCAATTGCGATTATACATGGACCATGGGAAGAAATCAAGTTCTATCCGGCAGTTTTTCCCGTATATTCACGGTCCGTGACGCCCTGATTTCCCGCGGGTCTCATTCATGCGGGTCCTCCTTTTTCCCGGTCCGCCTGTGATAGTCCTCGATTGCCCTGAGATAACACGCCTCCACCGATTCCGCAAACCGTTCCGCCGAGTAACGCTCCACGGAGGATGGTGCCCGGCTGGCGATGTGTTTCCCTTCCTGGCTGAATCCCCGGATCAGCGCAACCAGAAGGGCCTCGTCCGAGGCATCCGAAAGGATGCCGTTCACGCCGTCTGAAATGACCCCGTCCAGACAGGAATCCTTCACCGCACAGATACACAGGCCGGATGCCATCGCCTCAATATAGGTCAGTCCCTGCGTTTCCGTATGGGAGGCGCTGCAGAACACATCCCCGATGGCATAATATTGGTCAATCTGGTCCCACGGCTTCGGCCCGGTCTGTATCACGTATTCCCCGATCCCCAGATTCCTGGCCATCTGTTCCAGTTCCCCGCGCTGCGGACCTTCTCCCACCAGCACCAGCCGTACCTCCGGATATATCTCGTGCAGCTTCGGAAAAACCCGGAGGATCTGTGCGATGTTTTTCTCCCGTGCAATCCGCCCGATATTCAAAAGAACCCGTTCACCTGGCCGGATGCCGCATTCTCTGCGAATCTCCTCCCGCATCTCCTCACTGTGCAGCTGCGGGTTAAACCGCCCGATCTCCATGCCGGTGGGAATGACATCGATCTTCGATTCAACGCCATAACTGACCAGCAGGTTTCGGGTTTTTTCAGAAGGTGAAATCACCCGGTCCAGGCGGTTGCACCACCATTCCGAATATTTGCGGATCAGTCCTTTCGCTTTCCCATCGATGATCGTCCCGTGAGTAATGTAATAGGTATAGTCCTCCCAGACCGTATGATACGTATGTACAACCGGACAGGCATCTGATTTTGCCGTATGAATGCCCAGATAACCCATGATGAATTCCGTATTGGTATGAATGATATCAAATTTATATGAATGACGGTTAAGCAGTTCATTCAGTCCGGGAATCGCCACATTCCTGTCCTTCAGCGCAAACAGCGGTGCAGAAGCCAGATAATGGACATTGTCCCTTTTTTCTTTGTCACAGTCCCTGCACCTGGGTGCGAAGACCTGTACCTCATGGCCTCTGCGCATGAGCTGCTGCTCAAGCAGATGGCAGCTCGTGGCAACTCCGTTAATTTCCGGATAAAACGTATCCGTATAGATACCGATTCTCAAATTATGCCCCCTGTACTCCGGACAATGATTTTGGTTTCTAAAATTATAACATATTGATGACTGAGATTCAAAGTTTTCATCCTCTCAGCCTTTTTTCTGGTTTCTTCTCCATTCCGGAGACAGACCGCCGGAAACCGATGGATTTGGAACTTCCTTCCTTTCTTCCTGCATTTCTAATGAATTTTTCCCTTTTGTCTTGGTTATTTATGAAATATTCCTTATTTTTCTTGCATGTTTTACGTATTTGTGATAGCATGCCAATAATTCTGTCCTCAGACTGTTTGTTTTATTTGCGAGGTTCAAGGTATGAATTTCATGAAGGAAATCACAACAATTGCAGGTGCCTCTCTCCCCATTGATGAACAGTGGACGATTCGCCGCTGTCGTCTCAGTTCCGGCTCGTCCGGTCCCAGAATCTGTATCACCTCCGGGATTCACGGGGATGAAATGCTGGGACAGCTGATTCTCTACAAACTGTCCCGCACCATTCAGGAACATCCTGATTTTCTGAACGGAACCGTGGATCTTTACCCGATGCTCAATCCCCTCGGACTGGATCTGTATGAACGCATGGTTCCCGCTCATCCCCGGCTGGATATGAACCGTGCCTTTCCCGGTTCAGAGGATGGAACTCCCCTTGAAACCATGTGCTGGCACATCCTGAGCGACGTCCGGGATGCGGATCTGATTCTTGATATCCACGCCAGTACCAACGACAAAAATGAACTGTTCGAGGTTCGGCTGCATTTTGGTGCTCACGAGGAGCAGATTCCAAAAGTCATGTCCCTGTGTCCGGATCTGATCTGGGTTTATCCGGACAAACCTTCATTCGACTCCTCCCTGACCGGTTCTCTGTCGCGGCTGGGCCGGGATGCCTTCATTCTTGAGGTGGATACACGCTCTTTTCTCCCTGAATCGGCCAGTGACCGCGTTGTTTCCGGCATCCTCAGCAAAATGCATGATCTGGGCCTCTGGACGGACTCTGCCAGTTCCATCACCCCTAATCAGCCTGTTCCCGTCCTGTATTCCGGCCGGACGATTTCCCGGATTACCTGTGAACACGCCGGCATCTATATTCCGGAAAATCATCTGGGGGAAACCGTCTGTGCCGGCCAGTCCCTGGGTTACATCATCTCTGCCCTGGAGGGAACCGTCCTTGAATCCGTTTCTGCGCCCTGCAGCGGTCTGGTCTTTACGCAGCGGGCCTATTCCGCAGTCTACCCGGGCACCCTGCTTGCCCGCATTGGAGAGGAAGCGTCCGTATGAAAAAAGAAATACTCCTCACTGTCCCGTCCTACTTCCGTGATGACATGAATATTCGCCTGTTCCGATTCGGAAAAGGCGAAAAGAGCTGCATCATCGTCGGCGCACTCCGCGGCGATGAAATTCAGCAGCTCTACGTCTGTGCGCGTCTGGTCTCCATCCTGCGGGACATTGAAAAGGACGGCGGCATCATTTCCGGGAAAACCGTCACCATTATTCCCACTGCCATTGGTGCCTCCATGAATACGGGAACCCGCCTCTGGGGGCCTGAGAACATGGACCTTAACCGCCGCTTTCCCGGCGACCCGGCCGGTTCAACCACCGAACGGATTGCCCATGCCCTTCTGGAGCGTCTCAGCAGCTATATCTATGGCGTTCAGCTGACCAGCTTCTATCAGCCGGGATCGTTCATCCCGCATGTGCGCATGATGAACACCGGCCATCAGAATCCGGAGCTGGGACTTGAATTCGGACTGCCCTACGTGTACGTCCGTGAACCGCGTACGGCAGACCACACCACCCTCAACTACAACTGGCAGCTGGCCGGAACCCAGGCCTATTCCCTCTATGCCGGAAAGACCACCGAAATCGATGAAAACGCGGCAGAACAGACCATCCGCTCCATCATCCGTTTTCTCAATTCCCGGGGCATCATCCACAGCGAATCCGTCCCCGGGCAGCTTTCCACCATCATCAGCACCTCCGATCTGACCTCCGTCTCAGCCACCACCGCCGGCCTTTTCCGCCGTGTCAAGCTGGCCGGCGCTCATGTCCGCAAGGGTGAACAGCTGGGCTTTATCATGAATCCGCTGGACGGATCCATCCGGGAGGTACTGAAAACGCCGGTCACCGGAACCCTCTTTTTCGTCCAGGACGGTCCTTTCATTACCGAGCACAGCGTCGTTTTCAACATTCTTTCCTCTAAAAAGTAACCTTAACAGGCAGGTCAGCTATGCAGAAATATTCACCCTTTCGGGATACAAAAGCCGCACTCCGCGAGTTTTTCCATTTCTACCGGCCTCACCGGAAACTCTTCATCCTTGATATGTGCTGCGCCTTTCTGGTAGCGCTTGTGGACGTGCTGTTTCCCTACCTGACGCGGCGCATCCTCTACGTTCACATTCCCGCCGGTGCCGTGCAGGCCTTTGTCCGGGTTCTGATTTTCATGGTCCTCGGCTTCTGTCTCCGTACCGTTTTTCAGTGGATTGTGACCTACTTCGGGCACTATATGGGTGTCAAAATCGAAGCGGACATGCGCAATACCCTCTTCTCCCATATGCAGACGCTGAGTTTTTCCTTCTTTGACCGCCACCGGACCGGGCAGCTTCTTTCCCGTGTCACCACCGATCTCTTTGATATCACCGAGCTGGCCCATCACGGACCGGAGGATCTGTTCATTTCCTTCGTGACACTGATCGGCGCGTTCATTGTGCTCTTTGGCATTCAGCCCGTCCTTTCCCTGATTCTCCTGATCTGTGTCCCGCTGATTATCCTGTTCATTGCCAACCGGCGCAGAAGCATGATGCGTGCCTCCAAAACCGTCAAGCAGAAAACCGCCCTGATCAATACCGAAATTGAGACCTCCCTCACCGGTGTGCGGACCGCCAAGGCCTTCTGCAGCGAATCCTTTGAGATCGAGAAATTCAATGCCTGTTCCGGTGAATATGTGAAGGCCAAAAAGGACTATTACCATGTGATGGCCGGCTTTATGAGCGGGACAGACTTTATGCTCAACCTCATGAGTCTTCTGATCATCTGCTGCGGCTCTGCCTTCATCATGGCCAGACAGATGGATATCACCACGCTCATTACCTTCAATATGTACGTGGCCAGCATTCAGTCCCCCATCCGGCGCCTGACCAACTTCACGGAGATGTTCACGCAGGGCATGGCCGGTTTCTCCCGTTTCCTCGAGATCATGCATGAGAAACCGGAGATCGTCGATGCACCCAATGCCATTCATCCGGACCGAATCGATGGCAATATTGAATTCAGGGATGTCACCTTCTCCTATGACGCCGACAAGCCTACGGTTCTCTCCCACATCAATCTGCAGATTCCAGCCGGGCGCATGCTGGCCATTGTGGGCCCCAGCGGCAGCGGCAAATCAACCCTTTGCCAGCTGATTCCCCGCTTCTACGACATCTCCGGCGGCTCCATCTGCATTGACGGCATGGATATCCGTCAGATCGCGCTGAAGGATCTTCGTTCCTCCATCGGCATTGTCCAGCAGGATGTGTTCCTCTTTGCCGGAACCATTCTGGACAACATCCGGTACGGAAAAATGGATGCCACCATGGAAGAGGTCATTGAGGCCGCCAAATTTGCCGAGATTCATGATGATATTCTTGCCCTGCCGGATGGTTACCAGACCGAAGTCGGCGAGCGCGGTGTTCGCCTGTCCGGCGGACAGAAACAGCGCATCTCCATTGCCCGCGTCTTCCTCCTCAACCCCCGGATTCTGATCCTGGATGAGGCCACCAGCGCACTGGATACCACCACGGAACGAAAGATCCAGCACGCGTTCCGCCGGCTGTATGAAAACCGGACTACCCTTGTCATCGCCCACCGGCTTTCCACCATCAAGAACGCGGATGAAATCATTGTCATTGACGATAAAGGCATTCACGAACACGGCACCCATGACGCGCTTATTCAGCAAAACGGCATTTATGCCGAACTGGTTCGCAATACCGATTAAAAACAGGCGGAATGTTTCACGTGAAACATTCCGCCTGTTTTGATTTTCCCTGTCATATGAATTTTGCCCGGATGTTTCACGTGAAACATCCGAGGCCTTTTCTCCATCAAAAATGTTTCACGTGAAACATTTTACTTCCCCACGCAAAACTGACTGAACACCCGGTCAATAACGGTTTCCGTTGCATTTTCCCCCGTCTCCTGCCCGATTTCTTCCATGGCGGCCATCAGGTCAATGTTGACAAGATCCAGCGGCATCTCGTTTTCAATGGAAGCAGCCCAGGCCCGCAGGTGGGAGGCCGCTCTCTTTGCCGCCTCCACATGTCTTGTCTGAGAAAATACCGCCTCTTTTGACAGATCCATATCTGCCCGGTCACACAGCCATTT
>ODAI011991201.1_pt1 | contig 13096 bp, 8 predicted proteins | sample 1539321 | NCBI WGS metagenome assembly ODAI01 (sample SAMN02144231, study PRJEB22623) | gut metagenome | biome: sheep rumen | host: Ovis aries | place: New Zealand | reverse complement strand
TTTATAAAAAATGATATTAACAGTTTTGAAGTAGAGACTTTAATTGCTCCTCAAGACTGGAGACTTTTACGCTTTGACTTTAATGCCGGTTCCAAAAGGAATTTTTTATCCTCTTGTGCATTAGAAAAAGCAGTCGAAAAAGAAGGCCTTGATTTTTCAGATGTTGATAAGCTCTCTCAACTTGCGGCAGCAAGCGTGGAAGTTCTGAAATCTCTTCCTGCTTTTTACGAAATACAGATTTGCAACGCCTTTTCATCATCAATTTATAATCCTATGAAGAATGGAAAGTTAAAAACTGATGAAAAAATGTCTTATGAAAATTTTTGTAAGCTTGTAGATGAAATTTCGGTATTTAGCGAAGACTGTGTTATTTCGCTTTCTGCCTATGCTGAGCCTTTTTATCATCCTTATTTAGTAAAAATGGCACAGTATGTACTTCAAAAAAGTGAAATTTCTTTGTTTTTAGAAACAAATGCATTAAATTTAAGAGAGGAAGATTGCAGACTTTTAAAAGAAAGTCTGGAAAATGCTCCAGGCTCCAAAATTAATCAATACCAGAAGCTTATGATTGCAGTTAAAGTAGATGCTTTTTCCCAGGCTGGCTATAAAAATATTTATGAAAAAGCTTGCGATGGTGATTATCAAAAGCTTTTAAATAATATTTCACTTTTAGAAAAATATTTACCTGGTTGTATTTATCCTCAATTTACAAGAATGAATGAAAATGAAGCTGAGCTTGAGGCTTTTTTTCGTTTCTGGAATGAAAAAACAAGTCCGACCGGCGGTAATTTTATAATTCAAAAATACGATTCTCTGGCAGGACTTTTACCTGATAGAAAGCCGGCAGATCTTTCTCCTGTGGAACGTTATAGCTGCTGGCATATTCGCCGAGATATGGTAATCCTTCCAGACGGAAGCGTTCCTTGCTGTAAGGCCTGCATCTTTGAAAAGCCTCTTGGAAATGTTTTTAGCGAGGGGCTGGAAGTTGTATGGCATAAAAATGACTGTTTCTTGGAAAAAATAAGCGAAAAATGCGGGAAATGTGATGAATTCTATACCTTTAACTTTTGATGAACATCAGATAAGAAGAACTGTAATTGGTGGTTCAAATTCTTATTTGCCAGATTCACTTAATATCTCTGTTATTTTGCTAAATACAAGCGGAAGCCATTTAAAAACTCACGTTTTTGAAAATCTGCTTGAATGTAAATTTCAGACAATTGTTTCTGTTGAACATGACGCATCAAGCTTTTCTTTGGACGAAATGTCCAGACAGTTTCCCACTGTAAAATTTATTATCCCGCTGGAAAAAACAACAGATGGTGAGCTTATTAACCTTGCAATGAGCGAGCTCCAGTCCGATTATGTTCTTGTTTTGAGAGATACCCTGAATATTCCTGTAAGCACAATTCTTCCTCATCTTGCAGAAAATCTGACTAAAAACGGAACTTACTGCATTGTGCCGCGCCTTTTCGATGCCGCTAAAAACGAGCTTCCCTGTTCCTTTTCGCCTTCTTATTCAAAGGGGCATTTTACCATAGAGTCTTCAACCGCTATTTCAGACGGCGCAAAAACTCTCTATCCCTTTGATTATATCGGCCTGTATAATAGACAGAAGTTTATTCAGTTAGGAGGCTTCGACTGGACAATTTCCTCTTCTTACTGGCAGAATATTGACCTTTCAATGCGGTCCTGGCTCTGGGGCGAAAAAATACGCCTTACTTCAAAACTTCAGTTTAATTATTTGGAAGAGCCTCCTGTTGAAGACCGAACCTACACAATGAGTTATCTTCGCTATTACTTAAAAAACGAACTGCCGCGTATTAAGCTTGGAGAAGGATATATAAAAAATTCTGCCTTTATATCCTTTTTATTTCGTTCTTCCTGCGGCTATCTGGAAGCAAGAAGACAATTTAAGGAAGCAAAACTTTGGGTCGAAAAAAATAAATTTAAATTTACTATAGATTTACAAAATCTGATTGAAAATTGGGATGAATAATGAAAACAGACCGAATTGTAATTGTTCAGTGCAGACTTTCTTCTACAAGACTTCCCGGCAAGGCTCTTTTGCAGCTGGGAGATAAAAAAGTTTTAGATTGGGTACTAGAAGCCATGCACAAGGTCAAAGCCGATTATTACTATGTAGCTACTGACCAGGCTTCCTATAAACATATTTTACCACTTTGTGAAAAAAATGATTTTAAATGCTTTCAGGGCAGCTTAAATGATGTGCTTCAGCGTTTTACAGACTTACTTGATACCGTAAAAGCAAAAACTGTAATTCGGGCAACAGCTGACAATCCTTTTTTGTTTTATGAAGCAGCAGAAGAATCAGTAATTGAATTTGAAGAAAAAAATAAAGCCTACCTTTCTAATGCTTCCGAAAAAGCGGCCTGCGATTATCTTACCTATTCAGGCCTGCCGCACGGCTCTGGAGTCGAAATCTTTTTGTCTTCATCTCTCAAAAAGGCCGCAGAAGAAACCTCCGATCCTTATGACCATGAGCATGTTGGGCCGGCTCTTTACAATCACAAGGATAAATATACCTGTGAATTTGTTCCTTCTCCTGTAAAATATAACTTTCCCGACTTAAGAACTACAATAGATACTTATTCAGATTATCTGAGAGCCCTTTCTATTGTAAATTATCTTGGAAAGGATAATGGACCTTACTCTTATTATCAGATAATAGATGCCTTAAATTCAGCGCTTGTAAAAAATCCAATAATTTTTGCTCCCTCTGTAAAAAAAGGGCAGGGCACCGGACATTTACACCGCTGTCTTTCTGCTGCCTGTGGAAATATGGCCTTTGTTTATATTCCAGAGTCAAAAAGTCTTGAAGAAACAGATTCTATATTAGAGTCTTATTATGAAAAAGGTCTTTCTCCTCAGCAGGTTTTTAAACAATTACCGGATGAAAGCTATCTGCCGGTTATTGTCAGCGATTCTTTTTCTCTAACTGCTTCTCAAATTAAAGATTTTAAAAATAATAAGCTTCTTATTGGTATAGACGAAGCTTCTTCTTATACTGATTATTGTGATTACCTTTTGGATATAATTCCATCTTATAATTTAAAAAGGAAAGCAAATTTATTTAATCCAGAACTGATTGAAAAGCCCTGCAATGTAAAGTCAGTGCCTCAAACAATTGAAGAGCCTGTAAAAAACGTTCTGGTTTGTCTGGGCGGCGAAGATCCGGCTGCTCTTTCCCTGCCGGCAGTAAAATTATGTGCAAAGTGTCTGCCTCAAGCTAAAATTACAGCTGTCTGCAGTCAGCCGGAAAATTTTTCTTTTGGGAATGTTTCTTTTTCAGAGCCTGTAAAAAATCTTCGTGAACAGCTTTTTAATTATGATTTAGTAATTACTCATGATGGACTTACTGCTTTTGAAGCTGTGGCAGCCGGCTGTAAGGTTATTCTTTTACCAACAACAGCTCTTCATGTAAAACTTGCTCAAAAGTACAATTTTGCCTTCATTCCTCAGGGAGGCTTTAATCAGGAAAACTTTAACAGAGCCCTGCATTCAGATAAAATACTTCCCAAAAAAACTGAAAATATTAGTGATAAAATCGAAAATACAAACCTTTTTTCTACTATTTCACGTATATCCTTTGGAAATCAGCTTGTTTGTCCGGTTTGCGGAAAAAAAGCCGCCCTGCCAGATAAAATAATTTCTAGAAATGAAAAAAGAAGCTACAGACGCTGTCAGTCCTGTGGAATTGTTTATTTATCCTTCTCTTGTGAAGAAGAAAAAGTTTATCACAAGGCCTATTTTTTTGAAGATTATAAAAAGCAGTATGGCAGAACCTATGAAGAAGATTTTGAATATATAAAAGCTCAGGGAAAGAGAAGACTTATAAATATAAAAGGCCTTTGTAACAGGGTAGAAGAAAAAACTATCTTAGACATAGGTTGTGCTTATGGGCCCTTTCTTTCAGCGGCTTCAGATGCAGGTCTAACTCCCTTTGGAACCGATATTTCTGACGAGGCAATTTCTTATGTTCAAAAGGAGCTTCATATTCCAGCAGTTGCCTCGGCTTTTCCAGATATAAATACAGTGCGCGAATTTGGTATTCCTCAGTTTGATATCGTTACAATGTGGTATGTAATCGAACACTTTAAGAATTTAGATTCTGTGTTAAGCAAGGTTGAATCCATAATCAAATATAATGGAATATTTGCTTTTTCAACTCCTTCTGGAGAAGGTGTGTCAGCAGTTTCCGATAAAGATTTGTTTTACAAAAATAGTCCAACAGACCATTTTACCGTTTGGGAATTAAGCAGATGCGAAAATATCTTAAAAAAATATGGATTTAAGGTTGAAAAAATTGTTTCTACCGGTCATCATCCTGAACGCTTTCCTCTGATAAAAAATAAAAAAGTCGGAAAAAACAGCTTATTATGGAAACTGATTGATAAGTATAGTAAAATCATGCGTCTTGGAGATACTGTAGAAATTTACTGCAGAAAAATAGGTAGATGAAAGAAAATATTTTAATATTAGGCGCAGGACTTATGCAAAAGCCTGCCATTTTAAGTGCAAAGGAATTAGGCTATAAGGTTTGTGTAGTAGATGCTGATGAAAAAGCAGTTGCTATTTCTTATGCGGATGAATTTAAAAAAATTGATTTAAAGGATAAAGAAGGCATTACTGCTTATGCAAAAGAGCTTAAGGCTAGTCAGGGGGGGCTTGCTGCAGTTTTTACAGCAGGAACCGATTTTTCTGCAAGTGTAAGCTATGTCTGCCAAGAGCTAAAGCTGCCTTCTCATTCTTACCAGGCCGCACTTAATGCCAGTATAAAAGACCGCATGCGAAAATGCTTTGATGAAGCAGGCATTCCTTCTCCCAAATTCGTCCATATTAGCAAAAACGATTTTGATGAAAAAAATCCCCATGCTCTTCTGGATAAGGTTCTTAAAAGCTTAAGCTTTCCCTTTGTTGTAAAACCTGTAGATAATATGGGGGCCCGTGGTTGCCGAATGGTAAGAAATAGAGAAGAGTTTTCCCAGTCTGTAAAAACAGCCCTTGAAGTTTCAAGAACTCAAACTGCAATTCTAGAAGCCTATATGGAAGGCGAAGAATATTCTATTGATGCTCTTGTTTATGATGGAAAATTTATAGTTACAGGCTTTGCTGTCCGCCATATTCACTATCAGCCATATTTTATAGAAACGGGGCATACAATGCCCGCTCTTTTAGACAAAAATACCCATGACCAGCTTATTTCTGTTTTTGCTCTGGGGGCAAAAGCCTTGGGGCTAACTCGTGGAGTTGCAAAGGCAGATATTAAATTTACAGAAAATGGTCCTATGATTGGAGAAATTGCCGCCCGCTTGTCTGGCGGTTACATGTCCGGCTGGACTTTCCCTTACGCGTCAGATTTAAATCTTACAAAAGAGGCTTTACTAATTGCTTGCGGAAAAGAGCCAGAGACAGCACTAACTCGTGCGCAGCCCCTTTCTTTTACGCCGTCTGAACTTTGCGCTAATGCCCAAAAGCCTTACGAGCTTTTTGAGGTGCCTTGTCTGCGCACTTCTGCGGAACGTGCCTGGCTTAGTATCCCCGGAAAAGTAAAATATATAGAAAATATTAATGATTATACAGACCGTGCAGTCTTTGACCTTTTACCTCGTGCAACCGTTTCACTGGGAGCAAATGTAGATTTTCCACGAAATAATGTAGAGAAATGTGGAAATGTTATAGCTGTAAGTCATAATAGAGAAGCCGCTATTGCCGCGGCGGAGGATGCAGTATCAAATATTTTTATCACTTTAGAGCCTGATAACGAAAAAACTGACTCTTTTTTACAGGGTAAAACAGAAGACTACGAAAAAGATTTTCCTCCATCAGCCTTTGGTAAACTTAGTCAGAGTCAGATAAAAGAAATTACAGGTATAATTCCTGAAAATCAAAAGGTAAGCAATTTTATTCCAGAACTTTTAAAATCATCCGAATATTTAAATAAGAAAGACTGGAACTATAATACAATTAAAGAGACTGCTGAAAAATTTGACCTTTTGCGTTCAAAGCACCCGGCCTTAGATGCAGCAGAATTCTGGTCATCCCTTATGAGGGGCGGAATTCAAGCCGCAGTTTATTACAGCGACAAACGGAGCTTATATGAAAATTAAAAAAACAGTATCAGCTTTTATAATCCTAATTTCTGCAGCATTTCTTTTTGCTGCAAACGATATTTCTCTTTTGGAAAACTCTAAAAAAAGCGGAGTTTCTATCTACTGGGATTCTCTTTCAGAAACAGGAATGTTGGAAAAAAATGATCATCATCTTTCCTTTCGTTCCGGCGAAGGAATAGTCATTCTTGACGGTGTAAAAATGATGATTACCGATGCCCCGGAGTTAAAGGAAAATAAGCTTTTCGTTTCAAAAAAGTTTATAGACGATTCAGAAACTTTTTTTTCTCAAAAATCGGAACTGCCTTATAAAGTAGGGGCAATCCTTATAGATGCAGGACATGGCGGAAAGGACCCTGGAGCATTGAAAAACTATAAGGTAGGCGGAAAAGATACTACAATACGCGAAAAAGATATTACTTTACGAGTTGCCAAAATGCTTGGTGAAAAGCTTCGGTCTGCCTATCCAAATAAACAAATTATTCTTACCCGAGATAAAGATGTTTTTCTTTCTTTAGGCGAACGTACAGATATTGCCAACGGCGTAAAAGTTGGTGAAAACGAAGCAGTTCTTTTTGTTTCTGTCCATGTTAATTCTTCGTTAAATAAAACAAGCTCCGGTTATGAAGTCTGGTACCTTTCTCCAGGTTATCGTCGCACAGTTTTAGATAAAACAACTATGGAAGATGATAAAAGTCTTTTTCCAATCCTTAATTCTATGATGGAAGAAGAATACACTACAGAAAGTATTATGATTGCAAAATTTATTATGGATGGTCTTCAGGGGCAAATTGGAAAAGAATCAACTGCCCGCGGAATAAAGGCTGAAGAATGGTTCGTTGTAAAAAACAGCAATATGCCAAGCGTTTTAATAGAGCTGGGCTTTGTTTCAAACGAAAAAGAGGCCCTTCTTCTAAATGATGATAAATACTTGAAAAAAGCAACCCTTGGAATATATAATGGCATCGCAGCGTTTATAACACACTTCGAACGCTCACAAGGATTTACTTCATTAAGATGATTAAAATAAAAAAAATTTTTCCTCAGATAGTTATTTCGTCTATTGCTTTAGTTTGTCTTATCATATCTATTATATTTTTTATTAGTAAGAATGACAAAGAGCGCAGAATTTTCATTTTCCCTTCAGCAGATAATGGAAAATATATCGTTGAATACAGAAATCTTGCTAAAAAGCCGGTTCAGGGCGATATTCAGTTATATGTAGATGAAATTCTTTTAGGCTCGTCAACAGAAAGAACAAAACTGCTTTTTACTCAGGGAACAAGAGTTTTATCCTGTTTTGTCCGAGATTCTGTTCTCTATTTAAATCTTTCGTCTCTTCTTTTAGAAATGGGAGACGGTGTAATTGATATAAAAGATGGCTTTGCTTTACTTGAAAAAAACATTAAGAAAAATTTTCCAAAAGTAAAGACAATAGAATTTTTTATTGAAGGAAAATCTGTTTTTGAAAACTAAAAATCATTGACAAAACGATGTTCTTATTAGATAATAAAAATTAATACAAGGCTACATCGATTTAGTATAATAAGGAGCTTCAAAATGAAGAAGACTTTGGGTTTATTTGCAGCTGCTATGCTGCTTATGGGTGGCGTTGCTTTTGCTGATGAAGCTGTGCTCATTGATTTCACTCTGTTGGATGCAGACTGTGCACAAGATGAGAACGGAAATGCAACACAGAACAGCCATACTGTAATGGACTATTCAGTTAGTGCAGGTGCTACTTTCACTGAAGATCAGAAAGATCTTATGAAGACATCTCTTGCACTTCCAGAATGGGAAATTAAATTGAACTCATCTGCAAGAAATGTAATGAGTCTGGGTGATTCTCAGGTTGTTGCAGCACCTGTAAAAGGTGAAGCAGATGTTCCTTTCGCTGGCAAGAATGTAATGGGTGTTCGTGTAGAATTCCCAACATGGAATTCCAACGCAAATGCTCGCATTGAGCCTCCGTTCGATATTCCAGCATATGAGCCACTTTCAAGTGCTGACGAAAACGGAAATCGTCAGGAACCAACTGATGAAGAAAAGGCAAGTGGAAAAACCCTTTTTGAAGATGGTTATGGTGTTGTAAAAAATGTTGCAACAATCAAATCTATTGCTGTAACAACAATGGGTATGAACTTCCCACACGGATTGTATGTAATCCTTACAGATAACGACAATGTTGAAAGACGTTACTTCATGGGCTATCTTGGTTTTGACGGATGGAAAGAACTGCGCTGGAACAACCCACAGTACATTACAGAAATCAGAAACCGCGAAATCCGCGTATATCCAATTTATCCACGTGGAATGCCATTTGTAAAGTTCAGAGGCTTCCAGGTAACTCGTGATGCTGCTCATGTTGGTGGTACATTCATCGGTTACTTCAAAGATGTAAAGATTATTTACGACAAGGCTATTCTTTCAACTGACCGTGATATCGCTGATGAAGACCTCTGGGGAATTATCACAAAGAAAGAAAATGCACGTCAGGCTGCAGAAATGAACAGATTCGGAAACAAGCAGGTTAACCGCTATCTCGAAAGAGCTAAGCTTGCTAGCGAAGATGAATTCACATCTAGCTTGAATGCAGATTCTAATTCAAACGCTCAGAACTCTTCAGCTGAGTAATCAATAATTACTTGATTTCAAAACGCTTTGGCTAGTAAGTAACCAAAGCGTTTTTTTTTAGATAATATGAACACTTCAAACTTACTTTCAAAAAAACAAATCAGAGAAAATTATGAGGCTTATTCAGATTATTTTGCTGAAATAATGAGTAACGTTGTATATATTCTTCAGCATAATATTAAGCTTTCAACCCAGCCAACCTATAAATATCGCGTAAAAAGCTTTGAAAGTTATTATAAAAAGGTTCTTCGCTTAAAGCCGGATAAGGTTGAAGAAGAAGATTCCCTAATTTATCTAACAGATATGATGGGAGTACGAATGATTTGTGCCTTTCTTGAGGATATTAATTTTGGTCTTGAACAGATAAAAAAAATGTTTGATGTTAAAGAGGTCGAAATTAAAGGTGCAGACAAAAAATTTAGTGAATTTGGTTATGAATCTATTCATGTATTAATAAAAATTCCAAATGGCTGTATGCCTCCGTTAAAAGGAAAATATAAAGATTTAAAACCTATCTCTGACGAGCTTGTATGTGAAATTCAAATTCGTACTATTTTGCAGGATGCCTGGGCTGAAGTAGAGCATGAATTAATCTATAAAACAGAGTTTAATCCTTTTGATATTCCTTTAAGACGAAAGCTTGCTTCTATTAATGCTTCATTAACTCTTGCAGATATAACCTTCCAGGAAATTCGAGATTATCAAAATAAACTTCAAAAGGCTTTGGATGAACGCAGACGTTCCTTCTACAGTATTGCTGATAATCTTTTGAACGAGGAGACTCCTGTTCAGGAGGTTGAAGATATTTCCCGTGTTACTCCATATGTTCAGGGAACAATTGATGATCTTATTTTACGTGCTATTCAGGCTCATAATGACGGCCATTTACAGGAAGCAGTGGAAATTTATTCAAAAATAATTGAAGCGGTTCCTGAAACAGATAAAAATATTATTACTGTAATAAGAAAGCATCGTGGAATGGCCTATTTTGCTATGAATCATCTGGATGAAGCTTTGGAAGATTTTCAAAAGAGTATTGAAGCAGATCCAAAAGCTTATCGTTCTTACTATTATAAGGGAATTGTTTATTCAATCCAGAAAAAGTATAACGAGGCAATTGAATGTTACGATAAATCTCTTGAGATTAATCAGTTTCAGGCTCATGCTAATTTTAGACGGGCAATGGCATATTTTGAACTTCAGGAATATGAAAAATCTATGAATGATTTAAATGTGGCCTTAAAGCTTGGTATGAAGCCGGAGGAATGTGCTTCATTACAGGAAAAGCTTGTAAAGAAATTTGGCATGAATATGTAAAAAAATAAAGAAATTTTGAAAAAAACAGCTTTCTGCTATTGACGAAAACTTTCGAATCGTGTATATTATTCAACATCAGCACGAGTTGCAGATATGTCTCCTTCGTCTAGTGGTTAGGACATCGGGTTTTCATCCCGACAACAGCAGTTCAATTCTGCTAGGAGATGGACACAAAAAGGCTCACCGTTTTGGTGAGCCTTTTTGTTTATCAGGTTTGCTCCGCAAACTTGCAATCGAATGCTTCGCAAACTCGTGTGGTAGTTGTTGTGCTGCAAACTTGTGGTAAGATGAGGTGGGGGAGATGGACATTTTTAAATATTTTTCACAAAATGTTATCTCCAAATTGTCTGAAGCCATAAATGAAGCTGGCGGTAATGAAGTTTTTTTTACCGGACAGATTAATTCTGAAGGCTTAGTTGTTTCAGTAAAAGTTGGTGCTAGAGGAAAAGAAGATACTGTTCCTGTGAACTTTTCTGATATACGAAATCCCCAAGCTTCTGTTTTAATTCATAATCATCCAAGTGGAAGACTTATTCCCTCTGACGCGGACCTTGCTGTTGCAGAAAACTGCGCGCAAAACGGACTTGGTTTTTATATCATAAATAATAATGCAAGTGACCTTTATGTTGTTGTTGAAGCTGTAAAGCCAAAAAAGATAAAAAAGATTGATCCGGAAATTGCTGGTTCTTATATAGCTAATGGCGGTGCTTTAGCAAAGCTTTCGGAAGCTTTTGAAGAAAGACCTGTTCAAATTTCATTATTAAAAAAAATTGCAGCGTCCTTTAACGAAGGTAAAATTGGAATATTTGAAGCTGGAACTGGTGTTGGAAAGTCTTATTCTTATCTTATTCCTTCTGCTTTATGGGCTCTCTCTAATAAAGAAAAAGTTGTTATATCTACAGGAACTATAAATCTTCAGCAGCAGCTTTGTGAAAAGGATATACCTGCAGTAGAAAAAATAATTGGTCAAAAAATCAAATTTGTCCTAATGAAAGGGCGGCAAAATTATATTTGCAAACGACGACTTAATGATGCAGCTTCAGTTTTAGATTTGTTTGAAGATGAAAGTCAGGAAATAAAGAATATTGCAAAATGGGCAGAAGCATCGCCTAGTGGAAGCCGCAGTGAGCTTTCTTTTCTTCCTTCTGAAAATGTATGGTCAAAGGTAAATTCAGAAAGCGATGCCTGTATGGGCAGTCGTTGTCCTTTTCATAATGAATGCTTTGTAATGCAGGTAAGAAAAGAAGCTGCAAGTGCAAATTTAATTGTTGTTAATCATCATCTTTTGTTTGCAGATATTCAGTCCCGTATGAATGGTGCGGGCTATGAAGATGCTGCCGTTCTTCCTTCTTATAGACATCTGGTTTTTGATGAAGCTCACGGAATTGAAAATGCGGCAACAAGTTTTTTTAGCGAAAGCTTTACCCGTTTTAAGATAAATAAACTTATAGGCCAGATGTACAGAAAAAGACGTAATTCTTATTCAGGACATTTATGCAGTCTTGCAATTCTTTCATCGGCAGAAGAAAAAGCAGATTCTGCTTACGAGCTTACTTCAAAAATAAAGAATGCCCTGATGAATCTAGATATAGCAAGTTCTGATCTTTTACAGGACGATTACACAATCCGGCTTTATGATGCAACTGCCAGAAATTTTGGCCCTTTACTTGTTGCAATAAGTGAGCTTGTACGTAGTCTTGGCTCTTTTAATGATATGGTAAGACAGGTTATGGAAGGGGTTGCAGATGATGATAAAGATGCCCCTTGCGTCTGGGAATCTAAAATCATTTTGAGGCGCCTGGATTCTTATTTAATCCTTTTAAAAAACTTTTTACAATGGGATGAAAAAAAAGAAAACGTCTACTGGATTCAAAAAAAGCACCTTTCGCCGGAATTAAGTGCGGAATATGGAAGTGCAGATTATTACATTTTTAATGAAACTCCACTTGATATTTCCTATTTAATGAATCAGGGTGTTTATGAAGAGATGCAGACTGTTATCTGTACTTCGGCAACCTTAAAAACAGGTCGCGATTTTAATTACTGGATGAAGCGTAGTGGTGTAATGCTTGCCGAAAGAGAAAGAATTTCTCTTGGCGATTTTGCATCACCTTTTCCTTATGAAAAAAATATGCTTTTTGCGGTTCCAAGCGATGCCCCCTTACCAGATAACAGCTCTTATCAGCAGTATATAGAGATGGTTATTCCCCGGCTTATTTCTGCTTCAGAAGGACGTAGTCTTGTTCTCTTTACTTCCTATGAATCTTTAAAAAGTGCTCACAGAACTACTCTGGCTTCTTTACGAGGCTTTTCTGGCCGTATAATGAAGCAGGGTGATGATGACAGCTCTCGACTTTTAGATGCCTTCCGTTCAGAAAATGAAAGCGTTCTTTTTGCAACCGACTCCTTTTGGCAGGGAGTAGATATTCCAGGAGAAGCCTTGTCTCAGGTAATTATTGTAAAACTTCCTTTTTCTGTACCAAATGATCCTGTTTTTGTTGCCCGTTCAGAGGCTATAGAAAAGCGTGGTGGAAGCTCCTTTATGGAATTAAGTGTACCTGAAGCCGTAATTAAATACAGACAGGGAATAGGCCGTCTAATTCGTCGTTCAGATGATAAGGGGGTTGTTGTAGTTCTTGACCGCCGTATTTATGAAAAACGTTACGGCTCTATTTTCCTTGCAAGTATGCCTCCATGCAAAAAAATGTATGAACCAATTTCAGAAATTACAAAAAAAATAAATTCCTTTATTTTTGATTGAAATTGAATTATACTTAAGGTATAAATATTTAATAAAAAACATGGAGCTTTTATGGCAAGTCTTTTGACTTTAATTTGTCTTGTTGCAATGATTCTTCCTGCATCACTTGCAAATATTATTGCATATCCAATTTCAAAAAAATGGAGTATTCGAATCTCTGAATATATTCAGAAGGTTCTTGCAGTAAGACTTTTTGCAATTCTTAGGGCATATCGATATTTTCATTTCTGGGGATATAAAGATAATTTAAAAT
>ODAI010849930.1_pt1 | contig 13096 bp, 12 predicted proteins | sample 1539321 | NCBI WGS metagenome assembly ODAI01 (sample SAMN02144231, study PRJEB22623) | gut metagenome | biome: sheep rumen | host: Ovis aries | place: New Zealand | reverse complement strand
GTGATACAAGAAGGCCATCTCTACATCGCCACGCCGCCGTTGTACTTGTGCTCTTACAAGAATCAGGTGAAGGAATATTGCTACACCGAGCAGCAGCGCCAGATGTTTATGGACAAATATGGAAATGGGAAAGACGACGAGTCTAACGGTATCCATACACAGCGCTACAAAGGTTTGGGTGAGATGAATCCCGACCAGCTTTGGGAAACGACCATGGACCCCAAGACACGACTTTTGAAGCAGGTGACGATTCAAAATGCCGTTGAGGCCGACGAAATTTTCTCCATGCTTATGGGAGACGACGTGGAGCCAAGGCGCGAGTTCATCGAGAAGAATGCCACTTATGCCAATATCGATACATAGAAGACAAAAATAAAAATACTAGGGTTCAGGCGAGCAAGTGGCTCGCCTGACTTTTTGTGAGAAAATGGTGGAATTGCCTTAAAGCGACATTTTTGGGTTCAAGGACGACGATTTTGTGTTTTTTTGCACCTAAAAAACGATATTAGTCGTCCTTTTTGAGGACGAAAACGAATAAAGCCACTGAAGTTGTTGACATGTTCTACAATTGAAAGGAGCAACTTCCATTGCCTTTATGCATCAATTCTCATAGTGTTGTGGAAAAGAGATATTTTGGCCGTATTCAAGATTCCATAAGTCAGTCGGCCTGTTGAGCATAGTAATTCGCGATTTTCAGGACGATAAAAAAATCAGTTGTCATAAATTTTGTTTTTTGTCCGATTTTTGCTATCTTTGCCTCATTGTCAAACTCATGAAACTAATATGTTGGATTTTATTAAAAAACTCCCTTTAATAGAGACTGTGCGCCGCTTTTTGGGCAATGGGAGAACGCGAGAGCTGATAGAAACAGCCAAAGACAAGCTTCAGGAAGGCCCCATAGAGGATTTGCTGAATAAAGTTGGCATTGATTCTGAGAAGATAGAGGACTTGGCAGAAATGGCAACCGGTGCGCTCGACATGGCAGAGAAGGTGCTTGGAGACGGCGATGAGGAAGTAGAGGAGGATGTTGAAGAAGAATTTGAAGAAGAGGACACCGAAGAAGAAAGTTGAGAAGACATTTCTTGATGTGTTCGTCTTTTAGGTGGATGATGAAGGTTTTGGGGATGAAGAATAGTTGTCTGTCGAAGATTTTCGGTGGGAAAGAAGATTTTTGTTGATTTTTTATTATCTTTGCAGAAAACAGCTCGCTGTCAACGTATAAGATATACATGTTTTTGATGTTGTCAGCGTTTTTGAAGTGGAATTTAATGGAGGATACGAAATATGTTAGGACAATTTATGTTTTTGAATTTTGGCTTTCAAGAGCTACTCGTCATTGCTTTACTCATTCTCTTGCTTTTTGGGGGCGCGAAGATTCCTGAGTTGATGAGAGGGATAGGCAGAGGCCTGAAAAGTTTCAAGGACGGGATGAACGAAGTTGAAGAGCCTTTGAAGAAAGATGTCGACAATGAAAATCCGCCGGTGCAATGAACGGGTCGAAAGGCGATTTGCAGCTGGCGAGTTTTTGGGAACATCTTGACGAGCTGCGAGGCGCCATCATCCGGGCAGGATTGGTTGCGCTGGTCGCCGTAGTGCTAGCCTTTGCCTTTAAGGACGTGCTTTTCAGCTTGGTGCTGGCCCCTTCCCGATACGATTTTTTGAGCTATCGTTTGTTGGGAATTCAGGCGTCTGACATTCATTTGATCAATACGGGGCTGACCGAGCAGTTTATGACCCACATGCGAGTAGCATGTTATGCGGGCTTGCTGTTGTCATTGCCTTATGTCATTTACGAGCTGTTCCGATTTGTGTCCCCTGCACTTTACCAACGCGAGAGGCGGTATGCCGGTCGGCTGGTCGGCAGCGCCTATGCGATGTTTATGGTCGGTACTTTGGTGAATTACTTCATCATTTTTCCGCTGACAGTCCATTTTTTGGGCACCTATCGGGTAAGCACGGAGGTGCAGAATATGTTGACGTTGCAGTCGTACGCCGAAACGCTGCTTTCAATGAGCCTGATCATCGGCCTGGTGTTTGAATTGCCTGTTTTGAGCTGGATTTTGGCATTGGCAGGCCTGTTGAAGCCCGATTGGATGCGGCAATACCGCCGGCATGCGGTGGTCGTGATACTCTTGATAGCCGCGGTGATAACGCCGACGACAGATGTGTTCACCTTGCTTTTTGTCTCATTGCCCATTTGGTGGTTGTATGAGGCGAGCATATTGATTGTTAAAATGACAAGACGATAAAATTATACAAACTATGTTACGCAGGATCCGAAAAATTCTGGCAGCTCTGATGTTTACGCTCATCACGCTGCTTTTCCTTGATTTCACCGGTACGCTGCACCATTGGCTGGGCTGGATGGCCAAGGTGCAGTTCTTGCCGGCGCTCTTGGCTCTCAACCTCTTTGTCGTAGTAGGATTGGTGGTGTTTACTTTAATTTTTGGACGCATTTATTGCAGTGTGATATGTCCATTGGGCATTTTGCAAGACATTATTGCCCGTGGTGGCAAACGTGTGAAAAACCATCGTTATTCTTACTCGAGAGGCTTGTCGTGGCTGCGTTACTTAATGCTCGTAGTGATGTTGCTGGCGCTTTTGGTGGGCATCCCCGCCGTTTTCACACTGTTGGAGCCTTACAGCTCGTTTGGCAGAATCGTGCAGGGGCTGATCCAGCCCGTCTATGAATTGGGGAACAACTTGCTTGCCGCTTTTTCAGAGCATATCGATAGTTATGCATTTTATCGGCGTGAAGTATGGATACGAAGTGTGCAAGTACTGTTGATTGCTGCGTCCACGTTGCTGGCCATTGGCTTTCTGGCTTGGCGAAACGGCCGTACTTATTGCAATACAATATGTCCGGTGGGTACATTACTTTCGTTTTTTGCACGTTTTTCGTGGCTGAAAATTAATTTTGACAAGGACAAATGCCGCGGCTGTTCGCTTTGCACGAGGAATTGCAAGACTTCTTGTATTGACTACAAGACGCATGCGATTGATTATTCGCGTTGTGTGGTCTGCGGAAATTGTATTGACGTTTGTAAACATGGCGCGTTGAAGTACGATGGCGGCCGGTCGCATCGTCACCGTCAGGCGGATGAGCCCGATGCAGGCAAACGCTCTTTCCTTCTTGCTTCTGCCGCCCTCGCTGCTACAGCTTTGGCCCAAGAAACGAAAAAAGTGGACGGCGGTTTAGCCATCATAGAAGACAAAGTGGCACCGACACGTCAGACACCGCTCACGCCGCCCGGCTCGGCATCGGCACGAAATATGGCTCGACATTGCACGGCATGCCAACTTTGTGTGTCGGAGTGCCCTAATGATGTGCTCCGTCCTTCAACTGACTGGAATAAGCTTATGCAGCCCACCATGTCGTATGAACGGGGATATTGCCGTCCGGAATGTAGTCGTTGCTCGGCCGTTTGCCCAACAGGAGCCATCCTCAACATTAAGCCAGAGGAAAAAGTTTCCATCCAGATTGGACATGCCGTTTGGATCAAGAAGAATTGTATCCCGCTGACCGATGGCGTGGAATGCGGCAATTGTGCGCGCCATTGTCCCGTTGGTGCCATAGAAATGGTGCCCCTTGATGCCGATGACGACGAATCGCCTTATGTGCCGGCGGTGAACGAAGCGCGCTGTATCGGCTGTGGAGCCTGTGAAAACCTGTGCCCGGCCCGCCCGTTCTCGGCCATTTATGTGGAAGGGCATGAACAACATCATTACAATTAAGCAACGAGTTATGGGAAAAAATATCAATCGACGCGATTTCTTGAAGCTTTTCGGTATGGGAAGCATGGCCTCTGCAGCAGTCTTGGCGGGCTGTAAAGGCGGTAAAAAACACTCTGTGGAAGACGAATACAAGTCTCAGGTCAATCCGCCAAAAGGGAAAATGACCTGTCGCCTCAATCCGAAGCAGGGCGACAAAGTGTCGCTGTTGGGCTATGGAATGATGCGCCTGCCTGCAACGACGGGAAAGGCAATGCGTGAAAAAGGGGATGAAATAGACCAAGAAATGGTCAATCGGCTCGTTGATTATGCCATAGAGCATGGCGTCAACTACTTCGACACCTCACCGGCTTACTGCCAAGGACTTTCGGAAAAGTCGACGGGAATCGCGCTTAAGCGGCATAAACGTAATGAGTTTTTCATCGCCACGAAACTTTCCAACTTTAACGAGGCAACTTGGAGCCGCGAGGAGTCCATAAAAATGTATAAAAACTCCTTCAAAGAGCTGCAAGTCGACTACATAGACTATTATCTGCTACATGCTATAGGCATGGGTGGGATGGCGAACCTGGAGGGACGCTACATCAATAATGGGCTGCTTGACTTTTTGGTCGAAGAGCGCAAGGCCGGCCGCATCCGGAACTTAGGATTTTCCTATCATGGCGACATTGAAGTCTTCGACCATCTGCTGTCGCAACACGATCAATATCAATGGGATTTCGTGCAAATAGAGCTGAACTATCTGGACTGGGATTTTGCCAACGAAATCAACAGCCGCAACACCGACGCGCGCTATCTTTATGCAGAATTGCAGAAACGCGGCATCCCCGCCGTTATCATGGAGCCGTTACTGGGCGGCCGTCTTTCCAACGTGCCTCAGTACATCGCCACAGAAATGAAGACGCGCAATCCGGAACGCTCGGTTGCATCATGGGCTTTTCGCTATGCAGGTACGCCGGAGGGTGTTTTGACCGTCCTCTCAGGTATGACTTACATGGAGCATCTGAAAGACAACCTGATGTCCTATTGCCCGCTCAAACCGCTTGACGAGCAGGAAATGCGCTGGCTGGACGACAATATCGCCAAAAAACTGGTCGATTTACAGACCATTCCGTGCAACGACTGCAAATACTGCATGCCTTGCCCCTATGGCATCGACATCCCAGGCTTGTTTGTGCATTACAATAAATGCAAGAACGAGGGCACGCTGCCGCTGAAAAGTATGGGAGAAGACTATGCCCAGTTGCGGCGAAACTACCTCATCGGCCTTGACCGCTCCGTGCCTCGTTTGCGGCAGGCCGACCATTGCATAGGCTGTGGACAATGCGAAGCCCACTGCCCGCAAAACATCCGCATACCGCGTGAGTTGCATAAAATTAGTGAGTTCGTAGAGCAGCTAAAACAAGGCGATTTATATAAGTCGCCAGATGAGCGCCGAGTGTAGCAATCCGTATTGTATGACTTTTTTGGTGTTGTACTGGCAAAAAACGTTGCCAATACAACATCAGAAGGTTATGGATTTAGCCAGGAAACTGTTTTTTACAAAAAAAAACGCCCTTTGTTGCCGAATTGTTGACAATGGCAGTGAATTTATGTAAAATATCTTGATCGTTAAACTGTTTAAACCTTATTTCCCCCTATAAAAAAACATGATAATAGAAAATAAAACGAAAATTTTAACTTGTTTTTTTTGCATATTAAGTAATATTTGTTATTTTTGCATTTCGAAAGTTGATACGAATATCTCACAAAAAATGACAGACTACTCAATCTAGTAATAAAATAAGTTCGACAAATGCAAACGGCTATGGAATTTTTCACTTTCTCTAAAATCTCGTATTATGCGATGCATACAGCTGTCGTACTAGTACTTTTCTTTGTCATCAGACGATACCACATTTCTTTTATAACCTACCGGCGCATACGACCTCTACGTCTGTTGTTGGTCATAAATTTGCTGATTTTCAGCATCCTGTTCCATTCTTTCAGAGACTTGTACTCTCCCTATTCCTATGCAGACTGTTTTGAGGAGATTTTATGTATGGGAATAGAAAATTGCGTGTTTTTAGGGGTGATAGCTTTTTCCATCTTCATCAGCTATCATGTAACCATGTTCCGGACGTGGCGAAAAGAAGACAAAATGCGTGAAATGGAAGTTGCAGTTGAGGAGAAAGATGCTGCGCCAAGCCGGAAGGTGGATTTTGACCGTTGAAGTGAAAGGTGTGTCCTATCGTGTAAAATCAGCGTGACAGGAGCTACAGTTGTTGAAAATTGCAGCTTTTGGAGATGGAACAATTTGCATGTCAGTTTTTGTGGCCAAGAATAAAGATGAAACTCACTATTTTGAGGGGGCTGTAGAGAAAAGCTTTTAGTTCATGCCTTTTTATTTATGGGAATGCAGAAGGGGAGATGTGCCTGTTTGTCGTTTTGTTGGCCTGGGCAGCTTGTTCTGTGGTTTTCACTTTCTCGAGACGTCCTTCAAGTGGCTTTCGTATTATGGCAAAACGCTGGCGGAAAGTTTTAGGGAGAATTTATTTTGATTCTGTTTTAGCAGTCCCGATGCATGCCTATATCGTGTTATGCCATTACTTGAAGTTGAAGAAATGGAGGTGGGAGATGAAAGAAAAACAGGAACAAAGTTGCGGTAAAGCCGCTGAGAGATAATTATTTATGATTTTTTTTGGTAGTTTGTGAAAAAAGTTGTACATTTGCAACGTTCAAATAGGAGTGAGGGGCTTTTTGAGCCTCTCACTTCGTTTTATTAAATGCAAGAAGAATGATAGATAGAAAAGAGATTAAATCTTTGGTAGACAGATGGTTGGAAGGGAATGAATATTTCCTTGTAGACATCGAAATTAATGCAGACAACCGTATTGTCGTGGAGATTGACCACGCCGATGGCGTGTGGATTGAGGACTGTGTTGCGCTCAGCCGTTACATTGAAGAGCACCTCAACCGTGAGAAAGAAGACTTTGAGCTTGAGGTCGGATCTGCCGGGCTCGGCCAGCCGTTCAAGGTCCCGCAGCAATATGTGAATTTTGTTGGCAAGGAAGTGGAGGTGCTTGACAGCCTAGGGCAGAAGTTCCGCGGCGTGTTGAAGTCTGTCGACGGCAGCCTGTTCACCATTACGGTGGCAGAGAAGGTGAAAGAAGAGGGGATGAAGCGTCCTGAATGGCGTGAGATCGACCATGAGTTTGACATGGAAAAGGTGAAATATACCAAATATTTGTTGAATTTCAAATAGGAAATAAAAAAACGAAATATAATGGCATTAAGGAATCAAGAAGTTGGGGCTGCAAGCATGATTGAGAGCTTCAAGGAATTTAAAGAGACTAAAAACATCGACCGCATCACTTTGGTGAGCGTGCTTGAGGAGAGTTTTCGCAATGTGATTGCCAAGCTTTTTGGCAGTGATGAGAATTTCGACGTGATAGTCAACCCCGACAAGGGTGACTTTGAAATCTACCGCAACCGCATTGTAGTGGCAAATGGTGAGGTGCAGGACAAAAACAAGGAGATAGCCTTGAGCGACGCCCGCAAGATCCAGGAAGATTACGAAGTGGGCGAGGAATTGAGCGAGAAGGTGGACTTTAACCAGTTTGGCCGCCGTGCCGTACTGACGTTGCGCCAGACATTGGCCTCAAAAATCCTGGAATTGGAGCACGACAATCTTTACAACAAGTTCAAAGACCGTGTGGGGCAGATTGTTTCCGGCGAAGTTTATCAAGTATGGAAGCGCGAGGTGCTGCTTGTGGATGAAGAGAACAATGAGATGATTTTGCCCAAGTCGGAGCAAATTCCCCGTGACCAGTATCGCAAGGGCGAGAGTGTGCGTGCCGTGATATTGCGTGTAGACAATGAGAACAACAATCCGAAAATTATCCTTTCGCGCACCAGCCCAGACTTTTTGGAGCGTTTGCTTGAAGCGGAAGTGCCTGAGATCAACGATGGCCTGATTACCATCAAGCGCATTGCGCGCATGCCAGGTGAGCGTGCCAAGATTGCCGTGGAGAGCTACGACGACCGCATCGACCCGGTTGGCGCTTGTGTGGGCGTGAAGGGTAGCCGTGTGCACGGTATTGTGCGTGAATTGTGCAATGAAAACATCGATGTCATCAATTATACGGCCAATACCCGTTTGTTCATTCAGCGCGCGCTCAGCCCGGCAGTCGTCTCTTCCATCAACTTGAACGAAGAAGAGCGCAAGGCTGAGGTCTACTTGCTGCCCGACCAGGTGTCGCTTGCCATCGGTAAAGGCGGTTTGAATATTAAGCTGGCTTCGATGCTGACCGACTATACGATTGATGTGTTCCGTGAAATTGAGGACGATGATGCGGAGGAAGACATCTATCTTGAAGAGTTTGCCGATGAAATTGACCAATGGATCATCGATGCCATCAAGAAATTGGGATACGACACGGCAAAGCAAGTCATCAAGGCGCCGCGTGAGGTGTTGATTGAGAAGGCTGACTTGGAAGAAGAGACCGTGGACAATATCATCAATATTTTAAAAGCAGAGTTTGAATAAAAAAGGAAAGCTGAGAATAATGAGTACAGGTATCAGATTCAACAAAGTTGTAAGAGAACTGAATATAGGACTTCAGACAGCAGTCGAATTCCTTGAAAAGAGAAAAGAGCTTGGAGAAGTGAAAAGCGACCCTAACTTCAAGCTCAACGACAAGCAGTACAATGCCTTGGTCGAGCTTTCAAGAAAGACCAAGCGGAAAAGAACGATGCGGCCAAGATATTTCCTAAAAAACATAAGGAAAAGAAACAGCGTGAGCATACCGAGCACCGGGCAGAGGCATTGTTGAAGAACGATCGCCAGCAGTTCAAGCCTGTAGGGAAAATAGATTTGGACAGCTTGAACAAAAAGCCAGAACCCGTTCCCGGCGAACAAAAGCCGGCAGAGAAGCCCAAGGAAGCACCAGTCGCTGTGGAGGCAGAAAAAGAGCCGGCGAAAGACGAAAAGGAAGCCCAAAGCGAGAAAAATGTTTTCAAGCTCAAAAGTGAGAACAAACAAGCGCCCCAAGTCAACGTCTTGGGCAAGATAGACCTGGATTCGCTTAACCAAAGCACGCGTCCGAAGAAAAAATCGAAGGAAGAAAAACGTAAGGAGCGTGAAGAGAAGGTTCAGCAAATGCGTGGGGAGCGCAAGAAACGCGTCCGCATCAATAAGGAGCGTGTTGACATCAACGCTGCCGCCAACCAAGAGCAGCATACTGCCAATGCCAAGAATGCCGTCAAGAAAAACAAGAACAAGAAAAAGAACCATAAGCCCCTGGAAGTCAACGAGGAGGATATCGCACGGCAAGTAAAAGAAACCTTGGCGCGCCTGACCAGTAAAAACCAGAATAAAAAAGGTGCAAAATACCGTAAGGAAAAGCGCGAAGCCGTCCAAGAAAAGCTGCAAGAGGAGGCACAGGCAGAACAAAGCCAGAGCAAGGTGCTCAAACTCACCGAGTTTGTGACCGTCAGCGAGCTTGCCACGATGATGAACGTAGGTGTCAACCAGGTAATTGGCACGCTGATGTCGGTAGGCGTCATGGTGTCCATCAACCAGCGTCTTGATGCCGAGACCATCAACCTCGTGGCCGACGAGTTCGGGTTTAAGACCGAATACGTCAGCGCCGAGGTGCAGGAAGCTGTGACTGAAGAGGCAGACAAAGAGAGCGATTTGGAGCCGCGCGCGCCGATTGTGACGGTGATGGGCCACGTCGACCACGGTAAGACCTCGCTGCTCGACTACATCCGCAAGACCAACGTCATCGCGGGCGAGGCCGGCGGCATCACGCAGCACATCGGTGCCTAAAACGTGAAACTCGAAGACGGTCGTCGCATCACCTTCCTCGACACGCCGGGCCACGAGGCCTTCACGGCGATGCGTGCCCGCGGTACGCAGGTGACCGACATTGCCATCATCATCATCGCCGCCGACGACTCGGTGATGCCCACCACGAAGGAGGCCATCGCCCATGCGCAGTCGGCGAATGTACCGATGGTGTTTGCCATCAACAAAATCGACAAGCCGGGCGCCAACCCCGACAAGATCCGCGAAGACCTTTCACAAATGAACCTGCTCGTCGAAGAGTGGGGCGGCAAGTATCAATGCCAGGAAATCAGCGCAAAACAGGGTCTTGGTGTCCAAGACTTGCTCGAGAAAGTGTTGCTTGAGGCTGAGATGCTCGAGTTGAAGGCCAACCCGAACCGCAAGGCGACGGGAAGTGTTATTGAGTCGTCGTTGGATAAAGGCCGTGGCTACACCAGTACGGTGCTGGTGAGCAATGGCACGTTGAAAATCGGCGACAACTTGATTGCCGGAACGAGCTGGGGACGCATCAAGGCGATGTTCAACGAGCGTAACCAGCGCATCACCGAGGCCAAGCCCGCCGAACCGGTGATTATCCTCGGCCTGAACGGCGCACCGACGGCTGGCGACACCTTCCATGTGATGGAGACGGAGCAAGAGGCGCGCGACGTGGCTTACAAACGTTTGCAATTGCAGCGTGAACAAGGTTTGAGAACTCAGAAACGCCTTACGTTGAGCGATATTTCGCATCGTATAGCATTAGGCTCGTTCAAAGAGCTCAATATTATCGTCAAAGGCGATACCGACGGCTCTATCGAGGCTCTTTCAGACTCGTTCATCAAGCTTTCGACTGAAAAAATCAAGGTTGAAGTCATCAACAAGGCCGTCGGGCAGATTTCCGAGAACGACGTGATGCTGGCCAGTGCTTCGGATGCGATTATCGTAGGCTTCCAGGTGCGCCCGTCGGCTGACGCGCGCAAGGCCGCCGACCGTGAGGGCGTGGAAATCAACACCTATTCTGTCATCTACGATGCCATTGAAGACGTGAAGTCGGCAATGGAGGGTATGCTTGACAAGGTGAAGAAAGAGGTGGCGACAGGACAAGTAGAGGTGCGTGAGGTGTACAAGATCTCAAAAATTGGAACCGTGGCAGGTGCGTATGTCCTTGAAGGCAAGGTGCATCGCAGCGACCGCGCGCGCGTGGTGCGTGATGGCATTGTCATTCATACGGCTGACATCAATGCCTTGAAGCGTTACAAAGACGACGTGAAGGAAGTTGCCGCTAATTTTGAATGTGGATTGAGCTTGGTGAACTTCAATGACATCCAAGTGGGCGACATCATTGAGACATTTACGGAAATTGAGATTCAGCAGAAATTATAACAAGACCAGACCGTGATTGCCTGCCATTGTCTTTGCTGATGATGGTAGGCAATTTACGGTTCGTGCGGATTGCAAGTTAAATAACATAAAAAACGAGATGAGAAAATATTGCTTGTGTCTGATGTTGTTGGGCATCTCAGCAAGTGGCTTCGGGCAAAATGGCGAGAGCCTCAGCGAGGCAATGCAGCGTCAAGGCGACACGCCGACCATCACAATTTCTGGCGACAGAAAACCTGTGTATGTCGTTAAGCCAAAGGAATTCTTTGAGCAGACCAGAGGATGGGAGTGGCTTAATGCGGGGAATAAGGTTATCTTGGAAGAAGATGGCTTTTCCTATTGGCGTTATGAGGACTACCCTCAATACAAGGTGACGTTGGGAGGTGATACGAATACGTTTGATTTTATCGTTTATAATGGTAAGACGGGCGATTTGGTGCGCATCGGGTCATTGACCAGAGACTTGCTCTCGCCAGCAGAACGTGGGCAGTTGATGTATGACGTCTTGGCTGCCGACTTCAAAAACAACAAGCACAACATTGAGAGTGCGCCAGCTGCTGACCGCCAAGCGATTGCGGAGTATTTGGGCATCGACACTGAAAAAGTTGAAGGTGCGCCCAATGCAAAGTTTGTTGCGCGCTACATCAAACAACTGCGCCGTGAGCGGAATAAGGATTTGATGTGGATTGAAAGGATTGAGCGTGTGAATCCGACGACTTTTGTTGTGACTTATCGCGAGGGAAATGTTGTGTTGATTACTTTCAAGGGTGACGGCCCCTTTAAATGCAGCTATACGGCAGAACTTCTTGCAGCAAGTAATGAAACCTATTTGGAACGAGAGAACAGGATGGATGTAGATGAGTTCGCCGCGTTTCCTGACGGGAAAAAGGGACAGTATCAGTTTTTGCGTAAGAAATCGACCTATCCCAAAAAACTTGGCAGTCTAACAGGTGCTGTAACAGTTGCATTTGTAGTGGAGAAAGACGGCACAACGGCGGAGGTCTCCGAAAAGTGTGGAGTGGTTTTTGTCGATAAAGACAAGACTTACCATTATTTCCCGCCGAAAGTGTTGGAGGAACTGAAAAATCGCAAAGCTTTGCCGCGTCATTATTATGAGCATAAGTATTCTAATGCGTTGAAATCAATGTTTGACGCAACGATTAATCTGGTGGAAGCAATGCCTAAATGGCATCCGGCGACTAGGGATGGACAGCCGACAAGGTCGTATGAGACGTTCTCGATGTCTTATTCTGGACCAGAATAGTCAGGAGTGGTCAAATCCGGCGGATGTGCAAATGAAAACATCTGCCGGATTTGAGTTTTGACATGTATGTAAAAACCTGATTTTTTGCTTTTGACAGAATATGTGATGCAAATGCTGTAAATTTTCCCCAAAACTTTCATCAAATGAGAGAATTTTTGCAAAACTAACCCCATTCTGTAAATTTATAGCTATCTTTGCAGGCAAATAAAACGTCAAAATCTATCTATAGATACAACTAAAATCATGAGCAAGGAAAAAAACGCTTATGTCCGGCAAGTGGCCGAGCAGAAATACGAATTCGGTTTCACGACGGATGTTCAGACGGAAATCATCGAAAAAGGGCTGAACGAGGACGTTGTGCGCCTGATTTCGGCGAAGAAAAACGAGCCGGAATGGCTGTTGGAGTTCCGACTGAAAGCGTTTCGCCACTGGCTGACGATGAAGCAGCCCGACTGGGCGCACGTGACCTTGCCCGAGATTGATTATCAGGGGATTAGCTATTATGCTGCCCCCTCCCAACCTCCCCCCGAAGGGGGAGGAGCCTCCGCACAGGGACAACAAAATTCAAAAGCCTCCCCCGACGGGGGGAGGTTGGAGGGGGCTATTGACCCAAAAATTGAAGAAACCTTCAACAAGCTCGGAATCCCCCTCGAAGAACGCCTCGCGCTGAGCGGCAACACGGCGGTCGATGCCATTATGGACTCGGTCAGTGTGAAGACGACGTTCAAGGAGAAACTCGCGGAAATGGGCGTGATTTTCTGCTCGATCAGCGAGGCGGTGAAAGACCACCCCGAACTGGTTCGGAAATACCTCGGAACGGTCGTTCCCTATCGCGACAATTACTTCGCCGCACTCAATTCGACGGTGTTTTCCGACGGCTCATATGTCTTTATCCAGAAGGGCACTAGCTG
>ODAI010858958.1_pt1 | contig 13097 bp, 11 predicted proteins | sample 1539321 | NCBI WGS metagenome assembly ODAI01 (sample SAMN02144231, study PRJEB22623) | gut metagenome | biome: sheep rumen | host: Ovis aries | place: New Zealand | reverse complement strand
GCACGAATAGAGCGATGATGCGGATCCGCCATAAGGGTCCTGTGCGATAACAAAAAGAGGGGGCGCCCCCTCTTTTTTCGATCCCCGCAACCCGCCCCGGACGACGAATATGGATTGATAAAAATAAGCCAAAATGGTATATTATGTACAGACAAAGCACAGTATTTCAGAACATTATCGATAATTTTTACCAAGGAGGAAAAAGATGAAGAAGACACTTGTCGCTGCTCTGATGACTGCATCTGTTGTCCTGACCATGCATACGGCCGGCATCACCGTAATGGCCGAGGAACAGGGCGGTTTTTCCTTATCCGATCTTGTCAGCGCTTTCATGCAGAATGAGGATGTGCAGAACGCCCTCAGCGAAGACGGCGAAGTCCTGGGCGAAGGCGGCCTGATCTCCTCCCTGTTCGGCGAGAACGGCGCCCTCTCCGAGTATGTGCCGGAAGGCGTGGATGTGGAGCAGCTGGCCAAAGACGCGGCCGGACAGCTGACGGATGAAAATAGTGAGCTTTATCAGGGCTTGGATGAGCTCTCCGGCCTTGTGACCGACGAGAACGGTTCTGTTGATCTGGAAAAGGTTGCCGGGCTGGCCGAAATGCTGCTGGGCTCTTTCAGTGATGAAACAGACTGGGAAACGGTCGGCCTCGAGGGAGAGACTGAAGACGGCGATGAAGGCTTTGGCTTTATCACGCTGAGCGAGGAAGCACAAGCCGCAGCCAAGGAATATATCATCGGGTTCAACGAAGGCCTTGAGGAGTCTGAGTACCAGGTCGTCAACCTCTGCAACGTGGTGACCACGATTGATGAGAACGGAGATTATATCCATCTCGGCTTCGATACGCAGATGAACTACAATGCTGACGGAACGGACCTTGTGATGACGGGCGCCGTGGCGCAGCCCATTCTCCTCAGAATCGCGCAGGCTGAGGACGGCACCTGCACCGTGACGGACGCGAAAGCGGCCGAGGACGGCGAAGGCTATGCGGACAGCGTGAAGGCCCTCTGCGAGGAAGCCGGAACCACGACCGAGGAGTTCGATTCGACCATGGAATACAATGAAATGGCCGTGCTGGGCACCCTGATCGAATTCATGAACGATCATCCGGAATTTGAGCGGATCGAAAAAGACGGCGAGATGCTGACGGCGGAAGACCTGGACGCGCAGCTGGATGCCGCCGTAGAGGTCGTCATGGGCGGTTTCTTTGACAGCCTGATGGAGGAGCTGCCCGAGGAAATGCTGACAGAGTCAGAGACCGAAATCGTGCCTGCTGAGTAAGCGGGAAGAGTCTGCCGCAGGAAGAAATGACAGCACGCGCTTTCCGGCCGCTGCCGGAAGGAGCGTGCTGTCCGTGTCTCTGTTTTTCCATCGAGCAGAAGGCGGGCGAGGCGAGCTATCCGCCTGATTATGAGAAGACCAGGGACAACATTACCTGGTACTGGCTGCATCTGTTGACCTTCGCCGCCGCGTTCTCGCTGCTGGCGGTGATCACTCTGGAGTTTATCGATAAGGACAGGCGCTGAGCGCGAAGCGAAGGCGCGGAAAGGATGACGAGCATGAAGCGTGGAAAGAAGTGGATGAGCGCGGCGATGGCCCTTACCCTTTTGCTGCAGCCCGCTGCGCTGTACGCCCAGGAGACGGAATTTATGCCGGTGGAAGCCGGTCAGCTGACGGCGGAGGATCTGGAGGCCCTCGGGGCGGCGGCCTACGTGCATGACGGCCGCGTGACCTTTGTGGACGGGGCCTGCACCGATCAGCCCGTGCAGAGCATGGAGGACGCGGCGCAGGTCGTGGAGGCCATGACCGGCCTGCTGGGCGGGGACGAGAGGACCCAGTTTGAGCCGTGGCGCGAGTTTGAGGACACGGCCTCCAACCATTACTACGTGTTCCAGCAGATGTACGCGGACACCACCGTATCCGGCGGCGCGGTTAAGGTCATCACAGACCCCGAGGGTACGATGATCGGCCTCTCCGGCAGCGTGGAGGGAGAACTTCCCGAGGCGCAGGAATCCGAAGGAATCACCGCGGAGAAAGCGGAAGAGCTGGTGCTTGCGCACCTGGAGCAGGAGGGATATCCGCAGACGGAGATCCTCGCGGAGCGCACCGCACAGATCATTCTGCCCGTCAACCTGGAGCTTGACCCCGACTCCGAGGAGGAGAAGGAAGAGAGCCGCTTTGTCTGGGCTGTCTATACGGCCAATCCGGGCGCGGACCCGGGCAGAGGCTCTGAGCTGCCTTATCTGGCCCACTATGTGACCATGGACGGGACCTATCTGTACAGCCTGCCCACGATCGTGCCCGGCGACGAGGCGGCAGCCTCCGGCTATGACGCCGCCTACCTGTTTGAGTTTATGGAGCCGGCGGAGTACACCGGCACGGTCACCCTCTCCGACGGGTCCGAGAAAGAGATCACCGTGACGCTGATGCAGGATGTGCGCACGGGCATGTACTACATGGGCAACGTTGAGCGCAGGATCGCGGTGGCGGACTGCCACCCCTTCATCTACGACGGAGGCCGGGTGGTCCTGGAAGCCAGCCCGGACAATACGGGCTGGGACGATACCTGCCTGTTGTCTCTGTACAACTACTGCCACGCCTGGGATTACTATCAGGAGATCGGCTGGAACGGCGGCGACGGCGTGGGCACGCCGATCCTCATCCTGAAGGATTTCTGCACACGGGACCATAAGCCCGTGAACAACGCGGCCTATGCCGGGAAATATTACGGCTGGCAGATCTTCCTGTCCAGCTCGGCCAACGACTTCGCCCAGTGCCTGGACGTGCTGGGACACGAGTTTACCCACTGCGTGACCGGCTCGGTGATGACCTACAACGCCTACATGAATGACTACGGCGCTATCAACGAGGCGATGAGCGACATCCAGGGCAACCTTTGCGAGATGTACTTCGGCGCGACGGAGGATACGACGTGGGAGATCGGCGAAAACAGCGCCGAGCACATCCGCAGCATGAGCGAGCCCCACAAATATTCGCAGCCGGAATACGCCTGGGATCTCTATTACGTGCCCAAGGTAAAGACGCCGACTGACCTGAATGACCGGGGCGGCGTGCATGGCAATTCGTCCCTGCTCAACAATGTGGCCTACCGCCTCTGCGCGGACGGCGGCATGACCATCGAGGAGGCGCGCGCTTACTGGTTCGCTGTGGACTGCACCATGGTTCCCGGCACGGACTACGCCCAGCTGAGCGATATGCTGCCCTGGGTGCTGGAAAACCAGGGACTGGAGAAATACGCCGGCGCTCTGGAGTCGGCCATGGACGCCACCCGCATCCGGACCGACGCCGTCCCGGATTTCTTTGACCAGGACCGGGCGATGGTGACGCTGACGCTGCCGGATACGGAGATGTTCTCCGACGGAAACTGGGCGCTGGGGCTGGTGACGGTCGATACGGACGCCATCATGCAGCGCGCCGGCGATATCTTCAGCCGCACCGGGGAGTACGCCTCCGCGCTGGATGAACTGGTAGAGATGATGGGAATCGATCCCGCGGTACTGCCGACGGCCGGGGAGCTGGAGGAAGATCCCGAGCACGCCTGGGACAGACTGGCGGAAGCGCTGGAAAACATGACCGCCGAAACAGACGCGGAGGACGGCGCGGACAAGGCAGGCATGCTGACCGAGTGGTTCGGCAAATACTTCGGAGAGATGTTCTACGCGGCGACCGGCGCGGCCGGGCAGGACGGACGCACGGTGCGCATGGTCTGCCGGCCGGGCACCACGGTGCCGGTACTCTTCCGGATGAAGTTCGATCCCGATATGAACCTGGAGAGCGGCGGCCTTGCCGTCTATACCCTCGGCACGTGGTTTGATCTCGGCACTTTCCTTGCCCCGATGGAGATGAGTGTGCCGGAGGAGGTCGAAGCGGAAGCGGAGACGGAAGAACTGGATCTTTCCTGGCTGGGTGACTTCCTCGGCTTTGGCGGCGAAGACAGCGGCGAAGGCGAAGAGGCAGGCCTGGGCGTGGGAGGACTGGTCGCCGGCCTGCTGGGCGGCGCCGCTTCCCTGCTCTTTAAGATGGACTGGTTCAAGGACCTGATCTTCTTTAAGATCGCACCCGGACAGATCACGGAGATCCCTTCCGCTGGGCTGGAGGACGTGCAGGCCGTGAACGTGGACGACTATCCGGGACTGGCCGAGATGTTTACGATGGCGGAGACAGAGCCGGAAACAGAAGCGCAGAGCTTGCCGGAGACTGCTCCGGAGACCGAAACGGAAGCAGCGGCAGGCTTTGCCTACGAGCATGACCCGCGGGAGAACCCGGAGGCCATGGAGGATATCCTGGAGAATCCTGAGGCTGTCTACGGCTTTTCCCCGGACCCGGCGTCCGAACGCCTGGGAAGCTTCGCGGAGTATGACTGGACCGATCCGGAATTTGTTGCCGAGGCCAGGGCAGAGCGCCTGGCCTACCACGAATCAGTCGACTCCATGACGGACATTCTCTACGAGATGCGTGAGCAGGGCGCCTCCATCGAAGAGATGGCAAGGGCGGTGTCCGAGGAGCGCAACCGCATCCGCCTTGCGTCCTATGAGAATGACCCGGAGGGCCTTGCCGCCGTGAAGGAGAGCAACCTGAAATCCTACGGCCATGAGGAGGGCCCGACCCCGGACGAGTTGTTTGAAAAATACGGGTCCTGGACCACGGTCCTGCAGAAGGCATTCGGCACCAACATGGGCATGGACGCCTGCTGCGGCCTGTATGATGAGTTTTACTGGCTCTACATTGAGCTCGGGTATGTGGAATAATGGAAAAACAGGAAAGAAAGAGGCGGGTCGTCACCGGCATCCTGATCGCGGCCGGGATCTGCATGTGCATCCTCGGGTTCCTGGGGGGCGAAGCGCAGATCGTGCTGACGAAAGCCGCAAATATCTGTATGGAGTGTATCGGCCTTGGGTAAGAAACTTCGGAAAATCGTGCAGGCGGGCTTTGGAATTCTGACCAACGCTTATGTGAAGGGCTTTCTGCCGGGCGCGGCCATGATCTACCAGGGCCCGCTCAAGCGCTTCTGCGTGCCGGGCATGAACTGCTATTCCTGCCCGGGTGCCCTGGGGGCCTGCCCCATCGGCGCGCTGCAGGCGGTATTGGGCGAGCGTAAGCGGCGCTTCCCCTTCTATGTGCTGGGGTACCTGATCGCCGTGGGCGCGCTGGCCGGACGCTTTATCTGCGGGTGGCTGTGCCTCTTCGGCCTGGTCCAGGAACTGCTGTACAGGATCCCGGTGCCAAAGCTGGCCGTTCCGGAAAAGATCGATAAGCCGCTGCGGAAGCTTAAAATTGTGGTGCTGGCCGTCCTGGTCGTGGGGCTCCCGCTGTTTTACCGGAGCCGCTACGGGGCGGGGGAACCCTTCTTCTGCAAATATGTCTGCCCGGTCGGCACCCTGGAGGGCGGCGTGCCCCTGGTGCTGATGAATGACATTCTGCGGCCGGCCCTGGGCTGGCTGTTTAAGTGGAAGATGCTGCTGCTGGCGGGCTGCGTGGTGCTGTCCATGGTCATCTACCGGCCCTTCTGCAAGTACATCTGCCCGCTGGGCGCCTTCTATTCGCTCTTCGCGAAGGTCAGCGCCGTAAGGCTTAAAGTGGATACCGCGGCCTGCACCGGCTGCGGCGCCTGCAGCAGGAAGTGCGGCATGCAGGTGGATCCCCATGTCATGCCGGACAGCGCGGAGTGCATCAGGTGCGGCGAGTGCGTGAGCGCCTGCCCAACAGGCGCCCTGCAGTTTACGGTAATTGGCCGGAACGCGGCCCCGGGAAAGAACCCGGCAAAGGCCCCGGCAGCGGGGAAAAACGTGGGAAGAGGTACGGAAAAAAAGGGAGGAAATGCATGAAGAATATGACCTGCAAGAGAAATGAAATGTTTGCGGCCGTGCTGGCAGCGGGCCTGCTTTGCTGCGCTGTCCCGGCGATGGCGCAGGAGGACGCGGAGACGGCCGGCACGGAGACCGGGGAGCCGGCGGTCGTCTTTGCAACCACGGATCTTGACGGAAACCCGGTAACCGCGGAGGAGATCTTCTCAGAAAACAAGGTGACCATGGTCAACCTCTGGGGAACCTTCTGCGGTCCCTGCATCAATGAGATGCCGGACCTTGAGGAGCTCTCCGGCCGGCTGGCGGATAAGGACTGCGGCATCATCGGCGTGGTCATCGACATCACCGGCCCCGAGGATACGGCCCACATTGAGGCCGCAAAGGAGATCGAGGCGGACACCGGCGTGACCTACATGAGCATCCTTCCCTGGGCGGGGATCGATGAGATGATGCCGGCACAGTTTGTCCCCACTACCTACTTTGTCGACGCAGACGGACAGATCGTCGGCGAGGCGGCCGTCGGCGCCCGCGGCGCGGACGAATATGAGGCACTTCTGGACGAAGTACTGGCACAGCAGCCTTGATAGAACAGGGCCTGTCGTGATATGATAAAAGGTAGTCTTACAGCTTAATGTACAGCTTGAATGATTGAAAAGGAGTCCCTGACCGGGCGCAGAAACGAGAGGAGGAAACTCGTGGCCTTCGGCGGCGAGATCGAGCTGGGCTTCATCAACCTCGGCGTGCGGGTCGCCGACCTGCTGGTGGCGGAAGAGTTCATGAACCGGGAGCTGGGGATCTCTCTGGCTGACCTGGCGGCCTATCTGAAGCAGCATGCGGAAACGATGATGCTTGAACTCGAGAAGAGGCAGAACGCGGACGGCATCGAGAAGGTCTACTATTTCCTGAATGACGCTCAGACCTATTACCTGGCGACCGTGGACAACGGAAAGCCCAGGGTAAGGCCCTTCGGCACCATCCTGTTCCACGACGGCAAGCTGTACATCCAGACGGGTACCGGCAAGAATGTCGTCAGGCAGATCAGCGAGAATCCGGCCGTGGAGATCTGTGCCATGCTGAATGGCGCGTGGATCCGCATCGCCGCCGAGCTGGTGGAGGACGATGATCATGACGTCAAGGTGGCCATGCTGGAGAAGATGCCTTCCCTGAAGGGCATGTACAGCGCGGATGACGACAGCATGAAGATGTATTACCTGAAGGATGCGACCGCAGTGATCAGCTCCTTCACGACAGAGCCGCAGGTCATCGGCTTCTGAGCCGGACCGGCGAAAGCAGCATAATACAGAAAGACAACATAGAGGGGGACTTGAAACATCCCCCTCTATGTTTGTTAACAGAAAGGGAGTGTAATACGGTTGGACGAAGTTTACAGGCTGGCAAAACCGAGAAAAAAGGGTATCTTGCGGCTGGTCTTCAGCAGATTTTTTCTGATTCTGCTGCTTCTTGCTGCGCAGATTCTGATCACGATCAGCTTATATGCGTGGCTGAGTGAGCTGTTTACCTACTTTTCCGTTTTTATTGCACTGTTTACGCTTTTCTGGATCATCTATCTGTTCAACAGCGGGATGGACTCATCGGCAAAGCTGACCTGGATGTTCATCATCTCCATCATGCCGATCACCGGCGCGGCCTTTCTGGCCTTCACGAAAACCAACGTCGGCCACCGGCAGATCAGCAGGCGCGTGAGCGAGCTGATCGCGCAGACCCGGGACGCGCTGGAGCAGCCGGAAGGGGTGCGGGAAAAACTGGAGGCGGATGGCTCGGGTACGGACGACCTGGTGAAATACCTGAACCGGAGCGGCTGTTTCCCGGTGTACGATAAGACCGAGGCGGTCTATTTCCCCCTGGGCGACGAGATGTTCCCCGCCCTGCTGGAGGAACTGAAAAAGGCGGAAAAATTCATCTTCATGGAATTTTTCATCATTGAAGAAGGGTACATGTGGGGCAGCATCCTGAGGGTGCTCGAGGAGAAGGCGAAGGCCGGCGTGGATGTGCGCGTGATGTACGACGGCATGGTGGAGATCTCCACCCTTCCCGCAGATTACAGTGCGCTGCTGAAGGAGCGCGGCATCCGGGCGAAGTCCTTTTCACCCATCCGCCCGGTGGTCTCCTCCCACTACAACTACCGGGATCACCGCAAGATCCTCGTGATCGACGGCAAGGTCGCCTTTACCGGCGGCGTCAACCTTGCGGACGAATACATCAACCGCGTCGAGCGCTTCGGCCACTGGAAGGACACGGGCCTGATGCTGAAGGGGGATGCGGCCTTAAGCTTCACTCTGATGTTCCTGCAGATGTGGAATATCACCGAGGAGAAGGCGGAGTTTGCGCCCCTGCTCGATGACGCCGGGAAACCGGCCGCCGCCGCGGAGCTTCCCGCCCGACCCTCCGGCTATGTCATTCCCTTCGGGGACTGCCCGCTGGATGACGATAAGGTCGGGGAGACCGTGTACATGGATATCCTGAACCGGGCGGTGGACTATGTCCACATCATGACGCCCTACCTGATCCTGGACGGCGAGCTGGAGACGGCCTTAAAGTACGCCGCGCAGCGCGGGGTCGACGTCAAGCTGATCCTGCCGGGCATCCCGGACAAGAAGCTGGCCTTTGCCCTGGCCAAGTCCCATTACCGGCGGCTGATCGGGGCGGGGGTAAAGATCTACGAATATACGCCCGGATTTGTCCACGCGAAGGTCTTTGTCAGCGACGACAAAAAGGCTGTGGTCGGCACCATCAACCTGGATTATCGCAGCCTCTACCATCACTTTGAGTGCGCGGCCTATCTGTATGGGTGCGCCTGCATTCCGGACATTGCGCGTGATTTTGAGGAGACCCTGGCCAAATGCCGCGAGGTGACGCCGGAGAGCATTGAACACGAGAAATTCTTCTACAAGGCAGCGGGCAGCCTGATGCAGTTTATTGCGCCGCTGATGTAAACACAACGGGGGATGAGATGGAAAAGGCGAATCTGACTTCGCTGAGAAAAGAGATCAGGAAAAGCGCGAGGCTTTCCCTGAAGAAGCACTACTGGATCTTTGTGGTGGCGGCGCTGGTCGCGGCCATTCTGGGCACGCACTACGCGAACACCACGCAGATCTTCCGCCTGCAGAGACAGATCCGCGAGGACAGGGAGGCGGGAAAGACCACGGAGCTGTCCGATATCCGCACCGCGATGGGCGTGGACGGGTCGGGGGACGGCTCAGTCTATAACGACCTGGTCAACGGGGACTGGGACAACATCGCCGAGGCGGTGGGCTACCGGCTGCAGGTGCTGCAGGGTAAAGAGACCTATGTGGGGGATGTGCAGCTGGGGCATTCAAGAGGCGTGCTGGCCTCCATCGTCAACGAGTTTGAATCCGGCGCCCTGCTGCTTTCCCTGCTGACGGTGATCGATACGATCACCGGCTCAAAGCGGGCGGCGGCCATCCTGTTCGCCCTGCTCGGCTTTGCGATCGTGGCGCTGTTCTGGCTGTTTGTCATCAACGTCTACCGCGCAGCCTGCTGCCGGATATTCCTGGAGGGCAGGACCTACGGGAAGATCCCCTTTTCCCGGTTCGTCTTCCTGTACCGGGTAAAGAAGCACACCAAAGCGTCGCTGACGCTGGCCGCCTGCACGCTGATGCGGTACCTGTGGATGCTGACGGTGGTGATGTACCCGGTCAAGCGCTACGCCTACCTGATGGTGCCCTATCTGGTGGCGGAAAACCCGGATCTTTCCGCGGGTGAGGCCCTGCGCCTCTCCTCGCGGCTGATGAAGGGGCATAAATGGGAGGCCTTCCTGCTGGAGCTCACCCTTGTCCCGTGGCTGCTGCTGTCCATCGCGACCGGCGGCCTTGCCGGCATCCTGTTCCACAATCCCTACAGGGAAGCGGTGTTTGCGGAGTACTGCGCCCGCGTCCGCGCCGAGGGGATAGCGGCCGGGACCGAAGGGACAGAGCGCCTCTGCGACAGGTACCTGTACGAGCCCGCGCCGGAGGCGGCGCTTGCTGACGCCTATCAGGATGTGGCCCAGGACAGCGAAGAAGAGAATGCGGACCTTAGTCCCCGCCGCGGTTTCTGGGGCTGGCTCGAAAAGTGGGTCGGCGTCGTGCCCTCCGTGGATGAGCGGGAGAAGGCGTACCGGGAGCAGATGGACACCGGTCTCAAAAAGGAAGAGTATCAGGACGCGCTTGAGGGAAAGACCTATCCCACAAGGCTCTCCCCCTTCAGGGAAGCACAGAAGCGCAGGAAGACAGAGCACCTGGGGTATATGCGGCACTATTCCCTGCCCTCCCTCATCATGCTGTTCTTCATCTTCTGCATGGCAGGCTGGCTCTGGGAGGTGACGCTGCACCTGGTGCAGACCGGCGACTTTGTCAACCGGGGCGTCCTGCACGGGCCCTGGCTGCCGATCTACGGCAGCGGCGGCGCGCTGATCCTCACCCTGCTCTACCGCCTGCGCAAAAAGCCGGTCACGGAATTCATCGCCATCATCATCGTCTGCGGCATCGTGGAATACGGCACCTCCGTTATCCTGGAGATCATGCACGACGGCGCCAAGTGGTGGGACTACACCGGGTATTACCTTAACCTGAACGGGCGCATCTGCGCGGAGGGACTGCTGGTCTTCGGCATCGCCGGGGCGGCCTTCATCTACGTGCTGGCCCCGCTCCTGGACAACCTGATCTCGCAGATCAACATGAAGATCCTGGTGCCGCTGTGCGCCGCGCTGATCGTGGTGTTCGGCGCGGACGTCATCTATTCCGGCGAGCACCCCAATACCGGTGAGGGCGTCTCATCGAGCGCCGCGTCGAATGAGTAACAAAGGAGGAAACCCATGAAAAAAGTGGATGATGCGGCGTGACCTGCCGGATCATGACGAACTGAATATAACAATACAAAGACGGGCTCCGGGAGCAGACAGCTCCCGGGGCCCGTTTTCCGTCAGGGGATCTTCACAATAATCAGTGGTAAAGTAACAGTTGACATTTTGTTTAGAGATAGTATAATCATACACGGCACTGAAGTTTAGCAATTGTAGATTTAAAGTTTAGATATTCTGTATTCCGGGGGGACAGGGCAGGTACAGTATGGAATCCGAAGTGGTGAATAAACAGATCGGTCAGAAGATCAAGGAACTCAGGTATCAGAAGGGGCTGACCCAGCAGGAGCTGGCAGACCGCACGGAGCTGACGAAGGGATATATTTCCCAGCTGGAGCACGGGCTGGTGGCGCCTTCCGTGATCACGCTGCTGGACCTGATCGAGTGTCTGGGGACGACGGCTTCCGCGTTTTTTGCGGACGCGGCGCCGGAGCAGGTCGTATTTTCCGAGGAAGGGTTCTTCGAGAAGATCGACGAGTCCGGCAGCAGCATCCAGTGGATCGTCCCGACGGCCCAGAAGAACGCGATGGAACCGCTCCTGGTGGTGGTCGCGCCGCACAGCAGGCTGGAGGACGATACGCCCCACGAGGGCGAGGAATTCGGCTATGTGATCTCCGGGAGGATCCGCCTGCACCTGGGGGACCGGCAGTACATCGTCAGATCCGGCGAGAGCTTTTACTACAGGGCGGACAAGAAGCACTACATTGAGAACACGACCGCGTCGCCGGCCAGGTTTATCTGGGTCAGCACGCCGCCGTCTTTCTGAAGCGGCACTTAAACAGAAAGTCATGAGGGAAAGAATGATGGAGAAGATCATTGAGCTGCAGAACATCTCAAAGACCTACGAGGACGGCTTTACCGCCGTGTCGGATGTCAATCTCTACGTGAAAAAAGGCGAGTTTATCACCTTCCTCGGCCCGTCGGGCTGCGGCAAGACGACCACGCTGCGCCTGATCGCGGGATTTGATAAGCCCACGGAGGGCAGGATACTGTTAAACGGCAGGGACATCGCGTCCCTTCCGCCCTACGAGCGTCCGATCAACACGGTCTTCCAGCGGTACGCCCTCTTCCCTCATATGAATATTTATGAAAACATCGCCTTCGGCCTGCGCCAGAAGAAGATGAAGGAGGACGTGATCTCCAAAAAGGTCAAGAAGGTCCTCGAGCTGGTGGACCTGGAGGGCTTTGAAAAGCGGACCGTCTCCACGCTCTCCGGCGGACAGCAGCAGAGAATCGCCATCGCCCGCGCGGTGGTCAACGAGCCGGAGATCCTGCTCCTCGACGAGCCTCTGGGCGCGCTGGACCTGAAGATGCGCAAGGAGATGCAGCTGGAGCTGAAGGAGATGCACGACCGTCTCGGAATCACCTTCATCTACGTCACCCATGACCAGGAGGAGGCCCTGACCATGTCCGACACCATCGTCGTCATGGCCGAAGGGAAGATCCAGCAGATCGGCACTCCCGAGGATGTCTACAACGAGCCGAAGAACGCCTTTGTCGCGGACTTCATCGGCGAGAGCAATATCTTCAACGGCATCATGACCGGCAGGCTCAAGGCCCGCTTCTGCGGGGGCGAGTTTGACTGCGTGGACGACGTGGAGGAAGGCACCCATATCACGGCGGTCGTCCGTCCGGAGGATGTCATCCTGACTGCCCCCGGGGAGGGGACCATCCGCGGCAAAGTGACCTCCGTGATCTTCAAGGGCATGCATTACGAGATCACGGTGCTTTCCGGCAAGAACGAGATGGTGGTGCAGTCCGTGCACTCGGCAAAGGTCGGCGACCTGGTGGGCATGAAGGTGGATCCGGACAATATCCACATCATGATCGCGGGGGACATCACGAATTACTTCGCGGTGGACATCAACGCGAACCATCGACTGGAATTCAACGGCAAGGTCCTCGACACCAGCGTGACGAAGATCATCAAAGGCAGCCGCCGCCTGGAGGACGGCACCCTGGTGGACGCCAACGGCGACGTGATCGACCCGGGCCGCACCAGGATCATCGCGGCCATCGAGCCCCGGGACATCCAGATGACGGACCAGGTGGACGAGGGCCTGGTGGACGGCTATATCAGCAACCTGATCTACAAGGGCGACCACTACAGCTACGTCGTCCGTACGAACATCGAGCAGGATTTCATCGTGGCTGACGAGTACCTGTGGAACATGGACGACCATGTCGGCCTGATCATGCCCATCGAGAAGATGAAGTTCACCCTGAAACGGTAAGGGGAGGAGACAAGAATGAAAACGCTGCGTTTTACCAGGAAGACCCTGGGCATCCCCTACGCGCTGTTTCTCATCGTGTTTGTGGCTGCCCCGCTGCTCGTCCTGTTTTACTACGCCTTCACCAATGGCCAGGGGGCCTTTACTGTAAATTATCTGATTGG
>ODAI011278535.1_pt1 | contig 13098 bp, 13 predicted proteins | sample 1539321 | NCBI WGS metagenome assembly ODAI01 (sample SAMN02144231, study PRJEB22623) | gut metagenome | biome: sheep rumen | host: Ovis aries | place: New Zealand | reverse complement strand
CGGTATGGATGACATATTTTGCGGGAAGATCATAACCGAGCGTGACCTTTGCCTCACCGGTCTTACATCCGTGAAGGGTCCGGCATTCTTCGAGAAGACGCGGCCCGGCCGCACGGGGGATCGCGCCATCGACACCACCTCCGCCGAGAAGCGATGAGTTCGCCGCATTCACGATCGCATCCACCTGAAGTTTCGTGATATCACCTGAAACTATGCGAAAAGGCATGACCCCGCTGCCCTCCTTCTCCGTCTGTCCTTTTCATTATACATCGTGGAAAGATCTCGGGAAAGCAGAAGGATCTCTTCCCTTTGGGGTACTCGCAGGAGCAGCCGCCGGAATCTGTTCTTTCGGGATCGGGCTCTCCGAAGGAACCGTGTCCTGACCTGAAGGCTGTACCTTGGAAGGCTTCGGTTTCTGGATCAGTTCTTTACCTTTCGGTGCGAGAGCAGCCGTTGGTTTTTGAAATCTGCCCGAACCAATATAGGTTTGCCCCACCGAGCTGTTCTTAAGTCTTTCATCACTTGTAAAATTCACTCTGGCAGAATAGTAACTTGCATCTGCGTGATAGTCACCGTAATTGTTTGAATTATTGAGTACAGTGGCAGCGATCCAGAAAGCCAGACCGAATCCGAAAGCACCCGCGAATATGAAAGCTAAAAATTCGATCATCGTCTTACTCCTGTCTCTTCTTTACAAAGTTAAATGTTTTACTTGACTGTGTCAGCTCGATCTGTTTGATCACTCTTTTCATCTTTCTGGCCCCTGTAGTAAACAGCGTGATGATACCTGCTGCAATCATTACAATGATCTTCCCTCTTCCGTCGTTTCTCGAGCTGCCATACCTTCTTCTCGTACCCATTGTCAGGAATGCCGTAAACATCCCCTTGAACAGGAAATAGGACAGAAATGTCAGCGCAATACCGATTCCGATCGTCATCGCCCAGAAAAGGGTTTTTCTCCAGGGAAGTCCGCAAACGACCTTGCCGGTCTGACCGTTGACCAGAATGGTGTTATGTGTCCCCTCGTATGTAAAGGTGACGAACCACACCGGGAACATCGCGTACTTATAGTTGTTCAGGACCGCAGCAGTATGCGATTCCGCTTCGATTTTAGGAGAAGAACCCCTTACTCCCGATAGCGCAGCTTCCGTGAAGATCTCTTTGGCGCGGTCTTCCGCTACCTTCCACATCTCGTCATAGGTAATATCGGAAGCATTCGAATAGAATCCGAGAAGATAATCCTCATCAAAGGGGATCATGCCGGAAGAATTGAAAGGTTCCAGTCGTGCGGAACTCTCATTGGAGAGGATCGCGCATCCGTCGACCGGGAAATTCTTCATGCAGAGATTCCCTCTTCTCCCCGTGTAGATCGTCTCGGAAGTTTTTCCCGAAGATACTGTGCTGGAGATAAGACAGGATCCCTCAAACTCCGTTTCCACGACCCAGTATGGAAGATAGATGCCGCGCACATCCTCCGGCTGGAAATTTTTGATCTCTGTCGGAACAAAAAGGGAGTGCGCGATTTTCTCCCGTATCGCGTTGAGTGCCCGCTCTTTCGTTATGGAAAACGGGATAATGAGGTCCGGCATTTTCTCCTTCGAAACACGCGAGAAAACAACGTTCGGATTTCCACAGAAAACACACTTCGTCGATGCTTCGGATCCGTGGATCACGATTTCGCCGCCGCACTCACTGCAGGTGTAGATGTAGTTCTCGAGATATTCCTCGACGATTTCTTCGTTATCCTCGCCATAGATCTCGCCACGGCTTCTGACACGTTCATCTTCCCTGTACTTCTTCGCTTCGGATTCGACGTCTTCCGCTTTAAAAGTACTGCCGCACGAAGTGCACAGCATTTTTTTGACACCCGGATCGTAGATCAAGGCATGACTGCATTTCTTACATAGTGTGGCCATCTTTTTTCCCCTCCTCCTTTAGTGTTCTTATCACAGTTTCTCCGGACGTATTACCTGCGACTGATCCACCGGAGTGGTCGGGTAAAGTGCTTTTGCCGGAGCATGGGCGTTCAGATAATTCAGATGATCGGTCTCATGTATCCCGAGATTCTCCGTACGGTCGGTGATCGCGATACCATCGGTAAAGAATCGCGGATCGGCATGGCTGTCACCGCTGATGTTCCGCTTGGCAAGAAGTGATGCCGCGATCAGGCATGCCGCGCTGATTCCTGCGCAGATACCGATATCAATGACTAGTATCAATTGTGAATTCATAAAAATCACCCCTGTCTCTTTTTGACGAAACGGAAGGTCGTTTCAGATTGCGTCAGTTTCAGATTCTTCTTCACTTTACTTAATTTCGCATACGCGACAAACGGGAGGATCATGGAAAGGCACATCCCGATATCTCCGATGATCGCCGCCGGGTCATCCTTGGAGTGATACTCTCCGATCCCTTTCGACCCGCATGCTTTAATGATCGCATTCAGAAGAAAGATCGTCGCCACGCTGGCCAGGATACCGCTTACGATCGTCACCGCCCAGAAGAGTTTCTTTCTCCACGGAAGACCGCAGACGACTTTACCTGTCTGGCCGTTGATCAGGATAGTGTGCGGCTGCCCGTCGCAGCGGAAAGTCACGAACCACACCGGGAACATCGCATACTTGTAGTCACGCAGGATCGATGTCTCATGAAACTCCGCCACAACTTGCGGCGCGGAACCTGTTACATCATGAATGACCGACTTATCAAAGATCTCCTTGGCACGCTTCATCGTCGCCAGCTGTAGTTCATCATATGTAATATCCGATGAGTTCGAATAGAATCCCAGCAGGTAGTCCTCATCAAAAGGCTTCATCCTACTAAGGTCAAACGGTTCCAGACGGGTGCTGCTCTCATCGGAAAGGATCGTGCAGCCATCTATCGGAAAATTATGCACATGCATGTTTCCCGTCCGTCCGGAAAAGCGGTACTTGTATTTACCTGTGTTCTTGTTGCTCCTGACGACTGCCGTCTCCTCATGATTCGCGTTGACGATCCAGTACGGAATATAGATCCCGCGGACATCTTCCGGGGTAAAATTCTTCACTTCTTTCGGAGCAAATACCGCCTTCGAGACGACCTGGTTGACTACGGACAGTGCCTGTTCTTTCGTGATTGCAAACGGGATGATATAGTCCGGTTTCTTCTCCTTCGTCATGCGGGAAAAAACGACATTCGGATTTCCGCAGTAGATGCACTTTGACGAAGATTCGGAACCATGGATCACGATCTCACCGCCGCACTCGCTGCAGGTATAGACATAGCATTCCAGAAAGTCTTCGATAACCTCATCGTCCCCGTACACTTCTCCCCGGGTCAGAACACGCTCGTTCTCTCTGTACTTCTTCGCCTCGGATTCCACTTCTTCCGCAAAGAAAGCACTTCCACAGTACATGCAGTGCATCTTCTGGATCGCAGGATCAAAGACCAGCGCATGATTGCAGTTTTTACAAAGTGTTGCCATTTCCCTTGCTCCTTTCACAAGCAGGGTACATCAAATAAAGAGCTGATTAAAAACCACTCCGATGTCCCCCGAACAAATATCATTATAACTTTACTATTTACTAAAATCGAGAACTCACGGTCCTAAATACGATCATCTATTTGCAGCGCCATCTGCAAAAAGAAGAGAAAACAAAAAGCTCCTGGCGGTGAGCCTCCCGAAAGAAAAGTTTCAAGAAGTAATTCGCATAAATAAGCAAAGAGAAAGGGAACTCTCTGAGCGGCGAGTTTTGCGTCAGCAAACTGTTTGAGTCGCAAAGAGATGTTCCCTTTCTCTTACTATTCTGTTTTATGAATTACTTCTTGAAACGCTCGTCGATGACTCGCTTCATCTTTCCCTCGGATCTCGGAAGTGATCTCGGCTCGCAGAGCTTGATCTTCGCGTGGATACCTGTCATGGATGCGATCTCGCCTTCCAGCATTCTCTCTGTCTTTTCGATCTCACGGATGGAGTCGGAGAAGAACGAAGGTGTCATCTCGACCTTGACGGTCATTCTGTCGAGGTTCTGTGCACGATCGAGATAGATCATGTAGTGCGGCTCGACTTCACTGTGCGCAAGAAGCACAGCTTCGATCTGGGACGGGAATACGTTTACACCGCGGATGATCATCATGTCATCGGCACGTCCTGTTACCTTCTCGATCTTCGGTGTGGTACGTCCGCACTCACACTTACCGTGGTAAAGACGTGTCAGGTCATGTGTGTTGTAACGGAGAAGCGGTACACCTTCCTTCGAGATAGAAGAGAATACCAGTTCACCGAGCTGTCCGTCCGGAAGAGGCTCGCCTGTCTCCGGATCTACGATCTCCGGAATGAAGTGGTCTGCTTCGATGTGGATCAGGTCGGACTTGTCGCAGGAGCATCCTACACCAGGTCCGCAGATCTCCGTAAGACCATAGATATCAAATGCACGAAGACCGAGTTTTTCTTCGATCTGATCTCTCATCTCGATCGTCCATGCCTCTGCGCCGAAGATACCGCAGCGCAGGTTCAGTTCACTCTTGTCGATGCCGGCTGCTTCGAGCTGGTCGGCAATATGCAGTGCATATGTCGGCGTGCACATCAGTACTTCCGGCTTCCACTCACGGAGGATCGTGATCTGTCTTGCCGTGTTACCGCCGGATACCGGGATCGCTGTCGCACCGAGTTTCGCGCAAGCAAAGTGCGGACCAAGACCTCCGGTGAAGAGTCCGTAACCATACGCAATATGTACGAGGTCGCCCTTCTGTACACCGGATCTTGCCATCGCACGGCAGAGAACGGAGTTCCAGAGCTCGACGTCATTTGCTGTATAACCGACGACCTTCATCTTACCGGTCGTACCGGAAGATGCATGTACTCGAACAAGCTCCTGTCTCGGTACTGCCAGAGTTCCGAACGGATAGTTATCTCTGAAATCAAATTTATCAGTGAAAGGGAGTTTCGGAAGATCTGCGACGCTCTTGATGTCGCCGGGCTCAACACCCTTTTCTTCCATGCGCTTTCTGTAGTACGGTACATGTTCCCACATGCGGTTCACGCACTTGATCAGGCGCTCGCTCTGCACCTTTGCGCGCTCATCATCCGACATGCACTCGGCTTTAGGATCGTAGATCCAGGAGTTCACTTCTCTTCTCATTTTTCATACCTGCCTTTCGCATCGCTGACGGCAACAAAAAGTCCCATTGCCGTCTATCCAACAGCAATGGGACGAAATATCATATCTCGCGGTACCACCCATTTTCGAGTCTTTCCTTCTTGAAAAGCACTCGCGCTCGTCAGGACCTATCAGTCCCTGCCCCAGGTAACGGCGGGCTCATCCGTATCCACCTACTTACAGGAAACACCTGCGTTCTGCAGATCTGCTCGGGAGGGAACTTCGACTGATCTTCTTTCGTATGCAGGCTCTCAATTCTTCCGCCCGCACGCCCTGTACGACCTCTGACCGCTACTCTTCTCCGTCAGCGCATTTTTCTGATACACAGATTATTGCGCGAAATATGGGCGCTGTCAAGATTTTTCTACGCGGACGGTTACTTCGCGGCTATATTTTTCTCTTTTCCCGCATACGGAAAAAGGAGATGCCGTTTCGGCATCTCCTCCCCCATTCAGTTTCTTTTTCCGACTTTACCTTCGGTTATGTGGAAGCAGTTACGAATTCTGCTGGTCCGGTTTCTTATCATGGCGATGGCCACCGTGGTCTTTTCCGTCATGATCCTTCTTTTCCGGCGCCTTCTCCTCGGCGTCTTTCTTCTCGGCTTCTTCCTTCTGTTCTTCGAGCTTCTTCTGCTCTTCTTTCAGTTTTTCCGCTTCTTCTCTGGCTTTTGCTTCATCCTCATCTCTCGTCTTGACCTTAATGCCCAGGATCTCCACATCTACGCCGAGATCATCTACAACAATGTGCAGATTCTTCGCATCGATCCTTACGCTCTTGTCACCGACATCGATAATATCGAATCTCTCCCGAAGCTCATCCCAATCTCCGGTGTAGATATGTTCAGCCACTTCTTTCGTTCCTGTCAGCGCATAGAATCCCAGGCTGATAAAGAGGAATGTGATGGAAAGGGCGAAGCTTACGGCCATGATCACGATAGCTACTGCTGTTCTGTTTTTCATGCGTTGCCTCCTTCCTTACTGCCGCTGTTGATCTTAAAGATATAGCGGAAGTAGCGGACTGTTCCGAGTATGAATCCCTTGATCGCGTAGTATGCTACGAACACAAAGGCGATCGCGGCAAAAGCAAGGCTTATGGCCATGCAGACTGTACCTGCAACTCCGGAGCACATTCCCGGTACCCATGAGAAAAGAAGCCCGGAAAGGAATCCCTGAACCACCGGAAGTCCGATCAGAAGGATCAGAAGAGCAAGTGCGAGGATCCACAGAGGCACGAATACGAAGATCGTGAACAGGATCGCAAATGCCTTATTGTGCTCTTTTCCTTCCGGTTCCGGATGCTTGCCGCCCTTGGACGGATACTGCGAATAATCCGGAAGTGTATATTCTTTCTTGCCCTGACGGATCGGCTCGGAGTATGTCTCCTTGTCCTTTGCACCGGTATGTGCGAAAGGTGCGTCCGCAGGTTCCGGCTTCGGTGCGCTGTTGACGACCGGCTTTGCATATCTGCCATTTACAAATCCTGCAGCAGTCTGCGGGCCGATGCCACGGTCGATGACCATTCCGGTCTTTACCGGAATGATCGGGAACGGCGGCGGTACGGCAGCACCTGCAGAAGCAACATCGAAATCCGGGACACTGTCTCCCAGATAATACTTAGCCACTTCTTCCGGAGAACCCAGCTTCGCAGCGGTTTCTTCCTCTGTCTTTCCTTCGGAAGAAGCGATGTCGAAGTGAGCATCAAACTCTTTAACGATCTCCTTCACATCATCGGAAGGAAGTCTTTTCAGCTGCGCTTCAAGCGCAGAAAGATATTCTCTTTTATTCATACGCTTTTCCCTCCTACGATCTTATTTACACTTGCGGTAAAGTTATTCCAGTCGTCGAGAAGCTCGGCAAGACGGATCTTGCCCATCGCTGTGAGACTGTAGTATTTCCGCGGCGGTCCGCTCTGTGACTCCTGAAGATATGAAGCCACAAGGCCATCGGACGCAAGTTTCCGAAGAAGCGGATATACGGTGCCGTCCGAGATCATGATGATCTCAGAAAGAGTGCTGGCGAGTTCGTATCCGTAGCGGTCGCTGTCATTCAGCATCGCCAGGACACAAAGATCGAGCACGCCTTTTTTGAATTGAACATTCATGACTGACTTCCTCCTTTTTCTTTTTATATATATATAGTGAGTTTTGTTAGGTACTATACATTCAACAATACTGATTATAAGTTGGTATTGAACTATATGTCAATAGTCCTTCACTGCGCAATACTAAAACAGAAAGCGGAGATATCTGCGAATTAGAAAGAAAAACGCTCCGAAGCGGGAATCCCTCGGAGCGGTCGGATCAGAAGAGTTTGGAGAAGCAGACCCAGCCGGTATCCGTATCGATCATAACGGCTTCCGTCTGAGGTCGGGTCCTGTCATTTTCGCACGAGACGATATAGACCCTGGCATGACTGTGTTTATCGATCTCGTCCGGGAAAGCGAACTTCAGCTGAAGCACCAGCTCGTCGCGCTCCACACCGAGGCCGTCAGCAATCTGTTCCTCGGTTTTTTCATCGATATCCTCTGCCATGGCCTCCTCCAGGGTCAGCGGAGAAACAACAGAGAATTTCTGTGCCTCAGTCTCATATGTATTGAGCGCATCGCCGCCGCAATTATACGAGACACAAAGATAGCTCTCCTCCCCGAAGGTGTCCGGGTGGAATTCCATCTTGTAATCCGACGTATTCTCCGGAAGAGACTTCGGGAAAAACAGCGTGGAAAAGTGCTTTTCGGAAAGATACTTCATATTCTTGGTATAGGAATGTGACCTGCCGGAAGATATCTCCCAGGGGAACCGGATCGAAAGGACGACTATGAGCACGACGGCAAAAACCGTGAACGCGGAAATCATCAGATCATGTCTTTCTTTTTTTCTAAAAAGAAGAGACACGGACATCGCGGTAAGCAGAGCGCATATGATCCCGCAGATCAGGAATACCGGGACTTCGTAGCGTCCGAAAAATGCAAAAGAAACCACCGCGCCGGCGCAGGTGATCAGAACTGATGCGATGCGCAGCAGTTTGCTACGTATGGATAAACGGGAAAAAATCTTCTCCTCGGCCATGCCGCTTTTTATGCCTCCATTCCCTTACTTTTACGAAACACCCCACTAAACTCATTCTATACACCTGAAAGCAGGATAGAAACGGAAAAAATAAAGGAAAAAAGAGGATAAATCATAGATAATCCAGCAGTTTCTTCAGACGGTGGTTCATTCCGGACTTGGAGATCGGCGGGTCCATGAGTCTTCCGAGCTCCGTCAGAGACAGTCCCGGGTTATCGATATGTACCTTCGCGACTTCCAGAAGTTCTCTGGGGATGCGGGCAGCCTTCTCGGATCTCAGGAGTTCCTCGAGCTGCTTTGTCCGTTTGGCACTGGCTTCCGCCTGCAGCTTCACCGTCCAGTTATCGAGGTTGACGCTCCGGGTCACGGTCGCATTGACATCATGCCGGACACGGATATTCTGAAGCTCCATCATCAGATTCGGCGCGCCGAGAATGACCAGGAAATCGCAGATCTCATCGTGACGCTTAAAGTAGATCGACCATGTCACATCCAGCACACGTGTCATCGGGCGGATATTCTCGGCATGAAGAAGAAGGATCAGCATCTTCACAAATGCATCTGTCTTACAGAGGATCTCGATCCGGTAGGTCCTGTTCGGATCACTCATCGATCCTCTCGATAGAAAAGCACCGCGCATCATCGCCCGGCGCAGTGTCTCCGATGACGAGATCTTCTCCGTGATCGTATCCGGAAGGGAATACTCCGTGATAAAGGATTCAAAGTCCGCCGCCGGGAAAAGCACTTCAAAGACACTTCCGCCTCTCCGCCCGATCTTTTCGGGACCTTCACAGGTCATGCCGGTCCCGCTCTTTTCACAGTCCAGCATCAGACGGCGTGCCACTTCTTCGCTTGTGCAAAGAATGGAGGCTCTGTCCTTCTCGCGGTCACAGGTATATCCGGTGCAAAGACAAATGGCCGCCATTTCAGCGGACCATTCCTCTTCGTTCTTATACGTAATCTTCAGGATCTGCTCCTTGATATTCTGGGAATACGGATTCCTTGTCATGATTTCTTTTCCTCAAGCGGCTGATAGCGCGGATCCTTGTCTATATCCCTGTGATGGATGGATACGCGGTACCCCTTCTCTTTTAGCCCGTTATAGAGGCGCTCCGCCATATATACGGAGCGGTGGCGTCCGCCGGTGCAGCCTACGCCGACCGAGAGGCGTGCTTTTCCCTCACGGATATAATACGGGATCGAGAAGCAGAGAATGTCCATCTTCTTCTCATAGTACTGCTCTGTCTCCGGGTGCTGCTCCAGAAAATCGATGATCGGCTGATCCTTGCCGCAGAGCATTTTGAGCTCGGGGATGTAGAAAGGATTCGGCAGGAAACGCACGTCACAGGTGATGTCGCTGTCTCCCGGGATCCCGTACTTAAAGCCGAACGACTCGATATGGATATCCATCGAGTTCTCATCTTCCACTTCGATGATGTTCAGGATCTCCTCGCGAAGCGCAGAGAGCGCGATCAGGGATGTGTCGATGATATGTGTCGCACGGGCACGGATGCCCCGCATGAGATTTCTTTCCTTCTCGATCGCCTCCACTAGTGAAAGCCCTGCAGACAGCGGGTGCTTGCGGCGGGTCTGGCGATAGCGGCTGATCAGGACCTGATCATTGGCTTCGAGGAAGATGATGCGGTACGGGCAGCCCAGATTTTTGATCTCGGTGATCGCCTTCCCGAATCCCTTCAGATACTCATTACTGCGCACATCGACAACGAAAGCGAGACGGTCGACCGCAAAGCCTTCGCCGCCCTGTCCTTTGAGGAACGTCTTTACCAGTTCCGGAAGTACCATCGGCGGAAGATTATCTATACAGAAGTATCCCTGATCCTCCAGAAAATTCGCCGCCTGGCTTTTTCCCGCTCCGGACATGCCGGTAAGAATAATCAGATCCATGTGTTTCCTCCTGTCACTCAGTTAAACCCGCGTCCGATGAACCGGACCTCACGCTGAAGCTCGACTCCGAACTTCTCTTTTATCGTATTCTGAATATGCCGCACGAGATCATCGATATCTTTTGCGGTCGCATCACCTGTATTGATGACAAAGCCCGCGTGTTTCTCCGAGACCTGTGCGCCGCCGATCGAAAAGCCCTTAAGGCCCGCCTGCTCGATCAAAGCACCGGTATAGTGACCCTCCGGACGCTTGAACATACTTCCCGCACTCGGGAAATTGAGCGGCTGCGACTTCGTTCTCTTTTCGGTATATGTCCTGATCTGCGAATTGATCAGCTCCGCGTCACCCTTCTTAAGACGAAGGACAGCTTCGCATACGATGCCGCCGTTTGCCATAAAACAGCTCTTTCTATATCCGAGATCAAGCTCTTCCTTCTTCCATGTCCGCACCTCTCCGGATGGAGAAATGGCGGTCACCTGCTCGATGACCTCAGACATATCGTGATCATATGCACCCGCATTCATAAAAACAGCGCCGCCCAGAGATCCCGGGATACCGGACGCAAATTCCAGTCCGCTCAGCGAGTTTTTCGCGGCAAAAGAAGAAAGCCGGATCAGGAGCGTGCCGGCACCTGCGGTAACAAGTACCATCTCCGGATCCTTAGGATCCTCTTCCGATGAAATCGTGGAAAAGTTCTCACCCAGGCGGATGACAAGGCCGTCGATGCCGTCATCCGAGATCACCAGATTCGAGCCGTTACCCATTAGGAAACAGGGGAGGCCGAGTTCTTTTGCCGTATCGGAAAGCGCCACGATCTCTTCCGTTTTCGATGGTTCGGAATATATCTGCGCCGGTCCGCCTACACGGAAAGATGTATGCGGTTTCATGATCTCATTTTCACGAAGCTCCTTCGCCAGATCATCAAACCCTTTTTCAATCAGCTTCTTGCGGAATGCCTCGAACGTATTGCTGTCCGCTGTCATGTATGTCTTTTTCCCCCGATCTGTTTCTCTTTCTTTTCTCCCGGAAATATGTCTCCGGGCCTATACTGTCATGCATTCAGGCCGCCCGGGAAAACACGGGTGACCAGATCTTTCGCTGCGTTATATCCCATCTTCTTAACACGGTAGTTGATCGCTGCCGCTTCAACGATGATCGCCAGGTTACGGCCGGGTCCTACCGGAATCGTGATGGACGGCACCTGGATTCCCAGGATCTCCGTCGTCTCATCGGTAATACCCAGACGGTCGTATGTCTTCTTCTCATCCCACAGCTCGAGATTGATAACGAAGTCGATGTTCTCCTGAAGTTTAACGGAAGAAACACCATACAGTTCTTTTACATCGAGAATACCGATACCGCGGATCTCGATCAGGTGGCGGATCACCTCCGGTGCGCGGCCGAGAAGTGTCGTCTCCGAAACTCTTCTGATCTCCACCTGATCATCTGCGATCAGACGGTGACCACGCTTAACGATCTCGAGCGCCGTCTCGGATTTACCTACGCCGCTCTCGCCCAGGATCAGGATACCTTCACCATTGACCTCGACCAGAACACCATGCATCGATATTCTCGGCGCGAGCTCGACATTCAGATATTTTACCAGTGAGCTCATGAACTCGGATGTCGCCTGATGGGTACGAAGTACCGGAATATCCGCCTTCTTCGCCACACGGATGAGCTCGTCGTGCGCCACGTGATTACGTGTCAGGATCAGGCAAGGGATCTTCTTCTCGAAAAGCGCCTGCAGTCTCTCTTCTCTCTGCTCCGGTGTCAGTTTATCCAGAAAAGCATGCTCCATGTTACCGATCAGCTGGATACGGTCCGGACCGAAGTGGTCGTAGTAACCCGCCAGCTGCAGACCGGGACGGGTCACATCCGCGACATGGATACGAACTTTCTCCATGTTCTCCGGTGCGAAAACTTCCTCGAGTTCGAAGTACTTGATGATCTCCGTTAGAAAAACGCTCGAATACGGCATAACCTGCTCCTCCGTCTGATGAATTGCTTACATTTCATTTTATAACAAATCGGCGCAAAAAAATATCTATCCGTTCAGACATTTCTTATTCCGCGAAAAAATCCTCGTTGCTGGTCCTCGCCGCTTCGCGTCTGCGGAATCGCTCCTCAGAGTTTTTCGCGGACAAGAATTCATGAACAGAAATTATGCGCCGATTATTCTAAATAACGCAGAAGCAATCCATCAGACTGGAGTTCGCTATCTGATAGAAGAAAAAAGAAATCTCTCCAGAGCGATTCCTCTTAAGACGAATAATCGAATCTGAAATAAAAAAGAAGATCTCCCTGGTGGCGAGTTTTGCGTAAGCAAACTGTTTGAGCCACAAGGGAGATACTTCTTTTTGTTTTAATCAGATTCGATTACTCGTCGTCAGACAGGAACGCCTTTCTTGCCTCGATGACTTTCGCCTGGACATCGCTCGGAGCCTGCTCATAACGCGCATGCTCGATGGTGTACCAGCCACGGCCCTGAGTCATGGACTTCAGGTCTGTAGCATAGCTGGCCATTTCTGCTGTCGGCACTTCACAGTTGATGACCGAACCGGTCTCATCACTGTCGATACCCATGATGCGGCCACGACGCTTGTTCATGTCGCCCATGATATCACCCTGCTTATCCTCCGGGATATGAACGGATACGGTGCTGATCGGCTCAAGGAGAACCGGGTTCGCAGCCTGCATACCAGCCTTAAAGGCAAGGTTCGCAGCGATCTTGAACGCCATTTCCGAAGAGTCAACATCGTGGTAAGAACCATCGACAAGTGTTGCCTTGAGGTTTACTACCGGGAAACCGCCCAGGATACCCTTCTTAACTGCGTCCTGCAGACCCTTTTCAACTGCCGGGAAGAAGTTCTTCGGTACAGCGCCGCCGAATACATTCTCTTCAAATACAAGTGTCTCAGAATCTGTCGGTTCGAACTCGATCCATACGTCACCATACTGACCGTGACCGCCGGACTGTTTCTTATGCTT
>ODAI011610946.1_pt1 | contig 13099 bp, 9 predicted proteins | sample 1539321 | NCBI WGS metagenome assembly ODAI01 (sample SAMN02144231, study PRJEB22623) | gut metagenome | biome: sheep rumen | host: Ovis aries | place: New Zealand | reverse complement strand
CGCAGAACGGGACTTCGGGCGGCCGGTTCGAGTGGGTGCGAGGGTATGCGCCGGGAGAACATGTCAGCATCGTGGGGTCGGTGACGGACAGCCTAGGAAACCTCTACATCCTGGGGTCCTTCAATTTCGAAAGTCGGTGGGAGAACGGGGAACTGCTGCTGCCCGTCCCCCCGCGTGGGAGCGCTCAGAATTGTGGTTGCGTTTTGATTTCCAAAATTTCGCCCGAAGGCGAGATGGTGTGGAAGAAGGTGATTCACGGCAGCTACTTCATCAGCCAACCGCACGACATCAAGCCTTTGGGCGACACGGCCTTTGCCTGTCTGATCACCATGCCGCTGGCCTCACTTGATTATTATCTCTATTATCTTGACACGCTGATTGAGGCCACCAGAACCACGGATCAGACTTGGCCCGGTTATCCCATGAGTGCCGAGGGGGTGGATTTCAAATGTTTGGCCTTGATTACTTTCGACTTCGACGGAAATGTGCTGGAACAGCATTTCCTCCAGATGAGTTTCTTGAACCGCAATGGGGAAGACATATACTATACCTATTCTCCCAATATGAGTTCCAATGATTTCCTTAGTACACAAGTCCCCGTAAAACCTTCATTTGCCATTGATGGCAGTGGCAATATCTACCTCAGCCGCTTGCCCGATGACAACACTTCAGGAGGTCCATATAATGGAGAATATTCGGTATCTGACGGCACCATTAGTGCAATCAAATTCTGGTGCGACCGCCGATTGATAGGGAAGACCCCTGCCGACAGCATTTTGTACACCCTCTCTCATGTCATTAAGTTCGCCCCACATTTTGACACCCTGATATATAGTAGGAATGTATTCCTATCGCAATCAAGCCAATGTGGGTCTGTTGTTTATACTCGTACGGACCAAAATGGCGATTTCTATGTAATAGGTAGGCTTTCGGGAAATGATAGTAATTATATGGTGTTGGATTCTGTCCGAAACATATTTATAAACATGTCAAGTAAAAACCAGTATAAGGGTTATCTGGTAAAATTTGACTCCACTCTAAATGTCAAATACTGCATTTCCCTGGAGGATAGTATTATTCCGTCAAACAAACAATACTCGAACACGATATTCCATGATGTTGCATTTGACTATGACAGTAATCTAATTTTTTTGTGTGCAACAACTGGGCGCGGATCCTTCGGAGACACCTCTTCATTTTACTCCATCTTGACATACCAGGGAATTCCTTTAACACGATTAAAAAATGATGAGTTTATAATGTCATTTTCGATGGACGACTCAGCAAGAATGCATTCCTATGGACGAATACCTTCAATTATGGGTTCTCAAATTAGTTCAGGTGTGAATAATGTAATTGCATCGAAGAAAAACAGAATTTTTGTTCAAACAGAGGCTGTTGGAGGTTTGCAATTCCCCGACAGAACTATTACATGGCCGCGATGGTCTGACGATGGATTAGGTTTTGTTGTATTTGATTATAAAGGAAACGTGATAGAGGGATCTTCTTATTCGGCTATAAGCCCTGCTAATTATGCTGGTCCCGTTTTTTTAAGAGATAGTACGCTATACTTAATAAATAAATTGTCTTCCGATGCCACTTTCGGGGATATCCACGTACCCTCCAGAGGAGACTATTTCGCCTGCATCGCCAAGTATGTGGATACCGCCTTTATGACGCCGTATGTGCGGAGGGTGACGGAGGACACGACCATCAGGGTCGAGGTGGTGCAGGAGGAGTGGACGAGGGTGCTCTACCCCAACCCCACGTCGGGCCGCGTCACGGTGGTGATGAACGGGCGTCCGCTGCGTGAGCTCTATGTGGCCGGGATGGACGGCATCGCGGAGCCGCTGCCCTTCAGCGCCTTGGGCGACGGCCGCTACGCCGCCGACCTCACCGACCGCCCCGACGGCGCCTATGTCCTCGTCATGGTGTCGGACGACGAGCACGCCTACCGCTCCACAGTCATCCTGCAGCGTTGAAGCGGAGTCTTATGACAAAACGAGGAATGGGCTCACTCTTGGGTAGCCAGCCGGCCGATGAGGTCGTTCTCGAGGGCGTCGGTGACAAGGACATCGACGAAGGTGCCGGGGACGGATAATGCGTTGATGCGGGAGTGCGTCAATGCGTCGGTGGAGATGAGCACTTCGTCATCGACTTCGGGGCTGTCGTACTGGGTGCGGCCGACGAGGTATTGCCCTTCCTGCCGGTCGATGATGCAGCGGAAGGTTTTCCCGATGCGGGCCTGGTTCTTCTCGAGGGAGATGGCTTCCTGTATTTCCATGAGTTCGCTGACGCGACGCTGCTTGACTTCTTCGGGCACATCGTCGTGCAGGGCATAGGCGGCGGTGCCTTCCTCGGGGGAGTAGGCGAAGCAGCCCATGCGGTCGAAGCGTGCGGTGCGGACGAAGTCTTTCAGCTCCTCGAATTCGGCTTCGGTCTCGCCGGGGTAGCCGACGATGAGGGTGGTGCGGATGGCGGCGTCGGGCAGCTGTGCGCGGAAGCGCTCCAGCAGGCGCAGGGTGCCTTCGCGGTCGATGCCGCGCTGCATGGATCCGAGGATGCGGCTGTTGATGTGCTGGAGGGGGATGTCGATGTAGTTGCAGATGTTGGGGTGCCGGGCGATGGCGTCGATGGCGTCGAGAGGGAAGGAGGAGGGGTAGGTGTAGTGGAGCCGTATCCACGGGGCGCCGCTTTCGTCGGCCAGCCGGTCGAGGAGTTGGCCCAGGGCGCGGCGGCGGTAGAGGTCGAGGCCGTAGTAGGTGGTGTCTTGGCTGATGATTATCAGCTCTTTGACGCCTTGGGAGACGAGCTGCCGCGCTTCGGAGACGATGTCCTCGATGGGGCGTGAGCGGTGAGCGCCGCGGATGAGCGGGATGGCGCAGTAGGAGCAGGAGCGGTTGCATCCTTCGGCAATCTTGAGGTAGGCGTAGTGCGAGGGGGTGGAGAGAGGTCGGAGGTCGGAGGTCGGAAGTCGGAGGACGGAGGTCGGAAGTCGGAGGTCGGAGGCGATGGCATCCCACTCGTGGACGCCGTACCAGGCATCGACTTCGGGTATCTCCTTGGCCAGTTCGTCGCGGTAGCGTTCGACCAGGCAGCCGCAGGCGATGATGCGTCGGGTCTTGCGACCACGGCTCTTGACGGCGACTTGTTGAAGGATGGTGTCGATGGATTCTTCTTTGGCGTCGCCGATGAAGCCGCAGGTGTTGATGATGACGGTGTCGCAGTCGTTGAGGCTGCGGTTGAAATGGACGGTGTGCCCTTGAGCTTTCAGTTTTCCGGCGAGGTTTTCGCTATCGACGGTGTTTTTGCTGCAGCCGAGGGTGATGATGTTTATCTTCAATGTGTTAAGGTGTTATTGCGTTAATGCATCAGTCGAAGAGGGAATCGACGAACTGGTCGGGGTGGAAGAGCTGGAGGTCGGTCATCTTCTCGCCGAGGCCGATGTAGCGTACGGGGACCTGGAACTGGTCGGAGATGCCGATGATGACGCCGCCTTTGGCGGTGCCGTCGAGTTTGGTGAGAGCGAGTGCATTGACGTCGGTGGCGGCGGTGAACTGACGGGCTTGTTCGACGGCGTTCTGGCCGGTGGAGGCGTCGAGGACGAGGAGCACCTCGTGGGGGGCGTCGGGGAGGAGTTTCTGCATGACGCGGCGGATCTTGGTGAGCTCGTTCATGAGGCCTACCTTGTTGTGGAGCCGTCCGGCGGTGTCGATGATGACGACGTCGGCGTGGCGGGCGATGGCGGCGGAGAGGGTGTCGTAGGCCACAGAGGCAGGGTCGGCGCCCATGCCTTGCTGGACGATGGGCACACCGACGCGGTCGGCCCAAAGGGTGAGCTGCTCGACGGCGGCGGCACGGAAGGTGTCGGCGGCCCCCAGGATGACGCTGCGGCCAGCCTGCTTGTATTGGTAGGCGAGTTTGGCGATGGTGGTGGTTTTGCCCACTCCGTTGACGCCGACGACGAGGATAACGTAGGGGGAGGCGGGGAGCGGCGCGTCGAAGGTGGCCGGGAGGTTGGTGTTGGGGCGGCGGAGGAGCTGTGCTATCTCGGCCCGGAGGATGGAGTTGAGCTCGGAGGTGGAGATGTATTTGTCGCGTCGGATGCGCTGCTGCAGTTTCTCGATGATTTTGAGCGTGGTCTCAACTCCGACGTCGGAGGTGATGAGCGTTTCTTCAAGGTTGTCGAGTACGTCGTCATCGACGGTGGATTTGCCGAGGATGCTCTTGGCTATTTTCTGGAAGAGGTTTTCTTTGGTTTTGGCCAGCCCGTTGTCGAGGGTGGCGCGATCTTCGCTGGATTCTTTTTTGCTGAACAGGCCCATGAGGCTTTTATTTTAATTGTTTTTCCATTTGGGGTCGGATCTCTTTGTCGAATATCTGGCTGTAGCGCTCGAACGGGTAGCGGTCGCAGTCGCCGGAGGCGAAGTACCAGAGGACGACGACAAATTCGGAGGGTGAGTAGAATCCAGGGATGGCCTGGAAGGGTTTCCCGTTGGAACGGTAGAGGCAGTAGGTCGGGTAGCCGCGGAGGCCGGCGGCGAATTCGTGTTGACGGTTGCGGCCTTGGGTCACGGGCTTGTAGGTGTTGCCGAACCAGGTGACGGTGGCGTTGCTTTCGGCGTTGAACTTGACGGGGTAGAAGTATCGGTTGAGGATTTTGGCCACGGTGGGGTCGGTGAAGGTCTCGCGGTCCATCTTCTTGCAGTAGCCGCACCAGGTGGTGTAGAAGTCGATGAAGTAGAGCCGATCGCCGATTTGGGCTTTGGCGGCGTCCTCGATGGAGTGCCACTTGACTTGAGCCTGGGCGGAGGAGGCCAAGGCACAATGGCCGATGACCAGAATGCAGACGCTGAGCATCAGTTTCTTCGTCAAGCGTAAACCGTATCGGGTAACGTTTGTAAATGAAGCCCTCTCCGTGAGGACGTGGTTACCATTCATATTGCCAGTCTTTTTCATTGTCTTGTTCGGATTCGATATAGATTTCCTCGCGTTCTTCGCGGTCGCGGATGCGGAAGAGGCGCCCCAGCCAGTCGTCTTTCTTGGAGTGCACCTGAGTCTGGCGGTTTTTGTCTTCTTCGATAATGCGAGCCAGCTGGTTGGCATAGTTTTCGACGTAGTTGCGGTTGGAGAGCGGGTCGTGGTGGAGGAGGGCGCCGGTGTAGTAGTGGCGGAGGATGCTGTCGTAGGAGTAGCCGAGAGCGACCATGCGGATGGTACCTTCCTGGCTGAGCCCGACGCCGTGTCCGTAGCCGTGTCCGTGGAGGATGACGGAGCGCGAGGCGCTATCGACCGAGACGGAGAAGAAGGTGGATTTGAGCTGGAAGTCAACGCGGATGCGTGTGAGAGGGATGCCGAGGAGGCGAACCTTGCGTTCCGGCTGGTCGAAGTGGAGGAGCTGGTCGAGATTGGCGCTGTCGTGGATGTCGATCTTGTGGTTTTTGCTGAAGTAGTTGAGCCAGCGGTCGAGGCTGATGGTTTTTACCCAGTCGCTTTGTCGCATGCGCAGGGAGAAGGTGTCGGGCACGGAGCGGAGGTAGGGGAGAGCCGAGCGCCAGACGTCTTCGGAGTTGGCGGTTTGTCCGCCGGAGTTGGAGTGGAAGGGTGTTTCGATGAGCCTGCCGGCGGAGTCGGTGAGAGTCTCACCGCTGCTTTGGATGGCCCCCATCATGATGTCGGGTCGGATGCAGCGGTTCTGGTAGGCCTGGCAATGGACGAAGTCGCAGAAGTTGTAGCCCTCGGCGCTGTGTTTATTGAGGTTGCGGAGGGCCCATGTGCGGCTGATGATGGCTTGGATGCGGAAGATGTCGGTATGGGAGCCGTAGATCTCGCTTTGTACCACGCCAGCGATATAGGTTTCGAACTCCACTTCGTTGATGATGAGTAGTGTGGCGTTCTTGGTGGGTGTGATTTCGAGGCTACCCTCATAGGTGCGTTGCTTGCATTTCTCGGGGTTGAGGCAGAGGATGCAGGCGGTGTCGGTGGCTATGAGTCGTACTGTGTCGAAAAGGCCGTAGTCGTCGTTGTTGACGCTGACATGCAGTTTCTTGCCTTCGTGGCGAATGAGGACGGAGCGTCCTTCCCCGATCATGTCTTCCAGAAGCGCGTTGTTGCCGTATAGGTTGTAGTTGCCGAGGTCGAAGGAAACGTTGAGGGTGGATATGTCGTTGCCGGAATAGAGCCGTACCCGCACGTTTTCCGCATGGAGACAGGAGCAGGAAAGGAGCAGTGTGAATATGAACAAGAGTCGTTTCAAGACAGTGGTGGATTCTTGGTGAGGAGTTTATGGATTGCGTCGGCTGTGCGGACAGAGGCACCTCCGTTGCCTAGGAGAATGCGCATGTCGGCATATTCGGAGAGCATCCGCTCGCGGTTGTCGTTATCGGCGGTGATAAGGTTGAATTCACGTTCAAGCCGTTCCGCATTGTAGTCTTGTTGGATGAGCTCGGTGACGACGGGCCGATCGACGATGAGGTTGACCAGTGAGATATAGCGTATGCGGCTGCCAACAACGGCTTTGGCGATGAGGTAGGAGAGTGGATTGCCGCTGTAGCAAACCACCTGTGGGACATTGAACAGGGCGGCTTCGAGTGTGGCGGTGCCGGAACAGACGATGGCGGCGTAGGAGGAAGCCAGCAAGGGGTAGGTCTGGTCATAGACAACGTCGATGTTGCTTCCGGAGGGGATGTATCGGTTGTATAGTTCTTCTCCCAGCAGGTTCATGCCAGCGACGACGAAGTGGTATTCAGGGTGCTTCCGTGCCAGTTGGACCATCTTGGGGAGGCTTTCCTTGAGCTCCTGTCGGCGGCTGCCGGGCAGTAGCGCAATGACGGGGAGAGAGTTGTCGAGTGCAAGCTGTTGTGTGTCGATCTGGGATGTGGCGATGGCGTCGAGCAGCGGATGGCCGACATAGCGTGCCTGTGGCATATTGTTTTCGGCAAAGAAGGCCTGCTCGAAGGGGAGGATGCAGCAAAGCATGTCGAGAGTGCGTCGCATCCCTTTGATGCGGCCTTTCTTCCATGCCCACACGTTGGGTGATATGTAATGGACAGTGCGCATACCCTGCCGATGGGCCCATGCTTCGATTTTGAGGTTGAAGCCCGGGTAATCCACGCCGATGACTACGTCGGGCCGGAAATCGGCGATGTCGTGTTTGCAGAAGCGTATGTTGCCGAGTACGGCGGGGAGATGAGAGATCACCTCGATGAATCCCATGAAGGCGAGCTCACGGATGTGCTTGACGGGGGTGCCGGCCAGGGCCGCCATCCGGTCACCGCCCCAGAAGCGAAAAACGGCTTGAGGGTCTTTCTGCTTGAGGGCCTGGATGAGGAGTGCTCCGTGGAGGTCTCCCGAGGCTTCGCCGGCGATGATATAGTATCTCATTTGAAATTGAGAATGTGATGGCTGATCAGGAAGTACATGAAGGGAATGAAGGTGAGGAAGAGCAGGGTGGCAATGGTTTTGGTGATGACTGGATGTTGCTGCGTGCGTGCAAAGTGGCGCAGAAGCAGGATGGGAGGAAGGTAGCATGCGGCATACCAGGAGATGTGCGGCTCGATGGGTTGATGGGCAAGAATCAATCCGAGGGAGAGCAGCAGCGCCACCGCCACCTCGGAACCGAGGGAAAGTAGAATCCCGGAGAGGATGGTGTCTTTAAGGGAGTGCTTCTGTGTCATTGTCCGAGGAAGTAGGAGGCTGGTTGAAGGATGTTGTCGAAGGTGTAGTATTGGATCAGCACGGTGTCTTGACTTTTGTCTTCACGGCAGAGGATGGCATACAGCCGGTTGAGGTCGAAGGTTTCATACATCTCGGGGTCGGGCATGTTGCCGAGGTCGTCGGGATTGGAGTATTTGATGTAGGTCTTGAGTTCGGTGGTGTTGCCGGCTGTGTCGGTGACGGTGAGGATGGATCGAGGTTGCCCCGAGACACAGCTGTCGGCAAAGGTATTGGGAACGATTGCGGCGAACTCGTCGAAGTTCATCCAGGAGAATGACGAGAGCATTTGAGCGACCCGTGCGGTGTCGAAAGCCGGTACGGGAGTGCCATCATAGAGGAAGAAGGAGAAGCCATCTCCGGAGCGGCGCACCGAGAAGGATTGTTCTGGCGAGGAGGGGAGCTGGAGCTGGATGCTTTCAATCTGGTGGACGTCGAGGTCAACAATGAGGTGGCTCCGCCATTTGAGAGGGTCGGTGACAAAGCGCGGGGTGAGGAAACCGCGGAATCCGGGGATGTGGATGATGTAGGGCACTTTGTCGCCTTCGCGGAACATGTAGGAGGCAAGCATGTCTTGTGTCTCGCGACCGACGTAATAGGTGACGGTGAGTTTCTCGTGAGGGAAGAGTCTCAGTTTCCCATGGAACCAGTTGATGAATGGCACGCGCTGATAGACTTCCACCTTGATGGCACGAGCGCTGAGATCCTTGATGATGGTGGGTACGGCATTCCGGTTCACCTGCTGTCGGATGCGCATGGTGTTGAGCGTTTCGAGCAGTAGGTCGATCAGCGGCTGGTTGGCAGGATACTGGTTATCGACAATCCACGTAGAGTCGCCCACACGGGACAGGAGGACTTGGTTGTCTTGTTTGTCGGCGAGGAAAATCCGTGTCACCGAGTCAATGTCTTCGATGTGATAGTTCTGCTCGAAGGTGGCTTTCTTGGAACCGCGCAGGGCAACGATCACGGCAGCAAGTGCGATGAGCAGCGCGGCGGCAATGAGTATGAGGTTTCTTTTTTTCATTTGGGTTGGCGTTTGGTGTATTTTTTACGGCGCACCAGCAATATCACTCCACCTGTGACGGCAAGGAGCAGCAGTGGGCAAATGATGTTGATGATTTGGTATTTGGTGCGTTGTTCGCGGATTTTCAGCACGTCAAGTTTGCGGAGTTTGATGCTGCGCGAACGGGAATCCATCATGCCTTCGTCGCCGACCAGGTAGTTGACGGCGTTGAGCAGGAAGTCCTTGTTGGCATACATGGTTCGGGTGTAGAAGTCGTATCCCAGCGGCAGCACAGCGTCCTCTTCTTCGATGTAGCGGTTTCGGATGATGTCGCCGTCGCTGATGACAATCATCTTGGTGGGTTCACTTTCTTCGCGGTATCCCATCGCTGCCTGAGAGGTGAATACGGGTGACAGTCGGTTGCGCCAGGCGGAGAGGAAAGAACCTTCCAGGAGGACGGCGATGGGTAGCTGGGAAGCAGAATATTGCCTGCGGTCGGGTTGTGCCTGTGCGTCGGCAAGATCGACCAAGGCAGGGGCATTCTTTACTCGGGTGTATTCCGATGTGGTGAGCAAGATGGTCTTACGGATGTCGTTGTCGATGAGGTCGATGCTGGAGACAAAGTCGGTTTTGAGCAGGTCGAGATTGCGCACGATGGGATGTTGCGACAAGGGGACAATTTCGGGAAAGTAGTACCACGGGCAGAAGCGCATTTGAGGTTTGTCGCCCACCTGCCCCACTTGGATTGGGATAGGGCGGCAACGCATGTCCATCAGCAGGTTGGGGTTGATGCGCACACCGTAGGAGAAAAGCATCTCGTCGAGCCTCAGGGGATAGCGGGTGGCCATCATCTGCCCGCGGTCGGCCAAGCTGTCGAGGTCGGCGTCGAGGGGGTCGATGAGCCACAATACTTTACCGCCATACATGATGTATTGGTCAAGGATGTAGAGGTCTTGATCGGAGAACGCTTGGGTGGGTTTGGCAATGATCAGAAGGTCGTAGAGGTTGTAGAAGTTGTATTCCGTCGAGTCGGTATCGCTTTTCCGGTGGGCAGTGAGCGACTGAATTTTTCCGTCGATGGTGACATAGTCGAGGTTGTAGTGCTCCTGCAGAGAACGCTGCAAGTCGTAGATCACCCCGCCGAACAATTCTCCGTGCCCTTGCAGGAACCCGATGGTTTGCTTCTCGTTGCGGGTAAGTCCGCGGATGGCGTTGATTAGCACATATTCAAGGTTCTGGATGGAGTTGTTGAGCAGGTCGGCGTCATTTACATAGCGCTGGTTCTGTATGAGTTGCACCGATGTCTCGCGTCCGCGATAATACACGTCGGCCGCTGGAATCAGGATCTGTGTCGTCATCCCGTTGCCCGATGCTACCTGTATCTGAGTGGGTTGTATGCCTTTCTGCGCCAGTTTCTGGTAGAACACCTGTTGTTCTTCGCGGCTCTCGAAATTGTTGGGATTCACGAATTCATATTCGATGTTGCTGTTGTAGGCCCGGAACTGGTTGAGCATCTCCTTTGTCTCGTTCTGCAGGCGTTTGAAGTCGGCCGGGAATTCGCCCTCAAGATAGACGCGGAAAAGCACGGGCTCTTCAATCTGTTTGAGCCATTGCTTGGTTGATTTACTGAGAGTGTAGCGTCGCTCAGAAGTGAGGTCAAGTCTCAGGAAGAGGAAGTTGCTGATGACGCTGACGGCGGCGATGATGGCTACGGTGACACCCATTTCAATCCAATGGCTTCTTTTCAAGCTCCGGCGGTGTGTCCAGCCTCCCCATTTGCGGCTTTGCAGCACCAAGCGTGTGGCCATCAGGAAAAGCATCATGACGCAGAGGAAATAAACCACGTCGCGAGTATCCACCACGCCACGACTGATGCTCCCGTAATGGTGCATCAGGCCCAGTTTCTTGATGAATAGGTCGGCGCCACCCAGCAATCCCATGTTGTAGATGCTTTCGAATCCCAGATAGGTCACGGCGCAAAGCACGGCGGCCAAAATGAAGGAGACAATCTGGTTATTGGTGAGCGAGGAGCAGAAAAGACCGATGGCCACGAATGCCCCGCCGAGCAGCAGCAGGCCGATGTAGGACCCTACCACACTGCCGGTATCGATGTTGCCCACAGGGTCGCCCAAGGTAAAGACACTCACATAACACACCAAGGTCGGAAGCAGGGAGATGAATACCAGCGTCCATGACGCCAGGAATTTGGCCCACACGATGGTCCAGTCGCTCAACGGCCGTGTCATCAGCATCTCGATGGTGCCTGTGCGCTTTTCCTCGGCCAGCGAGCGCATGGTGATGGCCGGTATGAGGAAGAGGTAGAGGAACGGGCCGATGAGGAACAAGCCGTCCATGCCGGCATAGCCGTAGTCAAGGATGTTGAAGTCGCTCTTCAGTACCCACAGCATGAGGCCTGTGAGTACGAGAAACACGGCGATGGTCAGATAGCCGATAAGCGACGAGAAGAATCCGGATAGTTCTTTCTTGTAGAGTGTAAACACGTCGATAAAATGATAGGTTGATATAAGATTATTCGCGGAAACGTTGTGCTTTGCTCTGCGGGCTGCGGCCTTGGTACAGACCTTCTCCAATCTGACACACAAGATCGGAGGTCAGTTGTGTGGCCATCGTCAAGATACGGCGGTCGATGTTTTCCCAGATGTCGGTAGTCACATGGTTGTTATGCAGCCCGTCGTGGGTGGTGATGACCAGCGAGGGGATGCCCATTGCATCAAAAACCCTTGCATCCCCCTTAGGATCGCTCTTTTCTTTCGAGAGCATGATTTGGTGGCGGCCGTTTGCTTGGTAAGTGTGGCTACCCAGTTTTTTCATCAGCGGGAAGCGGCAGTCGTCGATCACCGCCACGCTGTCGCCCTTGATGTTTCCGCGCATGGTGGCCGACGGCCAGATGCGTTGGAGGTCGCTGAAACTTTTGTCGAAGGTGCGGATGCTGGTGTCGCAGAAATAGGCTTCTTTCCACAATGTCGGGTAGCGGTTGTCCCCCAGCACCATCAAGCTGTCACCATATCCAATGTTCTGCACGTTCACGAAAGCCTCCACCCGGTTCAGGTTCGGATAGGCATTGATAAAGGCCCTTGAACCCAGATATTGTTGTTCGCTGCCGCTGAAAAGGACAAAAGCCACACTGCGGCGCGGGCGGTAGTCTTTGTCGCTCAGCACGCGTGCGGTTTCCAGCACGGCGGCAACGCCCGAAGCATTAATGTCCGCCCCGGGGAATAGGCATGTCTCTCCTTGGATACCGCTTCCGTCGAGTGAAGCTCCCACCACGATAATCTCGCGGCGCAGTTCCTTATCGCTGCCCTCAAGCAGACCCACCACATTCACTGTAGTGGCGCGGGGACGGTAAAATGCATTGATGTCGATCTCGGCCTTTTTCAGCGTTGAGAAGGAACACACGCGGTGGTCGTTGTCGATGGCTGCAATGGCGGCGTCGAGGTCCATTGCCTCACCGGTCAGCAACTCTCGGCCGCAGTCGGCTGTCGCCTGCAGGATGGGGAAGGTGCCCAGATGCGGCAACTCGCCGCAGTAGATCCGACTCTGGGGCTCGTAGCTATGGCAGCTGTGGCTGATATTGACCGCTATCATACCGATGGCGCCGTGCCGTTCGGCGGTGCGTGCCTTGTCGCGTAGGCTCCGGTAGTGTGCACCGATGCTTTCAGGCAACCATGAGGGTAGGCCTGTCAGTACCACAACGATTTTGCCTTTCACATCCACCTCTTTGTATTCGTTTAACAAGCCGTTATCTACTCCATAGCCGCAGAACACCATCTGTGCATCGACATAGCCGCGGCCCGTCATACCGGCACAGCAGAACTCGTTGCCCAGTGTGAAGACGCGCTTCTCCTTGCTGCCGGGGGTGTAGATGTTGAATTTGCAGTTCTCCACCTCGTTGCACTCTACATCGAACGGCTGCTCCTTTATCTCGCGCACGCCGTAGCGGCGCAGCACATTCTCTACATATTTCACCGCGCGTTCATGTCCCCGCGTGCCGGCCATGCGGCCTTCGTAGGTCTCGGACGAAAGTTCGATGATGTGTTTCATCACCGAGTCTGGGTTGATTACGGGCATCGGCACCGGTTCGCGGTCCTGGGCCGATACGGATGCGCAGGTCAGCGCCAGTGCTGTCAGGCAGAGGCCCATAATGTTGCGGCGGATTCTTTTTTTCTCCATCTTTATTATCGTTGTTTTTGTCTCAAAAGTTTGTCCGCGTGCGCTTTGCGTCCGCGCACGCGAATAATGTAATGTGCAAAGATACGTTTTTTTTTATTTGTGACAAAAAAACATGTCCCGAAGGGTAAATAAAAACAGGCCATGACTATGGTGTCGTGGCCTGCTGAAGGGGGGTGGTAGGACCTCAGTTCT
>ODAI013990588.1_pt1 | contig 13102 bp, 11 predicted proteins | sample 1539321 | NCBI WGS metagenome assembly ODAI01 (sample SAMN02144231, study PRJEB22623) | gut metagenome | biome: sheep rumen | host: Ovis aries | place: New Zealand | reverse complement strand
TCGGCGCCAAGGCCACTTTCTTCGCCCGTGGCGTTGACATCAACCCGAAGGAACTGAGCGAAATCTTCATGGAGTCGTATAAGCACGATGGTATCGCCGTGACCGAAGTCCTGCAAAACTGCATGATTTTCTCGAACGGCGTTCACGAAAACATCACCGGCAAGGACGTCCGCGACGACATGCAAGTGAAGTGCGTACACGGCCAGCCCTTGATTTTCGGCAAGAACCGCGACAAGGGTATCCGCCTGAACGGTAACCAACTTGAAGTGGTCACCATCGGCGAAAACGGCATCACCGAGAAGGACATCCTCGTCCACGACAAGACCACTGAAGACACGGGCATCCACATGATGCTGGCACACATGATGCCGCCTCATTTCCCCGTCGCCATCGGTGTCATCCGCGACGTGAAGGCCCCGACCTTCAACGACAGCCTCTTGGAAGTCATTGAAAACGAAAGGGCCAACTCGAAGATCAAGAACATGGACGACCTGCTCAACAGCGGTTCGACTTGGACGATCGAGTAAAACCAAGGTCCTGTAGGTCGCTGAGCCTGTCGAAGCGACTAAGGGCCGACTCTTAAAATGAAAAAATCCCGCTCGTTTGGGCGGGATTTTTGTGTTGTGAGGTTACAAACACAAAGCCATGTATAAAGGCAGATAGGTTATGCCGTCTTTCTCCATCAGGTCAGAGGAATGTAGAACGTATGGCGTGGAAAGATACTCTCCGTACTTGCTGATGCATTTTTCAAGTGATGAAAGGGTGTAGCGGGTCGAGGATTTCACCTCAATTGGCGAAATGTTGTGCCTTGATGTGACGGAAGGTTTCCTGATGAGGAAGTCGATTTCCATTCGGTCTTCGGCAGTGCGCGATGGGTTGGAATAGAAGTATAATTCGTTGCCCGTTGAACGCAGCATTTGTGCCACAATGTTCTCCACCAACATGCCCTTGTTGACTTCCAGTTTGTCAAACATCAGTTTTTTGTAAAGTTGCCCTTGATGAATGTCTTTCTCACTGAAAGCCATAGCGATAAGCAGTCCGGTGTCGGCCATGTAGAGTTTCATTCGGGTATCGTCGCGGTTGAGGTAAAGTCCTATGTTGGGTTCTGTGGCGGCATAGCACACATTCACCACTCTCGACTCCTCAAGCCAGAAAAATCCGTTGGCATAGTCGCGTGTGCGTGCGCCTTTTTCAAGGGCACCTATGCGGAAGCGTTTCTCATGCTTCTGCAATTGCGACGGGATGGTGTCAAAGATGCGGGTTACTTTCTGCTCGTAACCTGTTGCATATTTGCTGATGTCGGCACGGTAAATCTTGAGAATGTTGCGTTTAATATGGTCCACTCGGTCAAAGTCCTTTTCCTTGGCATAGATTTCCACGGCTTGCGGCATTCCTCCCACAATCATGTATTGCCTGAAAAGTTCCATCGTTTTGCGGTGCAATGCCGCTCCTAAAGGCCTTTTCGCTTCAAAACATTCCCGCACATAATCCATCAGGTCGTCTTTCCCAATCGCCCAAAGGAACTCTTCGAAATCCATTGGAAACATGTCGATGCGTTCTTCTTCGGAAGGGATTACAATGTTTTTCACGTTGCGGTTGATGCTGACCAATGAACCGGTTTCAATATAGTCGAAGCGACCATCTTTCACCAAATGCTTGATGGCGGCACGGACAGGCGGGAACTGTTGCACCTCATCGAACACGATTGCCGATTGGCGCGGATAGAGTTTTACGTCAGTCAACAGGCTCAACTGGCGGAAAAGAGTGTCCAAATCGGAGAGATAGTCGGTAAACAACGCATTGATTTGGCGGTTTTCTTTGCTGAAGTCAATGAGAATGAATGATTTATATTCTTTTTTGGCGAACTCTTCCACGATATAGCTTTTGCCGACACGCCGTGCACCATCAATCAGAATGGCAGTTCTTCCGCTCCATTCATTTTTCCATTTCAGTAATTCATTGTAAATCTTTCGTTTCATAGTTTTAATTGCACAAAAACAAGATTTGCAAAGATATGGATTTTACACCAAAACAAGGTGAAAAAGATGTGAAATTTTACACCAAAACAAGGTCTGTTTCATGGTGTTTTGTGTAAATGAGTGTAATCAAGGGGCTATTGTGCTCGTTTGGGCGGAATTTTTTGTTTTCTGTTTGCCAAACATATTGCGTTTTAAGGAAAATGATTACTTTTGCAATATGAAGACAAAAAACGGATATATTGAACTTGTTGAGAATCAAGAGGATGAGTTAAGGAAAGGCTATGAAGTCCGTTCACTTCGTCTGTTTGGCTCGGTGTCTCGTGACGAACAGGAGGAGGGAAGTGATGTTGATGTTTGTGTGGAAATGGAGCCTCAAGTCTATTTAATTGTAAGATTGAAGCGATTCCTTGAACGTCTCTTGGATTGTTCTGTAGACGTCGTTCGAATGCATAAACACATGAATCCTTATCTTTTGCAAGAAATCAATCGAGATGGAATTTACGTCATCAAATAAAATGTAGAGTATTGTCTTAATTCGTTGACTTGATGAAAATCCCCTTCAAACCCGGAACGATGATTTACCCCTTGCCCGCCGTGATGGTCACCTGCGGCGACTGCGAGGAAAACTACAATATCATCACCATCGGCTGGACGGGCACCCTCTGCTCCGACCCGCCCATGTGCTACATCTCCGTCCGCAAGCAGCGCCACTCGCACGACCTCATCATGAAAAACAAGGAGTTCGTCATCAACCTGACGACGGAGGAATTAGCTGCCGCCACCGATTGGTGCGGCGTGCGCTCGGGCCGCGACTACAACAAGTTCAAGCAGATGCACCTGCACACCGAGCCTGCCCAAGTCGTGAAGGCCCCGTTGATTAAGGAGTCGCCGCTGAGCATCGAGTGCAAGGTGGTGGAGGTGAAGGAATTAGGCTCGCATGATATGTTCATCGCCGAGGTGGTGGCCGTCAACGCGGAGGAAAAACTCATCGACAAAGGCACGGGGGCGTTCCAATTGAACCACGCGAAGCCTTTGGCCTATTCGCACGGCAAGTATTATGGTCTTGGAGAGAAAATCGGCGGCTTTGGTTTTTCGGTAAAGAAAAAGAAGTGATTTATGTTGCAGATTGTGAGAAAATTGTAACTTTGCCATCGAAAGGGTTGTAAAACCATTTGAACATGAAAAAAGCATTATTCCTATTATCATTCCTCGCCATTAGTCTTGGATTGAAAGCCGAGTGTCCGCCTGAGGTTCAAGATTTTACTTTCACGGATTGTTATGGCGTTGAGTACAATCTGTTTGAATTGCTCGGCGGTGAACAATATGTGCTGTTTCACTTTGTGACGAATACTAGTACGACTTCACAAACGACAACTTTCGTTAATACCTATCATCAGTTTGGGTGCAATGGACGTGATCTTTTTTTTATGGAGGTTTTGCCGACAAAGAATGATTCTGTTTGTCGGTCATGGAAAGAGGACCAAAGCGTAGAATTTCCTGTGATTGGAATGGATGGCGGAGGTAACCAATTCTATTCAGATTACTCCAGTTGCATTTATTATTCGGGCAATAACGGTTATCTTTTGATTTGCCCAAATCATGAAATTTATCAGGAACCATTGGGATATCACATTGGGGAAGAATTGGAGACATTGGGTTTCACTCCATCGAATTGCGAGTGGGGCGATCATTATGCACCCACAAATCTTAACGCTTCTTTGGCCAACGGACATTTCCTGTTGTCTTGGGATAGCGTTGAAGGAGCATCTTATTATCATGTGTTCTGCAGACGAGAGAGTTGGATAAATTACAATTTGATGGTTACAACTACGGATACTTGTTATCAAGGTTATTACGTCCCTTATCAGAATAATCACTATTACGTGGTATCATGTTTTGAGGATGGCTCCGAGTTCATGTCCGATACGGTATCAATGGGTTTTGAAGCTCCCGATTTTGTCGCAGTCGATTGCCATGACGACGAAATACATTTGTATGATATTTTGGATGGAGGCCAGTATGTTTTTATCGATTTCTTCCATTATACCTGCGGACCATGTCGAGAATTGATGCCATTTGTTGAAGAATCCTATTATTATTTCGGTTGCAACGACAAGGATGTGTATTATATGGAAATATCAGGTTCTGACAATATAGGCATGTGCTTACAATGGTGTGAGGAATTTGAAGTGGAGTATCCTACAATAAGTAAGGAACGAGGAGGGGAAGAAATACGGTCCAACTATTATATACCTGGAGATCCATTCTTCATGCTTGTAGCTCCCGACCGCTCTATTGTATTGTCGTCATGGTATAACTTTGACTTTGATGATTTTCAATCTATTGTAGATGCTTTTGCTCCGTTTGACATACAGGTTTACCAATGTTATCATGATATGGAGGAAGAAAACGAAGCGAATTACGAACTTTTTCCCAATCCCGCAGATACTTTTGTGAATCTCTCTGTGAAAGGCTCAAGTTTAGTACAAATCTATAATGCATTAGGACAACTGACGGATTCGTTTGTCGTTGAGAATCAGCAAGTGAAGATGGAAACAGACAATTATCCCGAAGGGTTGTATTTCATTCAAGTGAATGGAAAAGCTTTTGGGAAGTTTGTGGTAAAGCACTGACAATGATTGGCCAGTTCCAAGCATATATTAATAGGTATAACCTGCTCGCCGAGGGCGAAAAAGTCGTTTTGGCTCTCAGCGGCGGCATTGATTCCATGGTTTTGGCAGATTTGTTGCTGAAATCCAAGGTGGAGTTTGTCGCGGCGCATTGCAATTTCCATCTGCGTGGCGAGGAGTCGGACGGGGATGAAATGTTTGTGCGTGAGTTTGCCAGAAAGAATGGGATTCAGTGCTTTGCGAAGCATTTTGAGACAGAGAAATATGCCGTTAAAAACGGCATTTCCGTTGAGATGGCAGCCCGTGAATTGCGTTATGCTTGGTTTGAGGAATTGCGGTTGCAGTTGCATTTTGACAAAATCGCCGTGGCGCATCATGCCGACGACCAAGCCGAGACTTTTTTCATCAACTTGCTGCGCGGCGCGGGACTGCGTGGCCTGAAAGGAATGTTGCCACAAAACGGTGTGATTATCCGGCCTTTGCTTTGGGCATCGCGAGAGCAAATCCGTCAGTATGCCGTTGAGAATCAAATCACATGGAGAGAGGACCATACCAACGCCGAGTCGGTGTATCTGCGCAACAAGATCCGCAACCAGCTTTTGCCGGTTTTTGACGAATTGCAGCCCGAAGCAAGGCAAGGCTTGTATAAATCCTTGGAGCATTTGGCTTCCGAAAATGAATTGTATCGCGAACTTTTGAACGAGAAGTTGGCGCAAATTGTGGAGCAAGAGGGTGAAACGCAATCTTTTCCAACTCTCAATCCTCAACTCTCAACTCTCAACTTCCAGTTATTGTTCGAATGGCTAAGGCAATTTGGTTTCAATCCCGACCAATGCCGTTTCATTTTCGAAGCCATGGAAACAGGTGTCGGGAACAAGTATTATTCTCCAACGCATCAATTGGTGATTGGAAGAAATGAGTTGCAACTCTTTGAAATCAAGAATGTTGATGAGCGAGAAATCGAAATTGAAGTAGGGGAGGAGGGCATAGATGAACCGGTCCCGTTGCGGTTTTCAAGGTTTGAAAAAACGGACGGTTTTGTCATCGACAAATCACCAAAAATTGCCCAATTGGATCTAGATAAATTGAAATTCCCGCTGACCTTGCGCCACTGGCGGCATGGCGACCGTTTCCATCCCTTGGGCATGAAAGGCTCGAAGCTTCTGAGCGATTTCTTTGTGGACCAGAAGTTTACGGAGCAACAGAAATCTTCGGTTTGGCTTCTGACTTCCTCTGCTGGCGACATCGTTTGGGTGGTCGGCTGGCGCATCGACGACCGTTTCAAGGTCACAAATGCGACCAAAAACATTTTTGTTTGCCAAATGGTTGGTTAGATTTGTCATTTAGCGGGAAAATTTTCTATTTTTGCGGCAAAATCTATTGGTATGGAGAATGTTGTACCGAGATGGGAGCAGAAATTGAGCAATTACCGAAAGGCTTTGCATCGTTTGGCCGAAGTGGTCAATGTCGCGAAGGTCCGGGAATTGAATGATTTTGAGGCAGATGGAATGATTCAACGGTTTGAATTCACTTTTGAGTTGGCGTGGAAGTTGTTGAAAAGTTATGCTGAATATCAAGGTGTTGGTAAGGAGATTATGGGATCGAGGGATGCCATTCGGTGGGCATTTGAAAACGGCTTGATTACCGACAGCAATGTTTGGATGGAGATGATTAAGCGGAGAAACGACACTTCGCATACTTACGATGAGGGTACGGCTTCAGAGGTTGTTGATAGGATAGAAGATCTTTATTATCAATGCTTTGTCTACTTGTTTGAAAAGATGAAGTCGTTGTCGTCACGAACAGAAATGGATTTGTTCTCTCAATCATAATGGCAATGGAGTTTGGACTTAATGATCAGGAATTGAGTGCTTTGCGTGAGACTTTTGCCGCTTTTCCCGAAGTGGAGGAGGCTGTTATATACGGCTCGCGTGCAAGGGGAACGAATCGGGTCTCCTCTGACATTGATATTACATTGAAAGGCAAGGCTTTGACCTATCTCCAATTAGCCCTTCTTGATGCCCAAATAGACGATTTGTATCTGCCTTATTTTGTGGATTTGAGCCTTTTTTCCAAGCTCCGCAACGAAGATTTGCTTGAAAGTATTAATCGGGAAGGAAAAGTATTATACCGAAAACCACCCGTCCAATCTTAAATCTTTGAATTTTTAATCTTAAATCTTGAATATCAAATAATTGACTGAATATGAAACGACTGTTTTTCTGCTTCCTGATGGCCTTTGTCGCCATCGCGCCGCTGAGGGTCAAAGCGCAAATCATCGACCCTGTGCAATGGTCTATCACCATCGAAGACCTTAACGAGAACGAGTTTGATGTGGTTGCCACGGCCACCATCGACCCGCAGTACCACATCTATTCCACCAAGATGCCCGACTTGGCGCCGTTGCCGACCGTGTTCGACATCAAGACTTCGGAGTTCTTCGAGGCCGTAGGCGAGGCCCGCGACCTGACCGAAGTGCCGCTATTTTACGACGACATTTTTGAGACGGAATACAAGCAATTCGCGGGCACGGCTTCGTTTGCGCAAACCTTCCGTAAGCTGAAAGAGGGCAGTTTCCCTATCAAGGGCGAGATTTCATACCAAGCCTGCAAGGACGGCCAATGCGTCTCGCTCGTTGAGGACGTTGATCTGACTTACGGCGAACCCGCTGTGATTGAAGCTGCCGAGCCTGAACAAGAGGCTGGTACAAAGTCGAACATCTGGGGTATGATCCTCGAAGCCATCCTTTGGGGCTTTGCGGCTCTGCTCACGCCTTGCGTCTTCCCGATGATCCCGATGACCGTGTCGTTCTTCATGCACGGCGAGGGCGAGAGCAAGGCTCAAGGCCGCTTTAAGGCATTTATGTACTTCATTTTCATTGTGTTGCTTTACACCTTGCCCATCGCCATCATTATCTTGGTGACTTGGCTTGTGGGTGGTAATAGCGTCACTGCCGACATCTTCAACTGGCTGGCCACGCACTGGTTGCCCAATATCCTGTTCTTCCTGGTGTTCATGGTGTTTGCGGCTTCGTTCTTCGGTGCCTTCGAAATCACCTTGGGCAGCAATATGGTGAACAAGAGCGATAGTAAGCAGAATACCAAGAGCTTAGGTGGTATTTTCTTCATGGCCTTGACCTTGGTTTTGGTGTCGTTTGCCTGCACGGGTCCCATCGTGGGCACGGTGCTCATCAAGTCGACTTCGGGCGAGTTCTGGGCTCCCATCGTGACGATGTTTGCTTTTGCCGTGGCCTTCGCACTCCCATTTGCCCTTTTCGCCTTCTTCCCGAACTTGCTCCAGCGTCTGCCCAAGAGTGGTGGTTGGCTCACTTCTGTAAAGGTCGTGTTGGGCTTCATCGAAGTCGCGTTGGGCTTCAAGTTCCTCAGCGTGGCCGACCAAACCTACCACTGGCATCTGCTCGACCGCGAGGTTTACCTCGGCATCTGGATCGTGTGCTTCGCGTTGCTTGGACTTTACCTGCTTGGCAAAATCCGTTTCAAGGGCGAGAAGGAGATCAAGGAATTGGGCGTGTTCCGCCTCATCCTTATCATTATTGACTTTACCTTTGTCATCTATATGATTCCGGGCATGTGGGGTGCTCCGTTGAAGGCTCTCTCGGGCTATCTGCCGCCCAAGCAAACCCTTGATTTCGACCTCAATAGAATCATTGAGGAGAACAGCGAAAAAGTGATTGAGTATGTGGATGCCAAGATGGCCAACATGGCAGTGGCTCCGCAAGGACAAGCGCAAACCACGTCGACTGTGGCCTTTACCGAAGAACCCAAGTATGCCGACCTCTTCCACCTGCCGCACAACCTGAAGGGCTATTTCGACTACGACCAAGCTCTGGCCGCCGCCAAAGCCACAAACAAGCCGATTTTCATCGACTTCACGGGGCACGGCTGCGTCAACTGCCGCGAGATGGAAGCCAACGTGTGGAGCGACCCGCGTGTGAAGGATATGCTGCGCAACGACTTCATTCTCTGTGCTTTGTATGTCGATGACAAGACTTCCTTGCCTGAAGAGGAATGGTACACTTCGGCTTACGACGGCAAGGAAAAGAAGACCATCGGGCGCAAGTATGCCGACTTCCAAATCTCGAAGTTCGGCACCAATGCCCAACCGTATTATTGCCTTTTGGACCACAACGGCAACCTCCTGATGAAGCCTCGCGCTTACGATTTGGACAAGGATGCCTTTGTGGACTTCCTGAAAGGCGGCATCAAAAATTTCAAAGAAGGAACTTATTATCAACATATTATAGATTAAATTGACTTGCCATGAAAAAGCGTTTGATAGCTCTTTTCCTTTTGGCAGCTGTGATAACCGAGGTGCAACCTGTTTTGGCCTGCACCTCGGTCATTGTTTCCGGCAAAGCCACTAAGGACGGGCGTCCTTTGATATTTAAGAACCGCGATACCAGCACTTTGCACAACATGACGATTGTCGTCCAGGGACGGGTTTACCGCTACATCGGCTTGGTGAACGCCGGGGACACCGCGCCAGTTAATGTGTGGGGCGGCCATAATGAGGCCGGTTTTGGGATCATCAACACGGCGGCCTACAACCTCAATGGCGACGGTGGCGACACCGACGGCGACGGCATCCTCATCCGCAAGGCCTTGGAGCTATGCGCAACCTTGGAGGATTTCGAGCGGCTTTTGGACACCGTCAAAAAGCCCCGTGAGGTTAACTCAAATTTTGCCGTCCTTGATGCCAATGGCGGTTGCGCCTACTATGAGACAGGCAATTACGATTATGTGAAGTTCGACGTGAACGACCCTAATGTCGCACCTGACGGCTATCTGATGCGCACCAATTTCGGTACGACGGGTAACCATAAACTTGACCAAGGCGTGGAGCGTTTTTGCGCTATCACCGACTTCATGGCCGAGGCTTGCAAGGAAGGCAATTTGGAGCATGATTACCTCATCACTTCCATTTCAAGATACCTGAAACACGGCGTAACGAAACTTGATATGTATGATTTCATGCCTGAAAACGAGAATGACACGCAGTATTTTCCCTTTGGTGATTACATTGCCCGCTATTCCACCTCTTCGGTGATTCTTGTTCAGGGTGTTCGTCCTGATGAGTCGCCGCTGAACACCGTAAGTTGGACGATTATCGGCTGGCCGCTGACCACCGTGGCCATTCCGTTGGTGCTCACTCCTTCAGGGAAACTGCCCGCCATCGTCACCGACGACGGTACGGGGCATTCGTGGCTCAACGAGAAAGGTCTGGAACTGAAGAAGCGGATCTTCTCGCTTGAAGCAGGAAACACCACGACTTATGGTGACCTTTCCAAATTGTTCAACAAGCAGGGAACTGGCATTTTGCAACAAATCCAACCCATTGAAAAAGAGGTGATGCGCCGGGGAGAAGATGCCCTTGTTGATCTTCGTAAATCGAAGAGCTTCAAGACGATGGAGGCGTATTATGATTGGGTGGATGAGTTTCTTTTGGAGCAGTATAAGGGTTTGTTTGGGGTGGAATGAAATAGCATTTTTATGCAAATCATAAAATCCGATTTTCAGATTTACATAAATTGTGACAACTTATAAAAATAAAATACTATGAACGAAATCCTACGCGTGGAGGGTCTGAGCAAGACGTTTCGGCTCTCGCGCAAGCAACAACAAATCGAAGGGACGGACCGCAAGGAGATTGTGGCGGTCGATAACCTTTCGTTTACCGCCAACAAAGGCGAGATTTTCGGTCTGCTAGGTCCCAACGGGGCGGGCAAGACCACGACCTTGCGCATGTTGGCCACCTTGATTGCCCCCGACAAAGGCGACGCTTTCATTGACGGTTGCTCCATCGTGAGCCAACCCGAACAGGTCAGGGCGAAAATCGGCTTCCTGACCTCCGAACTGAAATTGGAGGATTTCTTCACGCCGAATTACCTCTTCGACTTTTTCTCGCAACTCTATGGAATCGACCCGGAAGTCGTTGCCAAACGTAAGGCCAAACTCTTTGAGCGTTTTGGCATCGACAAGTTCGCCGAGGTGAAGGTCGCCAACCTCTCCACGGGCATGAAGCAGAAAACCTCGTTGGTGGTTTCGTTGGTGCACGACCCGGAGTTTGTCATCTTTGACGAGCCTACCAACGGCTTGGACGTGCTGACCGCCCGCACCGTTACCGACTACCTTTTAGAGTTGCGCGAACAAGGCAAGACCATCATCCTCAGCACCCACATTTTCAGCCTTGTGGAACGGTTATGTGACCGCGTGGGCATCATCATCGACGGGCAAATGACGCACTGCGACACCTTGCAGGGCATCTGCGGCGGACAGTCGCTTGAAGACCGCTTCTTCGACATTTACAAAGCCAAGAAAGGAGGGCTGGAGTGATGAAAAACAACACATGGACGATTATAAAAAAGGAGTGCGCGCGTTTCTTCGGCGACCGCACCATGCTGCTCACCACGGTCGTCATGCCGGGTTTGATGATTTACCTCATCTATTCCTTCATGGGTAACAACTTTATGGAACCCAAGGACTTGGACCGTGCCACGCTTTATGTGGAGAACATGCCTGAAAGCCTGCACCCGATGTTGGAGGCTTTGCCTTTGGACATGGTGACCGAGGACGTTGATTTCGCGCAACTTCGTGGAAAACTCGCCTTGAAGGAAAGCAAGTTTGCCGTGCTCGCGTTCCCCGAAGGCTTCGACTCTCTGACTGCCCAATACGACCCGGCGAGCGGTTTGCCCGCTCCGAATGTGCAGCTACTCTACAATTCGGCTTCGGAGTCGTCGCAGCAAGCCTATACGATGGTGAGTGCCGCCTTGAACGCTTATGAAAACATGTACTGCAACCGTTTCGACATCAACGCCTCCGACGACGAGTCGGCTGTGTTCGACCTTGCTTCCAACGAGGATGTAGTTGGCAATCTCTTCAGCAAACTGATTCCGATGCTGCTGCTTATGGTGGCGTTCATGGGTTGCATGTCCATCGCGCCGCCGTCCATAGCGGGCGAGAAGGAACGCGGAACGATTGCCACTTTGTTGGTCACGCCGTTGAAACGCCGCGAGTTGGCCTTGGGCAAGGTGCTGAGCCTCTCGCTTTTCTCCATGTTGAGCGGTCTGTCGAGTTTCACGGGCATGATGCTCTCTTTGCCCAAACTGATTCGTGCCGACGAGTTGGGCATGGATGCCAATATCTACCAAGCCTCGGATTATGTTGTGCTTTTATTGTTGATTTTTAGCACTATACTGATTTTGGTTTCGGTTGCGTCCATCGTTTCTGCCTACGCCAAATCGGTGAAAGCCGCATCCACCATCATGGCACCTTTGATGATTGTGGTGATGTTGGTCGGGATGTTGCCGATGATGTCGGGCACAGAAGTGTCCAATCTCGCATATTTTGCCATTCCGGTTTACAACAGCGTGCTCTGCATGTCACAGGTCTTTGCCCACGAGGCGTCGATGGCGGCGGTCGTCGTCACCATTGTCGCCAACGTGCTCTACACGGCTTTGGGCATTTGGATTCTCACGCGGATGTTCGACAGCGAGAAGGTGATGTTCTCGAAATAAACGAAAAAGAGCGGTGTTGGCCGCTCTTTTTCAATTCTGTGTTTTTCAATTGTTTAAGCCAATTCTCCGCCCTTCGCAAAGTGCTGATAAAAAGCGACAATCGTCTCGATGCCTTTGTAGAAGTGGTCGAGACGGTAGTTCTCGTTGGGCGAGTGGATGGCGTCTTCGCCGAGACCAAAGCCCATCAGGATGGACTTGATGCCGAGCACTTCCTCGAACCTCGCGATAATCGGAATGCTTCCGCCCGAGCGCATTGGGATGGGCTGCTTGCCGTAGGTGTCCATATAGGCGGCTTCGGCGGCCTTGTAAGCCGGCAGGTCGATGGGGCAGCCGTAGGCCTGACCGCCGTGCAGCGGCGTGACTTTAACGGTCACATAGTCGGGAGCGTTCTGCTCGAAGTAGTCCTTCACCAACTCGGCAATCTTCTCATGGTTCTGGTTGGGCACGAGGCGGCAGGAGAGTTTGGCGTAGGCCTTCGAGGGCAGCACGGTCTTCGAGCCTTCGCCCGTGTAGCCGCCCCACATGCCGCAGAGGTCGAAGGTCGGGCGGATGCCTACGCGCTCAATCTTAGTGTAGCCGTTCTCGCCGCGCAGGGCTTTCACGCCGACGCTCTTCTTGAAGTCGTCCTCGCTGTAAGGTGCCATGTTGAGCAGCTCGCGCTCGCGGGGCGTGCTTTCCACCACGTCGTCGTAGAAGTGCGGAATGGTGATGTGGTTGTTTTCGTCCATGCACTTGGCAATCATCTCGCACAAGGTGTTGAGCGGGTTGGCCACGGCGCCACCGAACAGGCCTGAGTGCAGGTCGGCATTGGGGCCCGTGACTTCGATTTCCCAATAGGCCAAGCCGCGCAGTCCCGTGGTGATGCTCGGCACGTCGGTGGCGATCATCGAGGTGTCGGAAACGAGGATGATGTCGGCCTTCACTAAGTCTTTGTACTCCTCAATCCACTTCGAGAGGCT
>ODAI012176507.1_pt1 | contig 13103 bp, 6 predicted proteins | sample 1539321 | NCBI WGS metagenome assembly ODAI01 (sample SAMN02144231, study PRJEB22623) | gut metagenome | biome: sheep rumen | host: Ovis aries | place: New Zealand | reverse complement strand
GGAGGCTGATCAGCAGCAGAAAATAAGGCAGGCTGAAGATAAAAGAGATAACGATTTATTTGTCCTGGAATCGCTTAAGCTGAGTAAGGTGAATTATGATAAGAGGGCAAATCTTATTACAGATGAATATAATGCCCGTCTTGCAGAAATCAAAAATGAATATGCCGGCCAGCTCGATGAATTAGCCAGTCAGATAGAAACTTATCAGAAACAGCTTTCGGAATACGATAACTCCAAGGTAGAACAGGCTCAGGAAAAAGAAAAAGCCCTTAATTCTGAAAGGCAGCTGAGGCAGCTGGAGCAGAGGGAAATCTCGGAAAAATACGAAAACAGGGTTTCTGAACTGCAGAAAAATATAGATAAGATTCAAAAAGATAGCCGCGAAGAAATGCGCCGTTCTGTAAAAGAAGTTCAGGAAAAGTATCAGGCAGAAATAGATAAACTTGACCCGGTTATAAAAGACAGAACCGCCACAAAAATTGTAAATAATACGGGAAACTCTAAGGCTCCTGTTTACAGCGACAGAAGAATTCTTGAACAGGGAAATATTCAGGACATCTCAATTCAGACATCTTTAAAAGATTTTCAAAACTATTATGATGATTATCAGTATCTGTCTTCCAAAATAGCCGCAATTCCCCAGAAGAATACAATTCCATCTTATGTTGCCGCAAACAAGGTACTTGTAAATCAGATGGGGCAGACCTTTACATCTACAACCCTGCAGCTAAATCGTAAAAATCAGGAACTAAAGGAAGAGCTGAAGGTTCAGAAAGAAAATGCCAATAATGTTTTTACCGGTCTGCTTGCAGCCGCAAAGGCAAATGCCGTAATTTATTCTGCTTCCAATGCTTCTGATATTCAGGTATTTATTGCCGAAAGAGCAAGGTATCTTGTGGATGAAAACGAAGGGGTTGCCGCAGAATTTACTGCAGATAAAGGCACTGTAACGGGCAGGGTAAAGCTTTGCAGCGACGGACTTTACCGCTTTTATACAAATGAGGATGCAGAGGGGAATCTGGAAGAACTTCCTGTAGATATCAGTCTTATTGAAGCCGGAACTATTGTAAAACTGCTTGCAAAATAAAATTTAGTGAAAAATTTGACCATATCTGCCGATAATAGCAGATATGGAAGAAAATAGTCAGTTTAATCAGCAGCTGCAGGCTGCATTAGCGCAAAAACAAAATTGGTTTAACTCTGTTGCCTTACCGGATTGTCTTAATCAGTACAGGCTTTTAAGTTCCTGCGTACACAATCTTTACGAAATGCTCAAAAAGAAGGCTTTAATTTCGCCGGATCCTTACGCAGTAGAAAAACACATTTCTGATATTGTCGTTCCAGAAACAAGTCCTTTTAGTGACAATGATATTGCCAATGTTTTAGGCGAGCGCCTTTCTGACTATGACGCCATCCTCGATTTTATAGGTAACTACTTCCGTTTTACTGTAGACAATATGCCTGCACCAAAAATTAAAAAGATGATTGAGCTGAATAACTTTCTTGACTGGTCAAATCTCAGTCAGAATTCTACTCAGAGCAATACCCACGCACTGGCAACCCTGCTTTCTCAGGCCAGAATTAATGCACCTGCTATCCTTATCAGTATGATTAATGACTGTTCTGCCAAGGGGCAGGAAACTACCCGGGCAATAGCAAAATGCCTTAGCGAACTGGCTGTTTTCCAGAAGGAATTATATAAAGGCGAAATCCGTAAGGGCATTTTTGAACATCCGGACTTTAATTCTCAGAAGGCTGCTGAATCACCGGATGCAGAAATGGCAGAAATTAAAAGACTTTATCCAAAGGTAATGGGTAAAAAAGCCTTTTATACAGATTTAATTAATGAAATAATTGCAGAAAATCACAACCAGGATAAGGCTGTCCTCAGGGAAAAAGTTTTGCAGAAGCTTCAGATTAAGGAAGCTCCTGTTAAACAGGAAATAAAAAAGAAGGGACCAAATCCTAAAAATATCCTTATAGAAACCGTTATGGCTATAGGTGGTGCTGCAAGCACAATCGAGCAGATAAGAATTAAACTCGTAGAGAATTTTAATATTTTTTATGCCAATAAAACTTCTATCTTTAAGAAGATTGGGGCTGCCTTCAAAAAAGCCTTTAAGCTTAAGTCTAAGCCAAAGACTTGTATTGTAAAAATCTCTGATGTAAAAACCGGAACCATGAGGGAGCAGGAAGTAGAAATTGAAACTCTGCTTGCCGACCTGGCCCAGAAGAGTAAGGTTTATGCAGGAATTGCAAGTCAGGGAATGGAATATGAAAAACTAATTTCTTATCCTGATGAAAAAATCTACAATTTTGTATGCAAACAGATTTCTGAATGTCAGTCAATTTTTACAACGGTAAATGCCCTGGATTCCTTCTTTAAAACTCAGGTTGATATTATAAATCGTCCAAAAATTAAGGGTCTGCAGATTGATTTATCTGCCTTCCGTAATATAATTATTACATCAAATAAAAAGAGGGGAGAATATCAGGCTGTAAAAGAAGAGAGTGAGCAGCTGAATAAACTTGGAATAAAATAATGCGAAAATCAATTTTAACGATTTTACTTTTTTCTCTTACTTTTGCTCTTTTTGCAAAAGATTTTGTTATTGTTGAATCTGACCGTCCCCACGATTTAGATCCCCACACCACATCTTTTTCTTCTGATGCAGAAATTTTGACAGGTCTTTATGAGGGTTTGTTTTCTTATAATCCGGTTTCCCTTGAACCTCAGTATGCCCTTTGTATAGATTACAGAATTTCCCGTGATAAAAAACGCATGACCTTTAAGCTGCGCCAGGATGCCCGCTTTAGTAACGGAGAAATTATAAATGCCCAGTCTGTAAAAGATTCCTGGATGAAGCTTCTTTCAACCCCAAATGCACCTTATTCTTCCATGCTGGATATTATTCGCGGTGCCCGTGCTTTTCGTCTTGGGCAGGGAAAGGCAGAAGATGTAGGCATTTTTGTAAATGATGATTATACACTGAGCGTTTACCTTACAGGTCCCGCAAACTACCTTCCAAAGGTACTCTGCCATTCTTCTTTTTCGGTTGTACACAGATTACCAACCGTTTATAGCGGACCTTTCGAAATTGAAAATATGGACCAGGGCCTGATTGTTCTTGCAAAAAATCCCTATTACTGGGATCTTAAGAATGTAGCTTCTGACCAGATAATTTTTTATCAGTCAGATGATGCAGAAGAAAATACCTGGTATTTTAATACAGGGGCTGCCGACTGGGTTTATGGCAGTGTATTTGCAGATAAGATTTACGATAAAAAAGCCCTGCAGTTTAATGCAGAGTTTGCAACAAGTTATTTCTTCTTTAAAACTTCTGCAAAAAAATCAGCTAAAGCAGCTTTTAATCCCTGGGATTATGATGAATTCAGAAATGCCATTTTAGAGGCTATGCCCTGGGATATTCTGCGTTCCCCATTTATGGTGTCGGCTCCAACTTTGGTTTATCCTATGGGCGATTACCCTACTGTGGACGGTTTTTCTTATACAGATCCTCTTGAAGCAAAGAATTTAATGGCCATGGCAAGAGAAAAGTATGGCATTCCTGCAGATACCCTTATCCCTCTTGTATTAGATATTACGGAAGGTGCTTTTTCTCCGGAGCAGCTTCAGGCCTTACAGGATGCCTTTGCTCCGCTTGGCCTTGATTTTCAGGTAAACTTTTATAATGCCCGCCTTTATTTTGATGTGGTAGCCTCTTCAAACTCAGATATTTTCTCTTATACCTGGATTGGAGATTTTGCTGACCCTCTGGCCTTTCTTATGCTTTTTCAGGGAAATTCTACTTTGAATGAGTCCGGCTGGCAAAATGATGAATATGATGCTCTTATAGAAAAAGCCGCAAGTGTAGATGCTGCAAGCAGGTCTGCAATTCTTGCCCAGGCAGAACAAATTCTTCTGGACAGTGGAATCATCATGCCTTTGTATCATCCTATTTCTTTTAATGTAATAGATTTAGATGAAGCAGGCGGCTGGGCTTTGAATGCTTTTGATTTACACCCCCTTAAGTATCTTTATAGAAAAGAAAAAACAGCCCTTGGTCCTGATATAGTTCTGGCAAATGAATAATATTTGACGCCTAAAAAAAGCTATTGTAGTATTTAAACTTAGACATTCATAAGAGGATTCTATGTTTAAAAGATATATTATAGCCTTACTTTTTTTTAGTTTTGTATTTATAAAGCTTTCTAGTCTGCCTAAGGCAATCCAGACTTCCGGGGAGAGCCAGAGTTTACGGACAGAAATCAGCGCCTTAAATCCGGAAATTTCTTCTTCCCGCTCAGAAAACCTGGATTTTATTTTTAACAATCAGACTCTGGGAAAAACCACAATTACCATAAAGCGCAGCGAATGGAATAAGCTTTGCGACAATTACCGCTATTTTTATAAAAACGAAAATTACGTTCAGGCAGAATCCTATGTTTACGAAAAAGACGGAAAAACCTGGACAATGAATAATGTGGGCTTCCGCCTCAGGGGAAACACCAGCCGTTATGTTCCTCAGGGAATAGACAACGGTAATAAACAGGGCCAGAAAAATGCCCAGTGGTCAGACTTTTACTATAAATATGCTAACATGCCAAATGATGATTACCGGCAGTCACACTTTAAGGTTGATTTTGAAGAGTTCTGCCAGAAGGGAGAAAAGCAGAAAATGGCAGGCTGTTTGAAAGGAATGGCCCTTAAAAGGCTGGATCATTCCTGTGGCAGGGAAATTTTCTGCTATGATATGTTTCATAAATATGGCATCTGGACGGCACCAAGGGCCAGTCATACAAGGCTCATCATAAACATTCTTGAAGATGAAGGTGGTAAAAAAGTTTCTAAGGTTGATTTTGGTGTTTACGAAATGTTTGAGGAAGTAAACAGTCAGTCTATAAAAGCCCGTCTTGCCGGAGAAAACAAAAGTCCCCTTGCCTGGACCAGCAGCAACGGAAACTTGTGGAAATGTACCAGTGCATTAACCGATTTTTCAGGAGAAGAAATGGGGGTCGAGGATGTCAGAATCCTCTTTGACGAAAAAGGCCGGCCTTTTGATATAGTAAACAAGGCCTATGACCTGGATTTAAAAACCAATAAGAAAAAACTGCCGGAAGCAAAGGCTCAGCTGTGTTCATTTATAGAAGAACTTAATGCCCTGCCTAAGCTTTCTGAAGATAATTCGGCCGACGCTGTAAATAAAATAAAAGCCTTTTATGAAAAATGGTTTGATGTTGATTTCTTCCTTAAAACCTATGCCGTAAATATTCTTTTTGGAATGGATGATGATTACTGGGGAAATAAAAATAATTATTATCTTTATTTTGATACTGGCAAAAACGGTTCAGGAAAAGTTTACTTTATTCCTTTTGATTATGACAATACTTTGGGCTGCTCAATTTCTGAAGGCGGTTTTAAGCAGAATCCTCTGGACTGGGGCCGTGGCGAAAACAGACCTCTTATGGACAGGCTTATAAGCCTTCCTGAATACAGAGAAAAGTTTAAGTCTTATTTAAGACAGGTCTCTGCTGAAGATTCCTTCTGGGATTATGAAAAGTGCAGCAGTCAGTTTGCTTACTGGGCAAAGATGGTCGGTCCTTATTTAAATAGTCCAGACTTAAGTTATGAAGGTCTTGGCGTAAAGGAATTTAATGACTATACCTGGCGGCCATCCGGCTACAGCATAATGCAAAAAAGCAACAATATTTTTGATGCAACAAGAAAGGCCATAGAAAGAAACTTCAGCGGTAAAACCCTTAGCCTGCAGCAGGTAAACAATAAAAAAGCAGAGGGAATAAAGGTAAAGATTAAGTTTATTCCGGAAAATGCGGCCAGCAGGGAATTTTATATAGATGGCCTTCTTGCTTCCGTTATTGAAAGAGACTGGTCTCAGTCCCGCGCTGCATACAATTTTACTTCTAAAAATATCATGGATGCAGAATGGGAATATCCTTTTACAAAAGACGGAAAAGAGTATCAGGTATTTGTAAAGTATTATGATAAGGATTTTAATCTTATAGAAACTTCTCCTGCAATAAAGGTAAAGGCCCGCGGTGGACTTGGAGAACTTTCAGTAAGCAAGGATATTGAATATTCAATTGAAAATAATGTCCTGACTTTTCAAAAGGCGCCCCTGGTAAAAGTCGGCGGGCTTTTAAGAAGTAAGGCACCGGGCTATTACCGGCTTGATTTGAATAAAGCTGATGACTGGTGGTGGCTTAGCGGTAATTTTCTGGGTCCGGAATGCCAGAGCCTTAATTTAAAGGATCCTAAGGTTATTCCAGCTAATGCCGGCCTGCAGAAGGGAAGTCAGCTCATTTTTAATTTATACTATGAAATTCCAAATGAAAAGAATCCTGGAGACAGGTATAGACTTTCTGTAATAAATTATGAAGAAAGCCGTTTAAAAAATCTTTGCCTTGATGAATAAACTATAGGAGAGCTTTATATGAAGAAATCTTTTGTATTTGTATCAGTTTTTATTTCGCTGTTTTTTTTCAGCTGTAAAAATCAGTTTTCGGAAAATACAGGCAGTGAATCAAATCCTCTTATAAGCAGTTCAAGGTCTGCTTCTCTGGATTTTATTTTTAATAATCAGACACTGGGAAAAACTACCATTACAATAAAGCGCAGCCAGTGGAGAAAACTCTGCGAAGACTACCGTTATTTTTTTAAGAATGAAAACTGTGTTCAGGCCGAAAGTTATCAATATGAAAAAGATGGAAAGACCTGGACTTTTAATAAGGGAATAGGCTTCAGACTCAGGGGTAATACCAGCCGTTTTTGTCCTCAGGGTTACGATAACGGACGGCTGCAGGGGCAGATGAATAAAGACTGGTCTGCTGATTATTATGAATATGCAGAAAAACAGCCGGAAGGAAAAGATGGAGATTATCGCCAGAGTCATTTTAAGGTAGATTTTGAAGAGTTTCTTGAAGATGGTGAAGAACAGAAAATGTCTTCCTGCATAAAGGGGCTGGCCTTAAAACGTCTGGACAACTGGTGTGGAAAAGAAATTTTCTGCTATGATTTGTTTCATAAAAACGGAATTTGGACAGCACCAAGGGCATGTCATACAAGACTTATCATTAAGATTATTGAAGATGATGAAGAAAATGCGGCAGCTGAAGGAGATGAGCAGACTCAGGGGGACCAGGAAGTTACCATTGTAGATTACGGTGTTTACGAAATGTTTGAAGAGGTAAACAAGCAGGCTCTTAAAGCCCGCGATAAGGACGAAAATAAGTTCTCGTCTGCCTGGAAAAACAGTAAGGGAAACTTGTGGAAATGCTGTAATGATTTAACTACCGACAGAATGTATGAAACTGGCATAGAAGATATCCGAATTATTTATCAGGGGAATGAAGTTCCTGCTGGTATGCTGACAAATGGCAGGGAAGATGAATCTAGAATTGGTTATGTTTATAATTTACGTTCTTTAGACCTGAAAACTAACAAGGATAGTTTTGATGCTGCAGCTGCAGAAATGCAAGGCTTTATTACAGAGCTTAATAGTCTGCCTGTTGTTGTTTCAGAAGAAGACAGTCAGGCAATTGCCACTATAAAAGCCTTTTATAAAAAATGGTTTGATATGGACCTTTTTCTAAAAACTTATGCTGTAAGTATTTTGTGCGGAATGGATGATGATTACTGGGGAAATGCCAATAATTTCTATCTTTATTTTGATAGTGGAGCAAAGGGTACTGGAAAGTTGTATTTTATTCCTTTTGATTATGATAATACACTGGGAGCTTCCATAAAAGAAGGTGGATTTACCCATAATCCTCTGGACTGGGGGCGTGGAGAAAACCGGCCTCTTATGGATAAACTTTTGCAGGTGCCTGAATATAAAGAAAAATTTGTAAATTATTTACTGGAAGTTTCTTCCAATGAGTACTGGACTTTTGAAAGAGGCAGTTCAGTCTTTACGGCCTGGGGAAACATGTGCAGTTCTTATATGCAGGGTGCAGATGTAGATTATCATATCGGGGCGAAGGAGTTTAATGATTGGGGTGGATGGAATCCTGGAGGGTACCATCTTACTCAGGAACCTGATGTATACGATGAAACAAGAAATTATTTCAGATACTGGCTTTCAGGTATTCCTGTTCCAAATATTTTATCAATTGATGAAAGTGCTGAAGGCGAAGGGCTCTTTATAAATATTGATAAATCAGAAATTCCCGAAGATGCGGCAATCAGAACCTTTTACATAAACGGCAAGAATGTTGCTGATGTTGGATTCAGTACAGATTGGGAAACAGAGGAGATTACAGTTTCACCGCAAGTGTTCGATGATAAGTGGGCTTTCCCTTACGTAACAGCTGGTAAGACCTACAAAGTAAAAGTGGAGTTTCAGAATACCAGTTATTCTACTGTTTATACCTCACCAGAACTGACTGTAACGGCAGCTTCTGGCCTGGGTGAGATTTATGATGCAAACAATGCTGCTTATACAATTCAGGATAATAAATTGATTTTTGACCCGCTTCCTGTTTTAAAATATGGAGACACTGTTCTTGAATCCCGCTGGGATTGGGATAAGTATTATGTAATGGAAATATATACTACAAACTGGGGCTGGCAGAGCTGGAATAAAATAGACGATTTGAGTTTGCCTTTTGATTTTACCGCAGAAAATGTTGTGAAAGATAAAGATGCAAATTTAATGTTTACTCTGTATTATGTAATTTCAAATGACGAGTACGGAAGTTATCGTTATATCTTGTATGAGTGTGATAGTAATAAATCTTTTACTCTCAAATAAATCGACTGATTGAAAATCATCATTATTTTTTTTATACTAATTACGGTGGTTATGTTTTTTTCAACCACCGTATTTTTTTAGGAGATACTAATGGTAATTTTAACATTGAACTGCGGATCTTCATCTGCAAAATATCAGGTTTACGACTGGGATAACAAAGAAGTAATGGCAAACGGCGTTGTTGAACGCATTGGAATTGAAGGTTCCTGCATTACTCACAAGGCAAAAGGTCAGAAAACAGAAATCACTTCACCTTGTCCAACTCACAAAGAAGCAATTGAACTTATTATAAAAGAAATTACAGACCCTGAAGTTGGTGTAATCAAATCTATGGATGAAATTGGAGCTGTAGGTCACCGTGTACTTCATGGAGGCGACAAATTTACAAAATCAGTTCTTATTACTCCAGAAGTTCTTGATGGTTTCCGCTCTGTAATAGACTTAGGACCACTTCACATGCCTGCAAATATTATGGGTATTGAAGCTGCTCAGAAGGTTATGCCAAATGTTCCTCATTCAGCAATCATGGATACAGCATGGCATCAGACAATGCCTGAAGAAACCTTTATGTATGCAATTCCACGTGAATGGTATACAAAATATGCTGCAAGACGTTATGGTTTCCACGGAACCTCTTTCCTTTATACAGCAAAACGTGCTGCAGTTCTTTTAGGAAAAGATCCTAAAGATACAAATCTTATTATCTGCCATATCGGAAATGGCTCTTCTATGTGTGCTGTAAAAAACGGTGTCTGCTACGATACAACAATGGGTATTACTCCTCTTGAAGGACTTGTAATGGGAACCCGTTCCGGCGACCTTGACCCTGCTCTTCCTTTCTACATTATGCGCAAAACCGGAATGTCTGCAGACGAAATGGATACAGCCTTAAATAAGAAATCTGGCTGTCTTGGAATTACAACAAAATATTCTGACCGCCGCGACATCGAAATTGACGCTGCAAAAGGCGATAAACTTTGTCAGCTTTCTATAGAAATGGAAGCCCTCCGTATTAAAAAATACATTGGTGCTTTTATGGCAGAACTTGGCCACGTAGATGCAATCGTATGGACTGCAGGTGTTGGCGAAAGAGGACCAATCACTCGTATGAAGGCTTGTTCTGGTCTTGAAAAATACGGTATTAAGATTGATGCTCAGAGAAATGAATGGTCATTCACAGGAAACGCAGAAACTTACATCCATGCTGATGATTCAGAAACAAAGATTTTTGTTATTCCAACAGACGAAGAGCTTGTAATGACAGAAGATGCTTATGCACTTATGAAGGGAACTTATGATGTACATACAAACTTTAAGTACAGCTTCCAGAGCCCTGATTATGTAAACAAAGCACGCGAAGAGGGATTAAAATCTGACCTTGTAAAACGTCCTAATATCGCCAAGATTTTAGCACGTGACTTAATAAAATAAAGAATGAAGAATATTGCAGTATTAGTATATGATCTTACAATTGAATACAATGTTTCAGTTCTCAATGGTATAGTTGCCTATTTTGAAAAAAAAGATGATGTAAAACTTATCATCTCTCCTGTAAATGTTCCTTATGCAGCTACAGGAGGCGGCTATGATTATCAGTACTGGTCGGCAGTTGAGATTTTAAAATCACAATGTATTGATGCTGCAATAATAATTTCAAATTCTTTTTGTCATTATTTATCAAATAAAGATTTATCGGACTTCTTAAAAGTTTTTTTACCGCGTCCCCTTATTTCGATTGCCCAACCCCTTAATCTTAAAAATTCCAGATACACTTATATTTCCTGTCAGAAGGTTTATGAAGACGTTGTTGAACATATTTTTAAAAAACATAACAAAAAAAAGATAGCCTTCTTTTCTGCAGAACTTACAAAAACTGTTGAATCAAAGGAGAGACTGGACGCCTACAAAAATGCCCTTAAAAAATTTAATCTTGAATATCACGAGGAATGGGTATTTCCCGGCGACTTTACACCGGGAACAGCAGGAGAATATGTAAAGAAACATTTTAAATCAAAAGATGATATTCAATTTGATGCCCTTTTATGTGCAAACGATTATACTGCGACTGGAGCTATGCTTGCCTTTAAGGAGCTAGGGGTAAAAATACCTGAAGATTTAATTCTCTTTGGATTTGACGATTCCCAGGTCGCAACTACAACTTTTCCTTCCCTTTCTACAATTTCCCAGCATGTTGCAGGAACTGGAGAAAAAGCGGCAGAAATGGCCTATAAAATGTTATGCGGTCAGGAAGTTGAAAAAGCAGTAGAAACAAATTGCAGTCCGGTTTACAGACAGTCCTGCGGCTGTGTAAAATCAGATTCCATATCAACTTCCTTTTACGATGCAGATGGGGTTTTTTACGAATATAAAGGCAACGATACTTACGCACAGTTTTCGAGAAATCAGAGTAACCTTACAACCATCTATAATCTCTTGAATACAATGGATTCCAATAACGGACTGGATGATTTTTTCCTTACCTTAAAACAGAATCTTGATATTGTTCATTTAAGTTCCATAGATTTCTGTTTTTATAATCAGCCTGTAGAAATTGAAAGGAAAGAAGATTTTTCTTTGCCTGCAAATACAAACCTTATCTACAGTCTTGAAGTGTGGAAGCAGAATCAGGAAGAATACTCAGAAAAAAATGCCATACCTTTCTCTTCGGCTAAATATATTGTTCCAAATAAATTTGCAGAAAAAAATACAGAAAGTGGAGTTTATATTCTCCTTCCGATTTTCTTAAAAAAATTAAACTATGGTTATATGTTCTGTAAAACTTCGGGACATAACTATACCCTTTATTCAATCTATTTAAAGATTCTTACAAACTCAATAATTCAGGCTTACGAGTATTCAAAAGAAATGAATACAAACAAAGAACTTGCGAAACAGAATCTGGATTTAAGTTTTGAATCTAAAACAGATGAACTGACCGGCATCTTTAACAGAAGAGGTTTCCTCCTTTATGCCCAACAGATGATAGATATGTCATTAAAACTTGGTAAAAAAGGTTTTGTTTTCTTTTTTGATATGGATGGTCTCAAAAAAATCAATGATACCTATGGTCACAAAATGGGTGACCTTGCCATAAAAACTCAGGCCCAGGTTCTAAAACTGGCCTTCCGTGACTCAGACGTTATTGGCCGCTTAAGCGGGGACGAGTTCGCGGTAGTAGCTCCCGGTTTTAAGGAGCACAAACTTACAGCCGTAAGTGAGCGCCTGGAAAAACTGAATACAAGTTTTTCAGAAGAAAACAAACTGCCTTTTGTAATTTCTGCAAGCTTTGGTCCGGTCCGGTTTGATTCAGAGCATTCCTGCTTAAAAGATTTACTGGCTCTGGCCGATAAAAAATTATACGAAGAAAAACGAATAAAACATAATAAATCTGCTGACTAAGGAGTATAAAATGGAAAAACTGGTTGTTAATAATTATGGAAGCTTTGATCTTACCTTTGTAAAAGGTAAGAGTGCCACAATGTGGGATATAAATGGACGTAAATATATTGATTTTATTTCGGGAATTGGAGTTAATTGTCTGGGACATAATTACAAGCCTCTTGTAAAGGCAATCGCAAAACAGGCAAAAAACCAAATCCACATTTCAAATTATTATTTTTCTGACACAGGTCTGGATTTTGCTTCAAATCTTTTAAGAATTACAGGTTTTGACCGTGCATATTTTGGTAATTCCGGAGCAGAAGCAAACGAAGCTGCAATCAAACTTGCAAGAAAATATGGTCAGCTTAACGGCGGCAGTAAAAGAAAAACAATCGTAACTCTTGAGTCTTCCTTCCATGGAAGAACTCTTGCTACTTTAACTGCAACAGGTCAGGACAGATTTCATCCTGAATGCTTTGCTCCATATGTGGAAGGCTTTAAAACAATTAAAGCAAATGATTTTGAAGGCTTAAAGACCGCCTTCGATGACACAACAGCTGCCTTATTTATTGAATGTATTCAGGGGGAAGGCGGAGTAAATCTGCTTAATCCGGAATGGGCAAAGGCAGCCGCAGAAGCTGCGCGCCAGGCCGGGGCTATTGTTATGTGCGATGAAGTCCAGACTGGAATTGGAAGAACCGGAACTTTTCTTGCTTCTGACTGGCTTGGAATTAATCCTGAAGTTGTTACTCTTGCAAAGGGAATTGCCGGCGGAGTGCCAATGGGTGCCTGTCTTTTCCGCGGTAAAGCAAAGGATGTTTTTGTTGCAGGGGACCATCAGTCAACCTTTGCAGGAAATCCTCTTGCCTGTGCTGCAGGTCTTGTTGTTCTTGATACAGTTTCAGATCCTGATTTCCTGGACAGAGTAAACTATGCCGGAGACTATATCCG
>ODAI012145388.1_pt1 | contig 13103 bp, 8 predicted proteins | sample 1539321 | NCBI WGS metagenome assembly ODAI01 (sample SAMN02144231, study PRJEB22623) | gut metagenome | biome: sheep rumen | host: Ovis aries | place: New Zealand | reverse complement strand
TTCCTGCCATAAGAACTCGGAAGAGCGAAGGAACGGGCGTGTCGTCTTTTCCCATCTGACAACAGAGCACCACTGATTGTACAGTTTCGGAAGGTCTCTGTAAGACTGTACGATATTCGAATACAGTTCGCAGAATAAGGACTCGGAAGTCGGTCTTACAACAAGTCTTTCTTCCAGTGTATCTGCACCACCCTGAGTAACCCATGCGCATTCCGGTGCGAAACCTTCCACATGATCTTTTTCTTTATTTAACAGACTTTCAGGGATAAAGAGCGGCATGTAAACATTCTCAACGCCGGTCTTTTTAAACATCGCATCCAGGTTTTTCTGAATGTTTTCCCAGATCGCATATCCGTTAGGCAGGATCATCATGCATCCTTTTACCGTGGAGTAGCGCATCAGTTCTGCCTGTTTTACTACGTCTGTATACCATTGAGCAAAATCCTCGCTCATTGGGGTAATATCTTCTACAAGCTTTTTATCTTTTGCCATTTATTAATCCCTTCTTTTCTGTTCTTATTGTTCCAGATATTTTTTCAGTATCTCTGCCTTATCTGTTTTCTCCCAGCTAAGATCAAGATCGTCTCTTCCAAAATGACCGTATGCTGCTGTCTGCTTATAGATCGGTCTTCTGAGATCTAACATCTTAATGATGCCTGTCGGACGAAGATCAAAGTTTTCACGAATGATCTCAGTCAGTTTTGTATTCGGAAGTTTTCCGGTGTCAAAAGTATCGACCATAATAGAGATCGGCTGTGCGACTCCGATCGCATAAGACAGCTGGATCTCGCAGCGGTCTGCAAGACCTGCAGCAACCAGGTTCTTTGCAATATAGCGGGCTGCGTAAGCGGCACTTCTGTCAACCTTTGTGCAGTCTTTTCCGCTGAATGATCCGCCGCCGTGACGGCCGTATCCGCCATAAGTATCGACGATGATCTTTCTTCCTGTAAGACCGGAATCACCATTTGGTCCGCCAACAATAAACTGTCCGGTCGGATTGATATAATACTTCGTATTTTCATCCACCATATCCCTAGGAAGAACACAATCAAAGAGCTTTTCTCTGATATCTTTTCTAAGCTGTTCCTGGGATACTTCTGCTGTATGCTGGGTTGAGCATACAACTGCATCGATACGGAGCGGTTTGCCATCTTCCCCGTACTCAACAGAAACCTGTGCCTTTCCATCAGGTCTTAAATACGGAAGCTCACCACTCTTACGAAGTTCGGCAAGTTTACGTGTCAGTTTATGTGCCATGCTGATCGCATAAGGCATGAGTTCCTCGGTCTCGTTTGCCGCAAAACCAAACATCATACCCTGATCGCCGGCGCCGTTATCCTCATCATCTGAACGATCTCCTTCTTTTGCTTCTAAAGAGCGGTCTACGCCCATCGCAATATCAGGAGACTGCTTATCCAGTCTGATAATCACATCGCAGGTATCTGCGTCAAATCCGATCGTTTCATCGGTATAGCCGATTTCACGGATCATGTCACGCACGATCTTTTCATAATCAACTTCGGCCTTTGTTGTTACTTCTCCCATAACGAGAACAAAGTTTGTCGTTACACAAGTCTCACAAGCCACGCGGGAATACGCATCCTGTGCCATAAGAGCATCAAGGATCGCATCTGAAACCTGATCGCAAATCTTATCCGGATGACCTTCTGTCACCGATTCGGATGTAAATAATCTTTTTTCCATTTTTGCCTCCAAACTTGTTATTAAAAAGATCCGCCATAGCAGCGGATCTAAGCTTTAACCTATTTTTTCCGTGCGCATCTCTTCATCATAATCTTCTTTTACGATGTCTGCCCCAAGGCCCCTGAGTTTTTCATCAAATGCTTCATATCCTCTTTGGATATATTTGATGTCATCGATGATCGTGGTTCCTTCTGCTCTCATGCCTGCAAGCACTAAAGCAGCTCCGGCTCTCAGGTCGGGGGCACTGACTCTTGCGCCAGTCAGTTTCTTAACACCGGATATAATGGCGGTGTTTCCTTCAACTTTAATTTTAGCTCCCATACGTGCAAGTTCTGCAACATACTTGAAGCGGTTTTCAAAAATACTTTCCGTTACAGTAGAACTTCCTTTTGCAAGCGCAAGTGCTGTCGTAATCTGCGGCTGCATATCTGTCGGGAATCCCGGATAAGGAAGAGTTTTTACCTGCGTTGCTTTGAGCGGGCCAACAGCACGTACCGTAACAGCCTCATCATATTCGATCACATCGCAGCCGATCTCCACCAGTTTTGAAGTAATGGACTCTAAGTGTTTCGGGATAACATTTGCAACGGTGATCTCTCCGCCTGTAACTGCTGCCGCAAACATAAAAGTTCCAGCTTCGATCTGATCCGGAATTACGGTGTATTCCGTTTTATGCAGTCTCGGCACACCCTTGATACGGATAACATCCGTACCAGCGCCACGGATATTTGCACCCATAGAGTTCAGCATATTGGCAAGGTCGACAACGTGCGGCTCTTTCGCCGGGTTTTCGATTACGGTATTTCCTTCTGCCATAGCTGCAGCAAGCATAATGTTGATCGTTGCACCTACCGTAACCACATCAAAATAGATATGGTTTCCGCGAAGTTTATCTGCCTTTGCTTTGATCTGACCATTGGTAAGAGAAACCTTTGCGCCAAGTGCTTCAAAGCCTTTGATATGCTGATCGATCGGACGGGCTCCGATCACACAGCCGCCCGGCATAGCAACTTCCGCTTCATGAAAACGCCCAAGAAGAGCGCCAAGCAAATAATAGGACGCTCTGATCTTGCTGATATAATCATAATTCACCTGATGGGAATTAACAGTTGCGCCGACAATGCGCACCTGGTGCCGACTGAGCCGTTCAACACCAGCGCCAATTTGAGAAATGGCTTCTAAAAGAACGTTGATATCACTCACGTCGGGCAGATTATTTATGATGACCGGCTCTTCTGTCAGGATCGCTGCTGCGATCAATGCAAGGGCCGCATTTTTTGCTCCGTATATCGGGACAACACCTTTTAAGGCTTTGCCCCCTTTAATTACATATCTTTCCATGGAAGACCTCAATATATAGATTGTCTCAACCATGGATTATACCTATATTTAGTAGTTTTGTAAAGCAACAATCGTCAGTTTCCGATCACTCACCAGGATAATAATCCAGACCCTCTCCCGGGAGGTAAACAAACGGGTCAATTGCAACATTATCCTCAATAATCTCAAAGTGACAATGGTTTCCGGTAGAGTTTCCGGTACTTCCCGCATAGCCGATCACCTGGTAGCGTTCTACATGATCACCTACTGAGCATGCAAGCTCACTCATGTGGGCATATCTCGTCTCGAGATGATCATCATGACGAATCAGAACCTGGATTCCATAACCGTCTCCACTGTCTTCTGCCTTCTCGATCGTTCCCGGACAACTTGCATAGATTGGCTCGCCATAGGAGCATGCATAGTCGTTTCCTCTGTGAAGCGAACCCCAACGGTATCCAAATCCGGAAGATAAGAAGCAGTTATCCAGCGGTACAACAAAGGTCGGAGGCGGCATCGTTCCGGAACGGACGATCTGAGCAACCGGCTCCTCATAAACCGTCTGGGAAAGAATTTCTCTTTCGCTTTCTTCACCATTTATGTTTATGATCCTTGCCGTAACATTTCTGCTTCCGGCGACCGCTTCTCTTTCCGTAGAGTTTTGGCCCTCATACATTGAATCGTCATAGATGTACTCAACCGGAGCGTAGTATTCCTCGTCATAGGTTGCCACTGTTGCAGTTACAACACCTAAAGCACTGCCGTTTTCAAGCGCTTCATTCACTGCAGCATCTCCCTTCAGCACGGCTGAAGAATCTGTATAGACAGAACGTATTTCCAATGTGTCTACAAAACCAACGGAATCTAAAAGGTGCAGTTCATTTGACGCAGCTGTTTTGGTAATTCCTTCCTGGCTCATCTTTTCTTCAATCCTCTGCTCCATCAGCAAAGAGTCGTAGAACTCGTAGGTCATTCCCGTAAAGCTTCCGTCTTTTTGGGTATTCAAACGTACATCATATTCATCTTCCGTATCATACTGATTTAAAAGAGTCTGAAGCACCCTGTTTGCAGTTGACTGAGAATCCACAGTCAGAGAATATGTACCGGAACTCAACATGATTGCCTGTACATAATTCAGGTTTGTATACTCTTTTAACTTTGTATAAATCGTATCTGTAAGCTCTTCTGCCGGATCTGTTTTGGCAAAAGCTCTTTTTTCTTTGTCGATCGTAAATTTAGAATCCACGTAAACAATGGATTCGGCCTCTTTGCTAAGCCTGATACGGGCATCAGCAAGAGCCTGTTCTGCAGCCTCTTTGTTATTAGATGTTCCGACAGCTTCCCCGTCGATCTTTACGATATAGTAATCCAAACCGGATGCAAAGCTGCTGGTATTAAAGAGGAACAACAAAAGAAAACAGCATAAAAATGCCGCTGCTGCATAGGTTAATTTGATTCTTTTATGATATCTGGTCAGTTTTTTCATTTATGTTTTGTAAACTTTCTGTAACAATTATGTAACATTTTAACAGGATATTGTTTTCCTGTAAAGGGCGATTTTAGACATAAGCGGTGAATATTTTGTGACCTCGTTCACTCGGAAAGATGATTGAAGCAAAAGCAACATTATTATATAATAAGTCCAAATTTGGGTGGCCGCTTTGTTAGAATTTATATGGGATGATCTGGTCTGGGTTCTTCCTGCATTTCTCTTTGTTCTGTGCTATCTGACGGGAGATCTGGTCCAGATGCTGTTTCAAGTCCATAAAGGTATTTGTATCAAAGTCCTCACAGGCTTTGTTATTTTATTGTGCCTTTTCCATGTGACAAGTCTCCCCTTCATGTATAATGACTGGCCATTTACAACTCTTTACAATCTGTTCCTTTGCGATCTGATCGCGATCATCATCGCCTACTGCATTCTCTCATTCATAAAACGCAGAGTTCCTCTTCAGGATGATCTGGACGGATTACGGATCGCCTTTAAGGATATCCTTCAAAAACGCTGGTGGCACCTGATCCTTTGGGTGATCGCAATTTGTTTAATCATATGGCATATCTCCATGGTGATCCTTCACGTTGGGCCTAATGTTGATGATAACTTCTATGTTTCTGAAAGCGTTACCATCCTTTCACGCAACCGATTAATGAATGTCCTTCCTGCCTGCGGAATCGAAGGCAGCATTTTCCCTGCGACATATATACTGGTCAGCTGGGAAACGTTTATTGCAGCGATATCAAAGCTCTTTATTGTAAGCCCTGCTGTGCTTTGCCACAGCATCCTTCCGGCATTTCTTTTGCCGCTTCACTATATGGCCTACTATGCAGCTGCCCGGGAAATTTCGAAAAGAAAGACTGCTCTATTCCTTCTTTTTGTTCTTCTATTAAATTTTACATGCGTACCTTCCACCTACGACCAGGGAGCATTTTTAACGCTCCGTATCTGGCAAGGAAAAGCAGTCCTTGTGAACATCCTTCTGCCGCTGCTCCTTTATGAATTTCTTCGAATCACAAAGGCAAAGAAACTTTCCATCAGGAATATTTTCTTCCTGTTTGCCCTGCTGCTGGCAAGTCAGGCTGCAACCACTGTCGGTACCTATCTAGCGCCGGTCCTTTATGCAGTGTATGCGATCACTTTCCTGATCATAAACCGAAAATGGAAAGAGTTTTTCAAGCTCCTGATTCCTGCTGCCGGCATCACACCATTTGTATTATGGAAGCTCTGGATTCTTTTATCAGCCGGAACGCTTGGAGACTTAAGCGAAGGAACCGGCGTTTTTGAGCGTTCCTTCGGGGAACTTCTCATGCGGTACTTCGGCTTCAGCCTTGTGCCTCTCCTCTTTATCATTGCGATCATCCTTCTGGCTGTCAGGATCCGTAAAGGACCGCAAAAGCCTTTGCGTTTCTTCTTCCTGATTGCCTCTTTACTAATGATCGTTTTACTTATCAATCCACTCGTTATGCCATTTGCAGAGCGCTTTATTACAGGCTCCGGCGTTTACTGGCGGGTATTCTGGCTTTTGCAGATCACCTTTGTAACGGCAATTGGCTTTTGTTATCTCACAGATATTCCGAAGAAAAAGCTGCTAAGGCTGTCTGTTCTTCTTTTCCTTTCCGTTGCGATTCTAATCTCGGGCCGCAGTATTTTTAAAGATGAAGACGTAGCAGAAAGCTTTAAGAATCACTCCAAAATATCAGAGACCACGCGCAAGATCGTTTATACGGTTCGCTCCGAAGTAGAACGCGACAACCCGGAGCTTTCGGATGATATGCTTGCAAAAAAAGAACAGGAAACTGTCTTGCTGCTTCCAAGGAGCCTTTCGATCGAGCTTCGTCAATATGCCGATATCTCACTGATTTACTATCCGTATTACTCAAACAACTACTATGCATATCAGACAGATGAAGAGTTCGAACTGCTTAAAGCAACCTATGACCTTCTCTATCGTAAAAAGACCTGGGATAAAAATGAGCTTTATAATTCCGTGACGACCCTGGGCATTGATTATGTTGCGATCGGAACCAATACTGCAGCAGAGAACGAAAAAAATATTCCGTTCTGGTTTGAAGCGGTATTCCGAGGAAAACGATATACTCTTTATAAAACAAACGGTGGACATTAAATCCACCGTAAATCTTTTATAGCATTAATTCTTTTGTGCTTTTTTCAGAGAATCAATTGCACGATACCAGCTGTTTTATCAGCCTACAACATCGCTCATGCTGTAAAGCGCTGCTTCTTTTCCGTGAAGGAAAAGCGCTGCATTCAATGCTCCGTTTGCAAAGACAGCTCTTGAAAGTGCGGTATGTTTGATCTCGATGATCTCATCTGTTCCTGCAAAGATCACTTCATGCTCTCCTACGATTGTGCCGCCACGAACTGCGCTGATTCCGATCTCATCGTGCGGACGCTCCATACGGCGCTCTGTACGGTTATAAACATATTCCATGTCTTTACCAATACCTTCTGCTACAGCATCTGCAAGCATGTTTGCGGTTCCGCTCGGAGCATCCAGTTTATGTTTGTGATGTTTTTCAACGATATCCGTATCGAATCCTGCATCATATAAAGTCTTGCTGATATCTTTTAATACTTTGATCAATGTATTGATACCCAAAGACATATTTCCGGAACGAAGGACCGGAACTTCTTTTGAAAGCTCTTTAATTGCCTGGATCTGCTCATCGCTTAATCCTGTTGTGCAGATGACTGCCGCAATCTTCTTTTCTTTTGCATAAGCGATCAGTCCGTCTACAGCAGAGGCAGTTGAAATATCAATGATCACATCTGCTTCTTCCTTGACCTCAGCAAGGCTCTCATAGATCGGATAAGATTTTCCGCCTGCTTCTGTATCAGCTCTGTCAACACCGGCTACCACCTGAATATCGTCATAATCTGCAGCCAGGGAAGATACCATATTTCCCATTCTTCCATTACATCCATGGATCAATACTCTTGTCATTTTTTCACCTCATTATTGCTTGTAATAATTCACGCTGACATGAAAGCCAGCGTGAAAAGTTTTTAGTCTAACTTATTTTACTAATTTGATTCCGAAATCTGTCAGAGCCTTGCGCAGTCTTTCAAGATTTGCCGGCTCCATTTCGCAAAGCGGGCTTCTCAGCGGGCCTGCTTCCATGCCCATCAGGTTCATAGCGGTCTTAACCGGGATCGGGTTAACCTCGCAGAACAGTGCGTTGATCAGATCGATCGCATCAAGCTGCATCTTTGTACAGGTTGCCGGATCTCCGTTTAAATATGCCATGACCATATCATGGGTGTATTTCGGAGCAATGTTTCCAAGAACGGAGATAACACCAAGTCCGCCAAGAGACATGATCGGTGCAACCTGATCATCATTTCCGGAATAAATATCAAGGCATCCGGAATCCTGAGCAAGTGCAGCAAGCTTTGCAACCTGGCTTAAGTTACCACTTGCTTCTTTTACTGCAACAATGTTTTCGCAGTCTTTTGCAAGCTTTACAGCTGTCTCCGGAAGAAGGTTCACACCGGTTCTGCTCGGAACGTTGTAAAGGATGATCGGAAGGTCTACACCTTTTGCAAGTCTTGTGTAATGCTCGATCAGACCTTTCTGAGTTGCTTTATTGTAGTACGGAGTAACCATTAACAGACCATCTGCGCCGTTTTTCTGGCAAGTCTTGCTTGTATACTCAGAAGTTCTTGTATTGTTTGATCCGCATCCCGCAATGATCGGGATTCGTTTCTTTGCAGCCTGAACTGCACAAGCGACAGCTTGCATATGCTCATCCACATCCTGTGTGGAAGGCTCTCCTGTCGTACCACAAATGATCAGAGCATCGGTGCCGTTGTTGATGTGAAATTCTACATACTCTTCGATCTTTTCAAAGTTGATATCTTCGTTTTCTTTCATCGGTGTTACCATAGCAACACCTGCTCCTTTAAAAATGGCCATTGTTTCCTCCTAAAATGTAATCACAAATTGATTCATATTATAAACCCTTAACTGCTTTTATTCCGTTGACGTCTCATCAGTGTCTTCGCTTCCGGTATCCTCAGTTGGATCCGTTGACGTCTTGGCATCCTCTTCAGCTTTTCGCTTCGACTCTTCTTCTGCCCGGCTCTTCGACTCCCATTCCGCCGTATGGATCGTACACTTATCTTTTGGAGCTGCGTACTCACTATCGGCAGTCGTGCCTTTCGCCTCGCCTCCGGTTACATCCATCGGCCTTGTTCTGCATACAAGTGTGGTCGTCTTCGGGCAATACTCTGTCGGAAGTTTCTTAGACTCTTCACAGACTGTGCAGCTGGTATGTACATCACAGGAACCACCCGGAACCGTTCCCTCTGCAAAGTATTCACTGATAACAGTAGAGCCACCCGGATCTTTGTCGCAAAGATCACCAACCGGAAGTTTACCGGACTTCTTGCAGATTGCAGCCTGTACGATACCGCCGGTCATCTCAAACTCGCCTCCGGTCTTGCCCATTGCCTCGCAGACCTGATTCATGATCCTTGCCCACATATATTCGTGGTAGCTTCCGCCCATCTCGATACTTCTGTTCTCGTCGTATCCTGTCCAGATGGAAGCTGCAAGGCCGTTCGGTACATAACCACAGAACCAAAGATCCTTGTCGTCTGTTGTCGTACCGGTCTTACCTGCTGCCGGAGTTCCGGTATCCCAAAGCTGGCAGGCTGTACCTGTACCGCTGTTAACAACATCCTGCATTGCGCTGGTAAGAAGGCTGGCTGTGCTCTCTTTAATAACTGTATGTGTTTCAGGCGTATTATCTAAAACAACGGTTCCGTCCATTGCTACGATCTTCGTATAAAGGACCGGTTCTAAATAATTACCTTTGTTAGCAATTGTTCCGAATGCGGCTGTGATCTCAAGGTTTGTAATACCATTTGTGATACCACCAAGAGCCGTTGCCACATGCTCATCGTTCTGCGGATCGATCGTTGAGAAACCAAAACTCTGCAGATACTGAATTCCTAAGTAAGGCCCAATATCATAAAGTGTCTTAACCGCAAGAACGTTCATAGAATCACGGATACCATCGCGGACTGTACTAAGGCCTCTGTAGGAATCGCCCCACCAGTTATGAACGTCACGGTTAACATTACCGCCATAATGGAACGGAGAGTCATCGATTGCCGTACCTAAAGTATAGCCTGCAGCATCTATAGCCGGAGCATATGCAGAAAGTACCTTGAAGCAGGATCCCGGCTGTCTTGTTGTATCCTTCGCTCTGTTAAGAGTTAAGTTCTGGGTTTTTTCTCCACGGCCGCCGCAAAGAGCAAGGACCTGTCCGGTCGTGTAATCCATGACAGTGAAGGAGACCTGAGGCTGGATCGTATAAACCGTATTTTCATAGCTGATCACATCGCCTTCTTTAATATAGTAATCCTTAAACTGCTGGATTGCTGCATCGGCATCTTCCGTGCTGTAGTAATCGTGTTTGTATTCGTTTCTATCTGTCTGGTTGTTATAGAAGTTGAATTCTCCTAAAACATCCTCTTTATAGCGGGTAATATCTCTTTGATTCAGATATTCGGTCGTTCCATCCGGATGCTCAACTGTAAGATCCCAACTGATCGCATAAGTGCTGTCTCCCGGATAGTTATCCCAGTTGTTAACCTCTCTGTCTACGATCTCCTGAACGGTTGGATTCTGTGTTGCGTAAACAGTAAGACCACCTGTGTAGAGCATATTGTATGCCTGTGCGTAACTATAGCCGCCCTTTTCCTGAAGATCATCGATCAGGTCATCAACAAGGGAATCGACAAAGTAGGAGTACAGGGAGTTACCCTGGCTCTGTGCGTTATCGCTGACACCTGCATAGACATCTTCCGCCCATGCCGCATCATATTCTTCCTGAGTGATGTGGCCGTTCTTCAGCATCCTGTCTAAGCATGCCTCCATTCTCTGGCGGTTCTTTTCAGGGAAGCGGGCCGGGTTATTTGCACTCGGGTTCTGTGTGATCGCAGCTATAACGGCACACTGTGCAATATCAAGCTGGGAAACATCTTTATTGAAATAATACTTGGAAGCGATCTTAACACCATAGTTACCACCGCCTAAGTTGATGGTATTCAGGTAGTTGATCAGGATCTCTTCCTTACTCATCTCCTTTTCAAGACCTAAAGCTAAGATCTGCTCCTGAATTTTTCTTCGAAGAAGGGATCCTTTAGAACGCTCAAAACCACCGGTCTCAAAGACGTTGTTTTTGATCAGCTGCTGCGTAATGGTAGAAGCACCCTGACTGTCATGATCTTTAATGATGCTCCACACCGCTCTGGCAATACCCTTTAAATCGACACCGTTATGCTCATAGAAACGTTCGTCCTCAAGATCGATGAAAGCATATTTCAGAGCCTCAGGAATCTCATCTAAGGAAGCTTCGATTCTCTTTGCGCTGGCAGCGGAAAGCTGAACGATCTGATTGCCATTCGCATCCAGGATCGTCGTCGGATACATCGTAGGCACAACTGTAACTTCACTCAGAGAAGGAGTGGATTTTGCAATACCAACAACAACACCTAAACCTGTGCAAAGAACGATACAGATAATTGCAAGTATTGTAAGTAAAACGTAGCGGATAATCCTGACTACGATGCTCGTTTTTTTCTTTTTCTTCCCCGAATTGAGGTTTTTCTGTTTTGCCTGTACTTCTTCGGAATTAAATTTCATATATTAACCTCATAATAAGTGCTCATTTTCAGTGTATATAGATGGTAAATTATACATCATATGCCCATTCTTGTCAAAAAACGCTATGACGAAAAACGCCCTTAAAACAGGCATTTTATTGTGAAAAACAGAAAAAAATGTTAAAATTCTTTGAACATTATGTTATCTGCTGATCAAGGCTAAAAAAGGAGATAAAATCCCCAAAATGTGTGCTTATGTTGTTTCCGGTCAGTCGGAATCTAAAATCGAGGTCAAAAAATCGATTTTTATTGCGACAGTAAGAGAAGTTCATACCGAAGAAGAGGCGCTATCCTTCTTAGAAGAGATGAGGAAGGCTTATTGGGATGCAAAGCACAATTGCTATGCCTATATTATCGGGGAGCGCAGTGAGATCCGCCGTTTTTCCGACGACAAAGAACCTCAGGGAACTGCCGGGAAGCCGATCTTAGAGGCAATCTCTGCCGGCGGCTTTCAAAATACTGCCATCGTTGTGACCCGCTACTTTGGCGGCGTGCTCCTTGGAACAGGCGGACTCGTAAGAGCATACAGTCAGGCCGCATCTTTAGGCCTTTCAGAATCGGCCCATTTCCCGGTCGAAAAAGGGAAACTTATATCCGTAGGCTGCAGTTATTCGGATTCCGGAAAGATTCAGTACCTGATCAACACCGCAAATATTCCTTTGATGGATTCTGTCTATGCTGAAGATGTGCATTTTACTTTAGCAGTCGCTGAATCCCTGGTCGACGGAACAGTGAAAAAAATAACAGAAGCCGCAAATGGTGCAGCTTCTGTTCAAATCTTAGAAGATATTCATTTTATTCAGGACGGCTCATCGGCCAGACTCTATCAGTTCTGATCTTCAGCCTTTCATTTTTTCGATCTGCGTGAGCACTTTTTCAAGCTGTGCAGCATATTTTTCACGCTTTTCTTTCTCCTGATTGATCTTTGCTTCCGGTGCCTTGCTTACAAAGTTCGGATTATTCAGCATTCCGTCGGAACGTTTCAGTTCCCCTTCAAGACGCTTCTTCTCTGTTTCCAGTCTTGCGATTTCTTTTTCTTTATCAACAAGCTCTTCAAGCGGGATATAAACAGCCACATCTGCAAGCTGTACGCTGACAGCATCATCTCCGATACCGTTCATATCCCCCTGAACATATACTTCCGCTGCCTTACCAAGGGAAGCAAAGAAGATCTTACCGTTTTCAAAGATATCCCGTACATGCTCTTTTTCGCTTACCACATAAACCGGAACTTTTCTTCCAAGCGGTACATTCATGTCGGATCTTACCGTACGGATTCCGCGAACTGCTTCCTTGATCATCTCAGTTGCTTCTTCACAGTCTGCAAAGTCCATTGCCTCTGTATATTCCGGCCATGCAGAGATCATGATCGACTCTTCCGGTGCTTCAAAAAGAACATAAGGTCTTAATGTTGTGTAGATCTCTTCTGTTACGAACGGCATATATGGATGCAGAAGCTTAAGGGAGATCATCAGGACCTTCTGCAGAGTATAAAGCGCTGCCTCTTTAGAGTCATTCTCCCCGTAAAGACGCGGCTTAACCATCTCAATATACCAGTCGCAGAACTCCTCCCAAATGAACTCATACAGTTTATCTGCTGCAATACCAATCTCATATTTATCAAGATTTTCTGTAACATCTTTTGCAAGACGGTTTGCCTTTGAAAGGATCCATTTGTCTGCATCCTGAAGTTTGTCAGTCGGGCATGCTTCTTTAAGGCCATCTTCCGGCATATTCATCATAATGAAACGGGAAGCGTTCCAGACCTTGTTCGCAAAGTTCCGGCTGGCCTCGACCTTCTCCCAGTAAAAGCGCATGTCATTGCCGGGCGCGTTGCCGGTCACGAGAGTCAGTCTCAGTGCATCCGCACCGTATTTGTCGATGA
>ODAI010170607.1_pt1 | contig 13103 bp, 12 predicted proteins | sample 1539321 | NCBI WGS metagenome assembly ODAI01 (sample SAMN02144231, study PRJEB22623) | gut metagenome | biome: sheep rumen | host: Ovis aries | place: New Zealand | reverse complement strand
TCCAGACCTTCGGGTGCGCGAGCGCGATTGCAAGCTCGTCGGCGCTCACCGAGATGGTGATTGGAAAGACGCTCGACGAGGCGAAGAAGATCACGAACCAGCAGATAGCCGACTATCTCGGCGGGCTTCCGCCGCAGAAGATGCACTGCTCCGTCATGGGCCGCGAGGCGATGGAGGCGGCGATAAAGAACTTCGAGACCGGCAAGAACACCGACCGCAACCTCGAGGACACGGTTCTCTGCACTTGCTACAACGTCTCCGAGAACGAGGTTCGCCGCGTGATAACCGAGAACCAACTCACCACGGTAGAGGAAGTCACGAACTACACGAAGGCCGGCGGCGGCTGCGGGCGCTGCAAGGGCAAGATCCAGGCGATTCTCGACGAAATTCACGGAGGCGCAAAGTGAAGATCGGCTTCGACAACGACAAGTACCTGAAAGAGCAGTCCGAGGAGATTCGCCGCCGCGCCGGGAAGTACGGGCGGCTCTACCTCGAGTTCGGCGGGAAGCTTATGAACGACTTCCACGCCGCGAGGTGCCTTCCCGGCTACCATCCCAACGTAAAGCTCCGGCTTCTCCAGTCGCTCAAGGACCAGGCGGAGGTCATTCTCTGCATCTACGCCGGTGACATCGAGCGCAAGAAGATGCGTGCAGACTTCGGCATCTCCTACGCCGACGACGCGCTTAAGCTCATCGACGACCTCTCGTCTCTTGGTCTTACGGTGCGCGGCGTCGTGGTGACGCGCTACGAAGGGCAGATCGCGGCCCAGCAGTTCGGCCAGAAGCTCGAGTCGCGCGGCGTCAAGTGCTACTTCCACGGCAAGACGCTCGGCTATCCCGCCGACGTCGACACTGTCGTCTCGGACCAGGGCTACGGCAAGAACCCGTTCATCCCCGTCGAGCGGTCAATCATCGTCGTGACGGCGCCTGGTCCTGGTTCTGGCAAGTTCGCGACGTGCCTCAACCAGATCTACCATGAATACCGCCAGGGGCGTCTCGCAGGGTATTCTAAGTTCGAGAGCTTCCCGGTTTGGAACCTTCCCCTCCACCACCCGCTCAACATCGCGTACGAAGCGGCGACGATTGACCTCAAGGACAAGAACATGATCGATCCGTACCACCTCGCCGCGTACGGGAAGACTGCCGTCAACTACAACCGCGATGTCGACGCGTATCCGCTTCTCAAGGCGATATGGGAGAAGATGACGAACGGCGAGTGCCCTTACAAGTCGCCAACCGACATGGGCGTGAACCGCATCGGATTCGGCATAGTCGACGACGCTGTCGTTCAGGAGGCGTCAAAGCAGGAGGTAATCCGCCGCTACATGCGCTACCAGTGCCTGTACATCGAGGGCGCGACGGACGTCGAGTCGCTAGAGCGCGCGAAGATGCTCATGGACTCGCTCGGACTCAAGACCGAGAACCGACTTGTCGCGCTCGCCGCGCGCGGTGCGGCCGAGACCGCCCGCCAGCAGGGGAAAGGCAAGGCCGGCGGGCAGATCGTCTCCGCGGCTGCGCTCCAGCTCCACAATGGCGAGATCGTGACAGGCCGCAACTCCGACGAACTGCACGCCTGTTCCGCGGTGATCTTGAACGCCGTGAAGAAGCTCGCGGGAATTCCCGACCGGCTTCCCCTGATCGCGCCGACGATTCTCCAGTCGATTTCGCACATGAAGCACGATATCCTCAAAGGCGGCTACACTTCGCTGAATCTCGACGAGGCCCTTATTGCGCTTGCGATATCCGCGACGACCAACCCCGCCGCGCAGCTCGCCATGGAAAAACTCGGCGAGCTTGCCACGTGCGAAGTCCATATGACGCACATGGTGACACCGGGCGACGAGGCTGGTCTTCGCCGCCTTGCCTGCCGCTACACGTCGGATCCCTACTACGCCACGAACCAGCTCTTCAACGGAGCCCAGTAGCCGCCGCACCGCGCGGTCACCAGTCTGTGACGGGCTGATGCACCTTGAAATTGTTCACGACCTTCGGCTTGCGGAGTATCTTCTTTCCGCTTTTGGGGTCTATCTGTATCTGCGGCTCGCGCTTCCGCCTGCTGTCTGTGAAGAAGTGCATCATGCGTTTCTTCGGCTCCGGGACGTGCATGAGTTCTGCCGGCTCTTCGCCTTCGCCTTCATTCTCGGCGGGCGGGAGTTCCGAGAGCTCAAGCCGCAGCGACGAAGCAGGTCCCTTGCGGGGCTTGAACGCAACGCCCTGCTCCACTGCGAGGCACATATCGCAGACGTCTTTCCAGGAAGGAAGCCGGTAGTCGCGGTTTTTGACGAGCATCGCCTCGAGAAGCTGGCAGAAGCCCTCTGAGAGGTCTGGCCTGTACGTCCTCGGGTCTTTCGCCTGCGCCGCTTCGTCGCAATGCGCCTTCATCATGTCCTCGTTTCCGAGCCCCGGGAAGAGCATGCGGCCCGTAGAGAGGTGGTAGAGCGACGCGGCGAGCGAATAGATGTCGGCGCGGCAGTCAGGCTCGACATCGCCATAGACCTGCTCGGGCGATATGTACGCCGGCGTTCCCATTACATGGTCGGGAATGTCGCGCATGCCGTCCTTGAGGTACTGGAACGTGTGGCAGAGACCGAGGTCGGTAAGCTTGATGACGCCGTCCGTGTTGATCATTATGTTGTCTGGCTTGATGTCGCAGTGCACGACTCCGAAATTGTTCCAGGCATAGTCAAGGGCTATGGCTATGGATTCGCATATCAGGAGGCAGTCCGCTTCATGGAGGTGCTGCTTCCTCGCGAGGAGGGCGTTGAAGTTGTAGCCGTCGACATACTCCATCGTGTAGTACCAGATGCCCTCGTAGCAGTTGATGTCGTAGCTGCGGACGATTCCGATGTGCTGGATCTCGCTCATCGTCTGTGCTTCCGACCTGAAGAGGGCTATGTCTTCGTCGCTTGCCGTCAGGTCGCTGTTCAGTATCTTGACTGCAACTTGCTTGCCGCGCAGAAGGTCGTTTGCCTTCCATACGGTTGACGTTCCGCCTTCGCCGAGCTTCCCGAGAAGCTCGAGGTTTGGCAGCGGTGGAAGCTTCTTGTTCACAGAGATCCTTTCGTTTTTATGCCGAGTCCCCCGCACTTCGAGCAGGGATGCGCGCGGCGTCCGCCACATTCGGGGCATATGATTTGCTTCGCTCCGCCGCATACAGGGCACGGAGACACGTTGATTTTCGTTTCCTTGCGGACGGTGCTGCGCGAGCCGCCGTTGGAGCGGAAGCCATTGGACCGAAGACTGTTGCCGGAACGGATTCCGTTCGAAGAGCTTCCTGTTTTTCTCACCGACGACTCGGTAGTGGTCTTCACCACTGCCCAGCCACCCTTGCAGTCGCTGTTTGTGCACTTTACGAGCCCGTTCCCACTGCATTTCCTGCAGGGCTCGAGCCCGGTCCAGTTGCATTTTTTGCATGGATGGCCGAATGCCGCTTCCACGAGCTTGAGCCTCTCCTTGTCGAGCGAATCGTACTTTTCGTTTGGCACGAACGCTTCGCCGACGGCGATCTCGCCGCGGCCCTGGTGCTCCGCGGCGAATGCGGCGCGGTCGGAGGCCACCTGCATGGCGAGCTCAGACGGATTCATGAATGCCTGCATCTTCCCCCTGCCGGCGCAGAGAGGGCATTTTTTACGTGTCTTCTTCGCAGGACCCAGCCGACCCTTGGCCTGGCCGTAGTCGGGCTCTTCAAGTACGAGCTCGCCCTTGCCGTCGCACGCAGGGCAAGTTTCCGTCACGGTAAGGTTGGGAAGGGCGGGCTTCACTGACTTTCCCTCTGGCGGCGGTTCGTAGACGAAGTTCGCTACCTGGTTGCGTGCCTCGAAGAAGGGGAGGAACGACACGGCTACGATGGCGATCGAAAGGTTCACGCGGACCTCCATTCATTGAGCTTGCGGTGAAGCGTTCGGCGGGAGATGCCGAGCTTGATGGCCGCCTTCGACTTGTTGTTGCCGCATTCCGCAAGGACGCGGAGTATCGTGTCCTTCTCCGTCTCTGCGAGAGTCGACTGGGGCGCGGCCGGCGCGGCGGCGCTTCCCGAGGTCTCTGTCGGCATGGCGGAGGTTATCTCTACGGGAACATCGTCAAGAGTGAGCTTCCCACCGGCGGACAGGACGCACATCTTCTCTACGACGTTTCTCAACTGGCGAACGTTCCCCGGCCACGGATAGTCCTCGAGCGCCTTGATGGCCTTGGCGTCTATGCCGGTGACGTTGTTCCCGTTTGCGGCGGAGAACTCCCTTATGAAGCGCGAGACGAGAAGGGCGATGTCGCCAGGCCTGTCCTTGAGCGCCGGGAGGTGGATGTCGATGACGTTTAGCCGGTAGTAGAGGTCTTCGCGGAACTTTCCTTCGCGCACGTACGCGGCAAGGTCGCGGTTCGTCGCCGCAACGAGGCGGAAGTCTACGCGGATGTCGTCGTTGCCTCCTACGCGCTGTATGGTGCGCGACTCGAGGGCCCTGAGGAGCTTCACCTGCGTGGCGAGGTCGATCTCGGTTATCTCGTCGAGGAAGAGCGTTCCGCCGCTGGCCGCCTCGAACTTGCCGACCTTCGTGCGGTCTGCGCCCGTGAACGAGCCTTTCTCGTGGCCGAACAGCTCGGACTCGATGAGCGTAGGCGAAAGCGCCGCGCACTCGACGGCGACGAAGGGGCCTGACGCTCGCGGCGACAGGTCGTGAAGCGCCTTTGCGACAAGCTCCTTGCCGGTCCCCGAAGGGCCTTCGACAAGGACGTTTGCGTTCGACTTAGCCGCCTGCCTGATGAGCCGGTAGACCTTTTCCATCGCGGGCGACTTGCCGGTGAAAGACTCAATGCCGCTCTGCTCGTCGACCTTTTGCTGCAGCTCGGCGACCTTGCGTGAAAGGGCGTGCTTCTCAAGCGCCTTCTTGACGCGCAGCTCCATCTGGGCGATGTCGGTTATCGGCTTCGTGATGAAATCGTCGGCGCCTTCCTTCATCGCCTCGACAGCGAGCTCGATCTCCCCGAACGCCGTGACGAGAATGCAGGCGAGAGACGGGTTCGCGGTCTTTGCGCGCTTTATGAGCGAGACCCCGTTTTCGCCTGGCATCTTGTAGTCGGTCAGGAGAAGCGCGAGGTCGGGGTTCTCCTCGACCAGCTTCATCGCTAGCTCGGCGTCGGGCGCCGTGAGACACTCGCAGGAGGGCGAGAGTATGCGCGCCATCGCGTCGCGCGTTGGTTTCTCGTCGTCGACTATGAGTATCTTCGGTTTCGCCATCTCATCCTTTCAGCGCGCGTATTCTACGCTCTATGCGCGGCAGTCTTATCGTAAACGCGGTGCCTTCGCCCGGCTCGGACTCGACCGATATCGAGCCGCCGTGGTCGTGGACGATTCTCGATGAGATCATTAGCCCAAGCCCAGTGCCGTGTTCCTTCGAGGTCCGGTACGGCTCGAAGAGGTGCGCCACCTGCTCGGGCTTCATTCCCTGTCCGTTGTCGCGGACGGTCGTGATGACATCGTTGTCGTCTGAGGAAAGCGCGATGTCTATGGAGCCGCCGTCCCTGACGGCCTCAAGCGCGTTCTTCAGGAGGTTGAAGAACACCTGCTCCATTTGCGCGGGATCGAGCGCTACGGAGGGAAGGGTGCCGGGGAGGTTGAGCGTAACCGTGACGCTGCGTTCCTCGAGCTGCGGCTTCATGGCCTTGAGGCAGCCCTTGATCGGGTCTGCGACCGAGCCGCGAACGAGGTTGGGCTTCGACGGCCTTAGCGCCTGGAGGAAGCCGTGGATTATTCCTGAAAGCCGTTCGACCTGCCTGATGCATTCGTCGACTTCGACGGCGTCTGTGCATGAGCGCTTGAGCAGCTGGAGATTGAGCGAAAGGGCGTTGAGGGGGTTGCCGATCTCGTGCGCGACGCCTGCGGCAAGATCCCTCACCGCGCGCGTTGCGCCGATTTTCAGTTCTTCCTCTGTCCGTTCGCGTTCGGCCGTGACGTCCCTGAGGCACACAAGCGTTCCGTCGCCCATCGGCATCGTCTGGATCTCGAGACTCCTTGCCTCTGGATACGTTATGTCGATTTCGCGCTTGGACGACTTGCCGTGGGCGATCGCAAGCATCGGCAGCGCGTCTTCCGGGTCCATGCCGAGAAGTTCGCGCGCGGCCGGGTTGCTCTTCGCGACTTCTCCGCGTTCGTCGATGACGATTATGCCCTGCGATATCGTGCTGAAGAGGGTGTCGAGGGAGGCCACTTCGTCGGAGAGACGCCGGTACTGTTCGCGGAGATGCTCCGCGTCCATGTTGCCTATGTGGCGCCTTACTCCGTCGAAGAAGCTCTTCATCCCTCGAGCGCCTGCTCCGCCTTTGCGTTGTCGTCGAACTTGAAGACGAGGATTGCCTTTTCGCCGCTTCCGAGGGCGTAGGCGTAGGAGTACTCGATGTCGACGCCTGCACGGTCGAGCTTCTCCATGATCTCGGCCATGCCGCCTGGATGGTCGGGGACGGTGGCCATCACGACGTCGGTCTGGACGACGGCAAAGCCCGCCTTCGCGAGCACGTCGCAGCCCTTGACGTGGTCGTCGACGATCATCCTGACGATGCCGAAGTCCGCGGAGTCCGCGAGCGAGAGCGTCGCTATGTTGATGTTCTCCTTTGCAAGCGCACGGCAGATGCCGGAGAGCTGACCGGGCTTGTTCTCGAGAAAGATGCTTATCTGCTTGACGGTCATGTCATTTCCTCCTGTTGTCGATTACGCGCTTGATCTTGCCTTCGCTCCTCGGGAGCGACCCAGGGGCGACGAGCATGATTTTCGGGCTGAGCCCGACGATTTCCTTGATGGATGCGGCGACGCGCTTCCTGACGGCTTCCATCTTCGACATGGAGTCGGACATTGAGTCGGCCGTGACCTCGACCTTGATTTCGAAGCGGTCCATCGTGTCGGTCGAGGAGAGCTCGATCATGTAGTGCGGCGCGACTTCGGGGACCTTCATGAGGCACGCCTCAATCTGGCTCGGGAAGACGTTGACGCCGTGGATGATGAGCATGTCGTCCGAACGCGCGTGGACGCGGTCCATGACGCGCATCGTGCGGCCGCACTTGCACTCACCGACCTGGAGCCGAGAGAGGTCGCGCGTCCTGTAGCGCACCATCGGAGTGCCCACGCGGTCGAGCGTCGTGAAGACGAGCTCGCCTTCCTCGCCGTCGGGAAGGACCTCGAGCGTGTCGGGGTCGATGATCTCGGGGTAGAAGTGGTCTTCCCAGACGTGGAGCCCGTGGCAGTAGGGGCAGTTGCCCGCGACGCCCGGGCCCGCAATCTCGGTGAGGCCGTAGATGTCGTGGGCCTTGATGCCGGATATCTGCTCGATGCGTTCGCGTATCTCGTCTGTCCACGGCTCAGCGCCGAAGACGCCGTGCTTGAGCTTCGTGTCGCGGCGGAAGTCTACGCCGATCTTCTCGGCTACCGTCGCGAGGTGCAGGAAGTAGCTCGGCGTGCAGCAGATGACCGTCACGCCGAGGTCCTTCATCAGCATGATCTGCTTCTCCGTGTTGCCTGCGCTCGTGGGGAGGACGGCGCAGCCGAGCCCCTCCGCGCCGTAGTGCGCGCCAAGGCCCCCGGTGAAGAGCCCGTAGCCGTAGGAGACCTGCACGACGTCGTCTTTCGTGATGCCGTACATCGCCATGCAGCGCATGACGCCGTCGGTCCATATTCTGACGTCCTCAGCCGTCTGCGGGATGCAGATGGGCTTGCCGGTGGTGCCGGACGAGCAGTGGAAGCGGTTGATCTCCGACATCGGCGCGGCCGTGAGGCCGAGCGGATATTCGTCGCGGAGGTCCGTCTTCTTCATGAAGGGGAACTTCGCGAGGTCGGCGAGCGTCGCGAGGTCTCGCGGCTTCACGCCTTTCTCGTCGCAGCGCCGGCGGAAGAGCGCGACGTGCTCGTATTCGTAGGGGATGAGTTCCTGCAGTTTCTCAAGCTGCATCTTTCGCAGCTCGGGAATCGGCATGTAGTCGGGTTTTGAAATCGGGTTCATTTTCTTGGGGGTTGTTTTTGTGGTTTCGTCTTGTTTGTTTTCCTTGCCTTCTCTTCCCCCCTAAATCGGTCGTCGAGGGCGGCGAGCAGCGTCTCCATCTGCCCGTCCGTCCCGATCGTTATCCTGAGCCTGTCGCCGGTGAGACGCCCGGGGAAATACCGGACGAAAATGTTCCTGCCCTTGAGATAGGCGAAGACGTCCTTCGCCTTTGCCTTCGCCGGAGGTTTCGCGAACACGAAGTTCGACTCGCTCGGAATGACATCCCATCCCCGTTTCACGAGGGACTGCGAAAACGCCTTGCGCGTCTTTACGACCTTTGCGACAGTCTTTCCGTGGTATGCGCAGTCCCTGAACGCCACGAGCGCAACCGCCTGCGCCACGGCGTCGACGTTGTAGGAGTCCTTCGCCTTGTAGAGGGCGGCGATCAGGTCTTTAGGGCCGACGCAGTATCCGACGCGGAGTCCCGCGAGGGAATAGCTCTTCGAGAACGTCCGCATCACGATGACGTTCCTGTTGCGACTGGCGGCGGCAAGCGACATGCAGTTGCCGCAGGCGAAATCTGCGTACGCCTCGTCCACTATCACCACGCCTCTGAACCTTTTCGCGAACGTGGCAATGGCCTTTGGCTCGGCGAACTCGCCCGTCGGCGCGTTTGGGTTCGTCCAGAGGAAGAGGGAGCAGGAAGGGGGGAGGGAAAGTGAAGGTGAGGGTGCTCCGACCCACTTTACGTCGCGTATCGCCGCGAGAGTCTTGTAGAGCGAATAGCTCGGGTCGAGCGATCCTATCGACTCGTCGTTCTCGACGAAGACGCGCGCGGCGAGCGCGAGTATCTCGTCTGAACCGTTGCCGATGAACACCCGGTCGGGCGTAGTGCCGTTCGCCTCGGCTATCGCCTTCGCGAGCACGGAGCAGTTGGGGTCCGGATACCGCCTAAGGTTGTCGAGGTTGAACGACGAAAGCACAGCCGCGCATTTCGGGGACGGCGGATACGGGTTCTCGTTCGTGTTGAGCTTGACTACTTCCCTCGACTTCGGCTGTTCGCCCGGTACGTAGCCGACAAGCTTTTTGATGTGGCGTGCGATGCGCATCGCTTAAAACTCCTTTGGAAGTATGGTCGAGACGCCCTCGGCCCTCGCTTCCTCCATGTCCTGCTGCATCAGCAGCTGCGCGCTCGTGTGGTAGGCGTGACGCTTTAGCAGAATCAGCAGGACGTGTTCGTCTATGGTGAAGCTGTTGATGTCGCGAACGGCGACGGCTCCTTCTTCGCGGATGACCTTGTCGAGCATCTTCACGTTGTTCTCGAGCGTCACGGTTCTGCTGAAGAGCCGCGTGGAGAACGAGTTGGGGCTTGCGGGATTGCCGGAGGCGATCGGGATGAAGTTGAGGAGATACCAACCAGAGTTCTCGATGTTGACCATCGTCCCCCCCTCGCGGCTCACCGTCACAGTCGCGCATCCGCCGAGAAGGGCGCACATCAGTATGAGTGCCATGCGCTTCATTTCAGCACTCCCGAAAGCTGGATTTCCCGGTAGGTCAGTATGTAGGGCAGGGGAATCGGGAAGTCGGTCCCCGGGATTTCGAACAGAACGGACTCCTGGGTGTAGTAGGCCATGTCGCGCGTTTTCTTGCCGTAGAAGTTGGCGTAGCTCATGAACCTGTGCTGGATCTTGTCCATCGTCACGTCGTTGCGGAAGAATATCCAGGGCATCAGCGGGTCTTCCGACGCATTTCCGCAGGCGAGCGGGATGAAATGGAAGAGATACCAGCCGCTGTTGCCGACGCAGATGTGTTCCTCTCCGGTCGTGCGGATGTCGGCGGTGTCGAGAGTAAAGCACCCTGAGAGACATATCGTCACACAGAGCGCCGCAGCAAGCACCGCAAGTGTGTTCAGCCGTGTTGGGACATTATTGCACATATCCGTATATTATAGTATAACGCTCGTGCGCACGCAAGCGGGATTTGGTATAATTGCGCACATGAACCAAGACAGCATATTAAAATTCAAGCCAAATGTCCATCCTGCGCTCTGGGGCGGTGAAAGCTGGGAGATTTCGGTGCATCCGGCGGGGCCTAGCGTCATAAGAGAGGGGGTCTTGGCCGGGAAGCCTCTTTCCGAGGCCGCGCCGGGCTTCCCTCTTCTCGTCAAGGTCATCGACGCGAAGATGCGCCTTTCCGTCCAGGTGCACCCGAACGAGACGACGTGCAAACTCACCGGCGGCGACCCGAAGACCGAGATGTGGGCGATGCTCGAGGACGGGGTGATCTACGCGGGTCTCAAGCCGGGCGTCGGGCCGAAGGACGTCGAGGAAGCGGTGAAGTCGGGGAGGTTCGAGGAGCTTCTCGTCCGCCATGATGCGAAGAAGGGCGAGGCGTTCTTCATCCCCGGCGGGCTGGTCCACGCGATCGGCGACGGTGCGCTCATATACGAGGTGCAGCAGAGTTCCGACACGACGTTCAGGCTCTACGACTGGAACCGCGTCGGGGCGGACGGAAAGCCGCGCGAACTGCATGTCGCGAAATCGCTCCAGGCGATCGACTATTCGCTTCCTGTTCCGCAGCCTGCTGCCGATGTCAAGTGCCGTTTCTTCGACTTTCGGCAGATCGAGCTCGACGGCGCGATGGAGCTCCCGGCTTCGCCCTGCGGCACCGCGCTCTTCGCGGCGGAAGGGTCGTTCTCCGCGAACGGCGTAGAAGTGCCGCGCCGCACAAGCGTCTTCGTGGCGCCCGGCGAAGGCGTCTCGCTGCGCGGCCGTGCGCATGTCTTCGCGACGACGTGAATTGCGCGGCGCATGTGCAGCGTTTTTTGGTATAATGTCAGTCAAGCGCGGCAATGACGCCGCGTGGGCAAAACAGGGAATCATGAAATGATGAACATGTGGAAAGTCTCCGCCGTCGCCGCAGCGGCCGTTGCCGTCGCAGGCTGCACCCAGTCTGAATCCGTGGACCTCTCGCCGCAGGCGCTTGCCGCCGCTGAGTCGAGCGGCTTCACGCTTCCCGAAGGCGGTAAGGATGGCGGCGAGCTTCACATCTACACCTGGTCCGACTATCTCGCGCCTGAGCTTATCGTAGGTTTCGAGAAGGCACTCGGCGTCAAGGTCGTCGTTGACACGTTCGACTCGAACGAGGCGATGTACGCGAAGCTCAAGGCGGGCGGCACTGGCTACGACCTGATGACGCCGAGCTCCTACCAGATTCCGCAGATGGCGAAGGAGGGCATGATCGAGAAGATCGACCACTCGAAGTGCCCTAACGTAAAGAAGAACTTCGACCCGTCCTTCGCGGCTCAGATCGTTGATCCTTCGTTCACGTACAGCGTGCCGTACACCGTCACCTATACTGGGTTCATGTACGACAAGAGCAAGGTCCCGGAGGGTGTCGAGGTGAACACGTGGAAGATTCTCGAGAACCCCGCGATGAAGGGGCGCGTCACGCTCTTGGACGACTTCCGCGAAGTCATCGGCGGCGGGCTCATGTCGCTCGGCTATTCCCTCAACTCGACCAACCCCGCCGAGATCGACGCGGCCGTTTCCGAGGTGCTGAAGTGGCGCCGCAACGCCCGCAAGTTCGACGCCGAGAGCTACAAGACAGAAGTCGCGGCCGGCTCTATCTGGATAGGCCACGGATATTCCACCGACGCGACCCAGGTCATCGTCGGCGACGAGGAGGAGGGCATGGAGCCCCGCGAGGACATCGGCTTCGCCCTGCCGAAGGAGGGGTTCACGATAGCGTTCGACGAACTGGTCGTCGCGAAGGACGCGAAGCGCAAGGACCTTGCCTACGCATTCATCAACTTCATCTACGACGGCGAGGCCGCGAAGGTGAACATGGAGTATCTCTGCGGCCCCAACCCCGTAAAGCCCGGCATCGACCTCCTCGACGACGAGATGCGCGGAATCGTCCTTCTCGACCCCGAGACGCTCAAGTGCGGGCAGGTGCTCAAGAGCATCGACGACCCCAAGGTGATGGAGCTCTACAACAAGGCGTGGGACAGGATCAAGGCGACTGAATCGAAGTGACTCTCGACAACATACGCAACTTCTGCATCATCGCGCACGTCGACCACGGCAAGACGACGCTCTCCGACCGAATCCTCGAGCTGACGCACGCCATATCGCAGCGCGAGCTCAAGGAGCAGACGCTCGACGCGATGGATCTCGAGCGCGAGCGCGGCATCACGATCAAGTCCCATCCCGTCTCGATGCACTACACGGCGAAGGACGGGAAGACGTACCTCTTCAATCTGCTCGACACGCCAGGACACGTCGACTTCGCCTACGAGGTCAGCCGCTCGATGGGCGCGTGCGAAGGTGCTCTTCTCGTCGTCGACGCCGCGCAGGGAGTCGAGGCCCAGACCGTCGCCAACACCTACTTCGCACAGGACGCGAAGCTCGAGATTGTCCCCGTCCTCAACAAGGTCGATCTTCCAGGCGCTGACGTGAAGGAGGTCTCGCGCGAGATCGAGGACATCCTCGCGATTCCGATGGACGATCCGCTTCTCGTCTCCGCCAAGACCGGCATGGGATGCCCCGATGTCCTTGAGGCGATCGTGAAGCGCATACCGCCGCCCACGACTCTCGGCATAGACGCGCCGCTTAGGGCGCTCGTCTTCGACTCCGTGTTCGACGAGTTTCGCGGAGTGATAACCTATGTCCGCGTAATGGACGGCTCGCTAAAGGCGGGGCAGGGCGTCGTGTTCATGGGGAGCCATGTGTCCACCACGGTGCACGAGGTCGGCATCTTCTCGCCGACGAAGAAGCCGGTAGACCACCTTGAGGCGGGCCAGGTCGGCTACATCGTCGGCACGGTGAAGGACCCGAGCGAGATCAAGATCGGCGACACGGTGACTACGGCTAAGCTCGGCGCGGCGGAGCCTCTCCCCGGCTTTCAGGACATCCACCCGACTGTGTTTTGCGGCATCTATCCGATGTCTACGGACGAGTTTCCGAAGGTCTCGGCGGGGCTTGAAAAGCTTCACCTCAACGACGCGGCGTTCACCTTCCACCACGAAAGCTCGCTCGCGCTCGGCTTTGGCTTCCGCTGCGGCTTCCTCGGGCTTCTCCACATGGAGATCGTGCAGGAGCGGCTGAGGCGCGAGTTCGGCCTCGACATAATATCGACCTCCCCT
>ODAI012608421.1_pt1 | contig 13104 bp, 11 predicted proteins | sample 1539321 | NCBI WGS metagenome assembly ODAI01 (sample SAMN02144231, study PRJEB22623) | gut metagenome | biome: sheep rumen | host: Ovis aries | place: New Zealand | reverse complement strand
CTCTCGACACCAACGGCCCGTACTCCTGGCTGAAAAGGCTGTGTGAGGAAAATGAACTGCCCTTCTACGGTATACACACTTTTCGTCACTTCACCGCCTCATCAATGATAGCCGGCGGTATGGATGTAGCTACGGTTTCGGGTGCTCTCGGTCATGCAAACGTAAGCACCACCCTGAATGTCTATACGCATCAGTTCCAGACGGCACAGGCGAGAGTGTACGGTGTAATGAACAGTGTTTTCGGTTTCAGACAATCTGCTGCCGCAGGAGCGTAATTACCTTGTCCGCTGTTATTCTACGAATAGCGGACAAGTAGCGGACAAGCCCTGTTCCACACAAAATGCTAAAGCCCGCAAACGGCTATATTTAGCCATTCGCGGGCATGGTGAATGGAGCAGATAACGGGAATCGAATTCTCTGATGCTATTTGACTATTATGTATTATTATCAAATAAATCGCATAATACTGCACTTTACTGCACATTTTGAAATTCTGTAATTAAGTAATTTTTGGTAGTTGTTCATTATGTAAATGGACAAAATAATGGCCGAGGTATAGTAATTAATCCTTATGGTTAAACTCCTGTTTTCTTTTTTTGAATCTAAATTTACTCGCGAATATAAGATGTATATGTGAATATAATATAAATATATTATTAAAGTCGATGTTCCGTGTTATATGGAGCATCGACTTTAATTTTTTTATAGGCAGAAAATATTACTCTGATATTGAAGAGTATTTTTACTTCGAAAGGAGAAATCACTATGATGATCAGAAGCAATGCAAAGACCAATTTCACATGCGCTGTGTCTGCGTGAGATACAGATGATGCTGTACAGGAAGAAAGAGAATACTCAGAGAGTAACATACAACGATCTTATCCACAGCACCGACCTGCTTTGTTATCTAGTGAACCACAAGATAGTTGACGAGGAACAGTTCAGAGAAATTGTGAATACGGCAGATGAAAAGTACGGAGATTCTGTGAGAAAACAGGAAGATGTCGAACGGCGCTGTGCATTTGAAGAAAAACTCATTGCCGACAGCAAGAGATTTCTTGAATTGTGGAGAATAGATGACCGTACTCCGGAGGAGGATGATGAACTGGAGACATACCGTGTGCTTATCGACTGCGGGATATACAAGGCTGGAGAGGTAGACAAGCATAGAGAGAAACTTCATAAGCTCCAACAAGAATTATCGGAAATGACGACCGAGACGGACAAGCTCAAAGAGGAACGCAGGACAGCCGCGGACAATTATCGTTATTATCTTGATCAGATGCAGGGTGATATATGGAAAGCAGCACAGGAACAAAAAGCAGAGCAGGAGCAGAGGAGAAGAACACGGGAGAGGGACATTGAAGAGTATGACAGAACACAAGAGTATAAGCAGCAAGAAAACAGCCGCCGAGGTACGGAGGCAAGATAAGGAGGATGAGCTATGAGTAGCATATTATTTTATACTGGCGGGCGTTGTGAACCGCTGGGAGAACATGCAGTAAAAACATTTGAGAACGAGGAACTGGTGACATTCTTATCGACGGACATCATCGGATATGATCTCGACACCAAGATACACTACCTCGAAAGCAGTGACCACTCCGAGTGGAGAGTGAGGAACGGCTTTGACCTCGATCTTGACTACATAGACACGGACAGATGCAGATATTTCATCCTGCAAAGTGTTTCGGACTGGGCATATAAGCTTGTGAGCCGTGAGCCTAACAACTTTGATCCCGAATACTTCATCAGGCGCATAGAGTGCGAGTTGCTGAGGCTGATCAAGGAAGTTCGTAATGCAGATGCCCATATGATAATCATCTCGCGTGATGTGAGCAAGTCGGTCAATCCGGAAAACAAGAAGGAACAACTTGAGCAGATAGTGATAAGCGGTATTGATTATTTCATCGCAGAACTTTCGGACAGCGTGACTATATTCGAGCTCGGTATACCAAGAAAGATAAAATAAATATGACGCGGGGCGCTGTATGTGCTCCGCAATATCCTACTTTTTTCTATTTTTATCTTGAAAAGCCGCAAGAAATCCCCGCAAAAACAGAACGTAAAAACAGCAACAGATGCACGGGCGTGAGTTGACAGTGGATATAATACACAAAAATGTAGATGAAAGTATGTACAAAAAGCAGCTTGATAAATTTTTTGAGATAGAGTATAATGCTTTAAAGCGTGAAATCTTAACATAAAACACGATCAAAGCTGACCTATCGGCAGAAGCTGTATTACTGGTGTACAGCCATACGGGGAGAAAGAGGTTTCTATGTTTACGATCAGAAATGAAGCAGATGAAAGAGTAATGACAGCTATCGAAGACATCAAGGCAGGATGCGAGGTCATGGACGATTACCCTGAATGGGAAGATGTGGCATCCTCGTCCATAAGCAGCGTACTTGAAGACCTTGACGACAACCAGTTTGACAACACATGTGTCTCATTCATCCGGTACATCAGGGAAACAGTCAAGGAGCAGAAGAATCTTGCCTATGGAGTAAGGGCAGCACTTATCAGGTCGATGAATGAGAACAAGGACTATCTTGAACTTATGGGGAATGAAGATGATCCGCTAATAGCCATAATGAAGGATGTTATCGACAAAGCAGAGAGGCTTTTCAGGGAGGGAGCATGATGGGTAAGGTCATGTATTTCACGAGTGCAAGGGCATAATAACAGCCGTATCGGTTTTTTACGCAACTGATACGGCTGATTTCTTTCAGCATAATAAGAAGATTCATACAAATAGAGCCAATTTTATCCTCTTTATCCTCCTTTCAGCTTATTCTTGACAGCTATTTGGTTACATGATATAATTGTATTAGATGATATATACTTCCCTTCAGTGCTTTTTTGATAACATCAAGACTTTTTTGCTAATGCTTATACCATCTTTGCTTCTTCTCTTAATACTTTACTTGCCTTCAATTTTGAAAGACTTGATGCATCAAAATATATAAATTGAATTAGATGGCAGTATAGTAAAGCAAAAGTGTATGATCTGAGGAATAACCGGTATCAACATCGCTTGGTTCAAGATATCGGGCTGTTTTCCAGTTTAATTGTTGGAGGACAATATGAAAATACGAAATGTCGCTGTGATTGTCTCCGGTATGGATGAGGAATACCCTTATCAGATCATTCTCGGAATAAACAGATTTGCAAAGGAGCATTCTGTTAATGTTTCATATTTTGTTGCATTCGGTGGGATCATAGACAGCAAAGAATTTGATATCGGAGAATACAGCATTTATAAGCTTCCCGATTTTTCTGAATTCGACGGCATCATTCTTATGTCAAATACTTTTTCTGATCCTGTAATACGAAATGCTGTTATAGATAAGGTCAAAGCCTCAAAAACACCCACAGTTATATTTGAATGTAAGGATCATGATGAATTCTGTGATATAAGTATAGATAACTACTCTGTTATGAAGAAGCTCGTTGAGCATCTGATCTTAAAACACGGAGCACGGACATTTTGCTACATATCCGGTCCTGAAGCTAATCCCGAAGCAAAAGAACGATACAGAGCATTCAGAGATACACTTTCAGAAAACGGAATAGAATTTGACGATAACAGGCTTTTCAAGGGACTGTTCAGAAGCTATGACGGTACAAGAGCCATTGCCGAATTCCAGAAGTCAGGATTGAGTCTCCCGGATGCTTTTGTTTGTGCCAATGACAGTATGGCTCTTGCTGCCATGAGCCAACTTCAGGCTATGGGATACCATATACCCGAGGATGTTATAGTTACAGGCTTTGACTATACATTCAACGCTCAGAATTCATGTCCTGTTCTTACTACCGTAAAACGTCCTCTCTTTTTCTCAGGTGAAAAAGCATGTTCCGTTTTGTGGAATCTTATGAATGGTATCCCACAGGAAAAAAGCACTCCTCTCGATGCTGAACCGGTATTTACCGAAAGCTGCGGCTGTTATGAAAACAAATCAATTGATTTCAGCGAATTCAGAAGGAATACCTATCTGCGAATAGAAAGAACGTATATGAATGTTCATATGCTGAACCGACTTATTGCAGGTCTCGCAGGTGCTGAAAGCATTGATGAATGTATCGGCTCAATAGAAAAAATGCTCGATATGATAGGATGCGATAATTTCAGTTTATGTCTTACAGAAAATTGGGAAAACACATACAATATAGCTTCATTAGAAGAAAACAGCGAAGTCTATCCGCCGACTATGACAGCACCGTATATTCTTGAAAACGGTGAAAGACTGCCGGAAAAATCCTTCCCCAGCTGTCAGCTTCGTCCTGTACCGTTTACAACAGGCGGGAATATAAGTTATTATATTCCTCTGCACTACGATCAGAGATGTCTTGGTTATTATATTATCACAAACAACGATTTCCCAATTTTGAGTCTGCTGTGTCATACGCTTTCAATGTGTATCGGAAATGCGATAGATAAAATATCTAAGCTGAATGTTATTGATCCGCTTTGCAAAATATATAACAGAAATGCTTTTGAAAAAAATGCCGGATATGTTTTCAATGAATGTATATCAACAGGAAGCATACTTTCGATATGTTTTGTTGATATGAACGGATTGAAGGCGATAAACGATACATTCGGACACAAAGAGGGCGATTTTGCTATAAAGTGTACAGCGGATGCTATCAGTTCCTCCTGTACATCAACGGATATCTGCGGAAGATTCGGAGGAGACGAATTCGTAATTCTCGGAAAAGGTGAAGATTTTGCGGAACGTTTCAAAAATAATTTTTCTCTCAGGATTTCTGAATTAAATGAAAGACTTGATAAACCATACAAGATAACAGCAAGTATCGGATATATAACAACCATTCCCCGCAAAAGTGATAAATTGCTTGATCTGATACATAAAGCTGATGCTAAAATGTATGAGGAAAAGAAATCCAGGCACCTGAACAGAATATAAAACATTGGTTAGTCAAACAACTGATTTTATCGGATTGGAGGATCAACATGAACGGCAATCAGGAAATATTCAATAAGATAGCGGAAGCTCTTTTAATAGATTATACCAGTGTTTATTATGTAAACGCGGTAACAAATGAGTATGTATGGTTTTCCGAGGACGATAATTTCCATTCGCTCTGTATCGCACAGAGCGGAGAGGATTTTTTCGTCAATCTTGTCCGTGATGCCGATAAGGTGATCTTTGAAGAGGACAAGCATATCTTTATGCAGGATATGACAAAGGATAAGCTGCTGTCGCAGATGGAAAAGGGCTCTATGCAGAGCATAGAGTACCGCCTTATGATAGACGGCAAACCTGTTTATCATACCCTCCGCCTCATAAGAGGTCCCCGCGATGGTGATGAATACTTCATCATCGGAGTATTGAACATAGATGCAGAAGTCCGCCGCAGACAGAAGGAGCAGCAGCTCGAACAGGAAAACCGCATATACAATCAGATCGCGGACAGCCTCGCCGAGCACTATGACACGCTGTATTATGTCGATATTGATACAGATGAGTATTTCGAGGTGTCATCGAGCGATGTATACAAGAGCCTTGAAATAAGACCGAGCGGCGGAGATTTCTTTGGTGAAAGCTCCAGAAACCTTTCACGCCTTATCCACCCCGATGACAAAGAGCGTGTCATGCCTCTTTTCACGAAGGATGTCATCATAGAGAATCTTAAGAAGAACAGGACGTTCACTCTGACCTACAGGCTTGTTGTCAACGAAACAGTCATGAATGTCCGCTGCTCACAGATATGGGCAAGCGATAAAAAGCATCTTATCCTCTGCATAGAAAATATCAACGATGAGGTAACGACACAGGAAGAACTGCGGGAGAGCCGCCGCAAGAGCGAGACCTACGGGCAGATAGCCGAAAGTCTTGCATCAAATTATGATGTTATATACTATGTCGATTCATCGGATGACAGCTATCAGGAGTTTATGGTAAATCCTATTTTCGGAAGCTTCTATATCAAGGAGGAAGGCAGCGATTTCTTTGCAGAAGCCAAAAACAACAGTGAAAAGATAATCTATGAGGATGATAAGGAAAGGATACAGGGCGTTCTTGACAAGGATCACATTATATCCTCTCTCGAAAGCAAAAAGCAGGTCATTGTCGATTACCGCATGGTACTTGACGGAGCAACGACCTTTAACCGTATGACTATCATGTGGGCAAGCGACCATATACATTTCATCATCGGTGTTCAGAATGTGGACGATGAGGTAAAGAAGGAAAAAGAGATCAAAAAGGCTCTGACTCAGGCGAATGAGCTTGCAAGACGGGATGAGCTGACTGGAATACGGAATAAGACAGCGTACCACGAGCTTGAGGAAAAGGTGCAGGAAAGGATCATATCGGGTGCGGATAATTCCGAATTTGCGGTAGTTGTGTGTGATCTGAATGGTCTGAAGCATATAAACGATACTCAGGGACACAAGGCGGGCGATGAATATATATGCTCTGCCTGTAAGATAATATGCAGGATATTCGCACACAGTCCCGTATTCAGGATAGGCGGAGATGAATTTGCAGTCTTCATAGAAAATGACAGCTATAAAGAAAGACAGGCTCTCCTTGACAGACTTCATGCGCAGGTCACAGAAAATATAACAAAGAACAGCGGTCCTGTCATTGCTGCGGGAATGGCAACCTATGAAAGAGGAAATGATAAAAGCATCGGCGATGTTTTCGGACGGGCTGATGCGAAAATGTATGAAAACAAGATACATCTGAAAGAATATACATCCCCCGGACAGTGCGGATGCAAAAAGCCGGATACAGAACTTTCCGTTATAACTGCGGAAAGAAGCGCACAGCTCGACAGACTTTTTGAGGCTCTTACGGTGGTATCGGACGGAGTGTACATTTTCGTCTGCGATATGAAGCATGACTATTCCCGCTGGTCAAAAGCTGCCGCAGATTATTTCGGTATGCCCTCGGAATATATGTATCATGCTGGAGTTACATGGGCAGAAAAAATACACCCCGATGACAGGGAGACATATCTGCGCAGCAATGAGGCACTTTTCAAAGGAGAGGCACTGTCGCACAATATGCAGTACCGTGCGGTCAGACCCGACGGAGAATATGATCTGTGTACCTGCCGGGGTATAGTACTACATGATCCCGATGGTAATGCAGATTATTTCTGCGGGTCGATAATGGATCACAATATGTACGGGCAGATTGACCAGATGACAGGACTTCGCAATCAGTACGGCTTTTTTGAAGATATACAGTGGGCACTTGACAACAAAAAAGCAGGGCATATAGTACTGATCGGCATTAGCAAGCTTTCGGAAATAAATGAACTTTACGGCTATAATTTCGGCAACAAGGTGCTGCAGACCGTCGGCAGATACCTGTTTGAACACGCAGGCAACGGCGGTATGGTATACAGGCTTGACGGAACAAAGTTTGCCATTATGACAAAGCTGTCCGTAGCAGAGATAGAGAGAAGATACAATGAGCTACGCACAGCATTCCGTGCAGGTACATCCATAGATGATAAGTATGTGATCCTTGACCTGAATGCAGGACTTATAACCGTGGATAATTTCAATGTGGATCACCGTACTGTCTATGCCTGTCTGAACTATGTCTACGGGGAATCAAAGCAGCGCAGGCACGGTGATATAGTCAAGTTTCTCAATGATCTCAATGATGAGAACAAGCGCCGTCTTGAGAAGCTGCACGCCATAAGAGCTTCGATAATGAAGAATTATGAGGGCTTTTATCTGCTGTATCAGCCTGTTGTGGATTCGCACACCGAAAAGCTCGTCGGAGCTGAGGCTCTGCTTCGCTGGCGCAGCGATGAGTACGGCGTAGTGCCGCCCGACCATTTTATACCTTTGCTCGAAAAAGATCCGCTTTTCCCGGAGCTTGGTGAATGGATAATAAGGACGGCTCTGGCAGATGCGAAAATAATACTTGAAGATGATCCGGAATTCATGATAAATGTCAATCTTTCGTATACTCAGCTTGAAATGCCCGGTTTTATTGATATGGTTGTAAGAGTGCTTGATGAAACGGGCTTCCCGCCGAAAAACCTGTGCTTTGAGATAACTGAAAGGTGCAGACTGCTTGATATGGAATTGCTGAAGAACATCACGGTAAATCTTCGGGGCAAAGGTGTAAAGGTAGCACTTGATGACTTCGGCACAGGCTTCTCGTCCATAGGCATAGTGAAGAGCCTTCCTCTTGATTACATAAAGATCGACCGCAGCTTTGTCCGCAACATAGAAAATGATGACAAGGAGCGCAAGCTGATAAAGTCATTTGCAGTAGTGGCTTCGACCTTTGGTGCTCAGGTCTGCATAGAAGGTATCGAAACCGAAGGCATGAAGGCTATTCTCCAGAATTACAGTGTCCACAGTTTCCAGGGATACTACTATGCAAAGCCCCTTGGATTTGATGAGTTTGAAGAGTGGAAGAACCGACGCAATTGAATAAGTATTACACTTCATAGGGTGTCTGATGAAAGTCGGTAAACAACTTCAAGCCCAGAATGACAGGTGAGCAGATCACATACCATAAAGATAAAGAACGGTGTTTATGATAATGAATGAGCAAGAAAACAAAAACGGAAGCAAGGCAAAGAAACTAAAGATAGTATTTACGGTTATTATCAGTGCGGTTCTGGTATTGATAGTTTTCAAGGCAGTAATGCTTTTTGCATGCGACAAAATACTCATATTCGGATACAGAGGTCTTGAAAATATGTTTCGTCTGTCGTATACTGACTATTATGCAGCGATTGGAAGTTTTCATACTAAAGTACCCGAGTTTGCGGTGAATCTTGTATATCCCAAGGATAAAAATTATGATTACTCGATATACGAAGACGATGATACTCCGCGATATTATGTCCAGCTGATATACAATGATCTGAAACCACATGGCAATATAATAGATCACGGGCATTACGATAAGTATACGATAGAATATAAAAAGAAAGGCCCGGTCGAGCATGAGATGGACATAGCAGACGAGGGTTTACGTGCTGCTATGCTCGACATTACCGAACATCTTTACGACCTTGACCACATTTATGATCCTGAAAACGACAAATGGATCGCACGCTCCGGAATCGAATCAAATGTAACAGTTACAGCATTTATGCTTTATTGTTATGACAGCGGCTATCTGTTGGAGCAGGACGACAAAGTGATATACTACTACAAGAACGGGAAACTCAAAAAGATCATGAAAGATCCCGAAAACAGCGATTTTGATTATTGTATTTGGAAACATTAAGATATATATGAGGATGATATCAATTTATGGAAAACGAGAACAATCAGTTTATTATATCCCGAGAACTGTACAAGAAGATAAAGGGCATGAATCGTGAGCAGATACAGGTATTTGCCACTCAGATATATGTTGATGGAATAAACAGCGTTGAGACAGCAAACATTGATCTGGACAAGCTCCGAGAGGATATAGGAGCAATAAAGGGTATAGGTGAAAGCAGGCTCAACGAGATCATGGATGTTATAAGAAAACATACCGGAACCGGAGAAAAATAATAACAACTTCTGATCACAACAATAAGCTTCTCCTGACATGAAAGGCGGTGAAACATGAACAAGGTATATGTGGCAATAGACCTCAAATCTTTCTATGCCTCGGTAGAGTGCATGGAAAGAGGACTTGACCCTCTTGATGCAAATCTGGTAGTAGCAGATATCAGCCGTACTGAAAAGACAATATGCCTTGCTGTTTCACCGAGCCTCAAAAGCTATGGAATATCGGGCAGAGCAAGGCTATTTGAGGTCATACAGCGTGTTGAACAGGTAAATAATCAGCGTAAATGGAAGTCACCCAAAAAAGAGCTGACTGGTAAGAGCTATCTGTATTCTGAACTTGCTGCTGATCAGTCCGTTGCTGTGGATTATATCACAGCCACACCGCAGATGGCTCATTATATGGATGTCAGTGCGAAAATATACGGCATTTATCTGAAATATGTGGCTCCGGAGGATATTTTTGCATATTCCGTCGATGAGGTCTTCATCGATGCAACAGGATATCTTGGCATCTATAAGACGGACGGGCACGGCTTTGCCCGTATGCTTATACAGGATGTGCTTAAAACAACCGGAATAACAGCAACTGCGGGAATCGGTACAAATATGTATCTCTGTAAGGTGGCTATGGATATTGTTGCAAAGCATATCCCCGCAGATAAGGACGGAGTACGCATAGCCGAGCTGGATGAGCAGAGCTACAAGGAAGACTGGTGGACACACAGACCTATAACGGATTTCTGGAGAGTTGGCAAGGGCATAGCAACAAGGCTTGAAAAGCTGGGTATCTACACGATGGGAGATATTGCCCGATGGTCACTTGACCGCACTCTTATCGGAAGGCTTCACAAGGAGTTCGGCAAAAATGCAGAGCTGCTGATAGACCACGCATGGGGCATTGAACCTACAACCATAGCCGATGTGAAAGCCTATAAGCCTTCAAGCAGCAGTCTGACATCGGGACAGGTGCTTCAGGAGCCCACTCCGCATGACCGCACACGTCTGATTGTATGGGAAATGGCGGATATGCTGTCCCTTGACCTTGTGGATAAGGGGCTTGTTACCGATCAGATCGTTCTTACGATAAACTATGACCGTGAAAGCCTCGCGGATGGTCATTACAAGGGAGAGGTCAAAACAGACCGCTACGGCAGAACAGTCCCGAAACCTTCTCACGGAACAAAGAATCTTGACAGGCATACATCTTCTACAAAAGTGTTGTGTGATGCCACAATGGAGCTTTTTGACCGTATCATAGACAAAACCCTGCTTGCAAGGCAGCTAACACTTGTAGTGTGCAATGTGATAAAAGAAGAGAATGTACCCGAAAGCGAAAGCTATGAACAGCTTGACCTTTTCAGTATGCAGGAAGAAACATCACCCGAAAAGGATGAAAAGGCACTTGAAAAGGAAAGGGCATTGCAAGAGGCTATGCTCTCAATAAAACACCGCTACGGCAAGAATTCAGTATTAAAAGCAGTGAACTATACTGAGGGGGCTACCGCAAAGGACCGCAACCGTCAGATAGGCGGGCATAAGGCATAAAGATAAGTAATAATATTGATACAAGAACGTGACATTGATATGCACCTGGAAAATGAAAAAGTCAACCGGGATAAATACTACTTCATCGGCTATTCACCCGAGTTGGACAAGTACGTTCTTGCTTGTGCAGTAGCATGGATCGCATGGTTCAACAGATATTACGAGATCTCGGAAGAAGAATTTAATTCATTTGGTTCTGCTGAATTAGACGATCTGGCAGATACTTTGTACAAACAAGGCAGTAATTCTGAGCGTTTTTTATTTTCCGAAAAGAAGGAGGAGAATAATAAAGAACAGCTTGAATTACGGGATAAGCTATATCCAAGATGATCATAAGAGGTGAACACCATGCCCGATAATTACGATGATATAAAGCACCTCACTCGTCCGCAGTATGATGATCTTCCTCCGATGCCGATGTCAGACAGGGCAGCACAGTTTTCACCCTTTGCAGCACTTGTGGGATATGATGCGGCAGTAGATGAGACAGCAAGGCTCACCGACAGCGAGACAGAGCTGAACGAAACGCAGATAGAAGAGCTCAATGCCAAGATATCATATCTGAAGGATCATCTTGATGAACGTCCGCTGATAAAGCTCACCTATTTTGTGCCCGACAGTAAAAAGTCCGGCGGAGCGTATCAGATATTCAATGGTAATATCCGCCGCATAGATGAGGTCTATCGGCAATTCATATTTACTGATAAGACGGTGATAGATATGGACAGGATAAGCAATATAGACGGAGATATATTTGCTGTTCTGGAGAATGGTCAGGATATATGATAAATGATTATCTAATACGGGAGAAAGCAGAATGAAACTTGCATTATGCCAGATGCAGCCATGCGAACGGGTTCAGGATAACCTGGAACAAAGCCTGCGGTATATCTGTGAAGCAGCCGAAAATGGTGCTGACCTGATTTTGTTTCCAGAGGTTCAACTCACACCGTTCTTTCCACAGTATCCGAGACAGGATGCGTCCGCTTACGCTGTCACAATGAACAGCGATACTGTCCACGCGTTTCGGAATATATGCCGTGAATGTAACATTATGGCTGTACCGAATCTGTACCTATTGGAAAAAGACAAGTATTACGACGCAAGCATTTTGATTAGTGCAGACGGCAGTATTCTCGGTTTGCAGAAAATGATTCACGTTGCTCAGGCAGTGCAGTTTTATGAGCAGGACTATTACACGCCATCTGATGACGGCTTCAAAGTGTTTGATACGCCGTTTGGTAAAATAGGAATCGTTGTCTGCTTTGACCGACATTACCCTGAGAGTATCCGCACAGAAACGCTCATGGGTGCTGACTTGATACTCATTCCGACCGTCAACACAAAAGCAGAACCCTCTGAACTTTTTGAGTGGGAGATCAGGGTGCAGGCGTTCCAGAATTCGGTTGCAATCGCTATGTGTAATCGTGTCGGGATGGAAGATGATATGCATTTTTCCGGCGAGTCCATAGTCACCGACGCAAACGGTTCACTGATCATCAAGGCAGATGATATGGCACAGCTTCTATATGCAGAGGTTGACCTTTCTCAGTCAAGAATTATCCGCGATAAGCGGACTTATACCCAGCTTCGCAGGAATGAGTTTTACTTGTGAAAATATATTCCTTTGCAGTCAAAACAAGCGCTGAGACCTTACTGCCGAGAAAAACTTCTATGGATACAATGGACATCAGATCCGCTCTGTATGTATGATAATAATTGATAAAACAGCAATGTGAGGCTCAAAGACATTTTGAAATCATTATCCACTACTTATGCGAACAGGGGATAATGCTCAATATTATTGATGTATTATAAAGGAGGAACAAATGAACGAAAATATCATCAAACGTAATGACCTGCTTGCGGAAACGGTGATAAAGGGACTGAGATCAAGGAATATGACAGGCTATTATGCCCACAGCAAGGAGGAGGCTCTTTCCATCGCTCTTTCTCTTATTCCCGAAAAAAGCTCCGTTGCTATGGGCGGCGGTATGAGCGTACATGAAACAGGGCTTGTGGAGGCTCTGAAACAAGGG